>Ga0335398_10011398_pt1 | contig 10001 bp, 11 predicted proteins | sample BON03_FD_205742 | JGI IMG/M metagenome (GOLD analysis project Ga0335398, IMG submission 205742) | Freshwater microbial communities from Lake Bonney liftoff mats and glacier meltwater in Antarctica - BON-03 (spades assembly) (version 2) | ecosystem: Environmental > Aquatic > Freshwater > Ice >... | reverse complement strand
GGCCGGGCCCGCTGCACGGCCTGACTCACCACTTACCGCGCTCAACCCGCTTAAAAACATAACTTTAAGGCCAATCTACTCCCGCTTTTGCGAACGCATCCCCGCTCGCTATGGCTAACTTTTTAAAATCAATCCTCAGGAATGAATTTAGGACCTCCCTAAAGTCGGTCGTGAGTAACTTCGCCTTCATCGATTGGGCGAGGAACACGAGCTTGGCGTCCACGTCCTCTCGCTTCGCCACTTCGCTCTCGATGATGCGAATATCCAGATTCTTGATCCGCCGCAGATCGTTGAGCACTTCCAATCCATGCCGGCCCCGTGACTGCTTCTGCGGATCGCTGGAGTTTGCCACCGCGTTGAGTTCGTTCAACACAAAGCGCGGAATCACCAACGCCAAGCTCAAGAACCCCGCCTCACACACCCTAGCGACGCGCCCATCGATCAAGGCGCTGGTGTCGAGGATGACTAGGGGCGCATCGACTTCATGCGGCACGAAACGCACGTAGGGGATCACCAAATTGAACTCATCCTTCCCCCGCAGGGCAATGACCGCACACAGATAGGTGGTCACGAGAAACAAGACCAAGCGGGCGAGAAAAATATTCTGCTCATCCCCACGGTCGAACAGCGGAGAAGTTCCCAGTAGATACGATATCAGAGCGCCCACCGCTAACCCGAACGTGATCGCCGACAATCCGCGCAAGGAAAACCCCTTCAGGAGCATATCGAGGAGCAACACCAGAACGCCAATGAGAAACCCGATCGACGTCGCCAGCACCCGATACTCATCCCACTCCCGCACCGTATAGCATACCAACCATCCACCAGCGGTGCACAGCGCGATAAAGACCAGTCGAATGGCGAGCAGGGTTTTATTCATGACGAGGAGCAATGTCTAAGGAACGCCATCACCAAGGGTCCGGCGATAAAAACCGTCATGACCAAATAAAGTATTCGGAGTGCGCGCCGGACTTTTACCTTTTCAGCCTCATCGTTGTTCATTTCATTAAACCGCGCACTGAACCCCATTTTCATGACAAAGCAATCTTGGCTGGTTAAATCCGAACCCGAAGCCTACTCGTGGGCCGACCTTATCCGTGATGGCACGACAAATTGGACCGGCGTGCGCAATTATCAAGCGCGCAATCATCTCAACACCATGCGCAAGGGCGACCGTGTTTTCTTCTACGAAAGCGTGTCAACAAAGGCGGTCGTCGGGATCGCGGAAGTCACTCAGACGGCCTCGCCTGACCAGACCACCAAGGAAGCGGCGTGGGTCGCCGTGGAGATCAAACCCGTCAAAGCTTTCAATCATCCGGTCACCCTCGCCCGAATCAAGACGGACCCGTTGCTCGCCACCCTCTCCCTCATTCGCCAAAGCCGTCTTTCCGTCATGCCCCTGGCAAAAGCAGAATTCGAGCGCATCGTCGAATTGGGGAAGACCGCCGCCTAACGTTCGCCCGTTTCGACCACCACGCGAAATCCCACTTCGCGAAACCGAAATTCTTTTCCCGCCGTCGCAAAAGCAGCGCCTTCTTCCTGATTGATCGTCGGTCGGCGATCCCCGAGGGCGATCCCCGCTTCCGCCGCCGTGGCGGGCGCCGAAAGCCATTCTGAGATACCGCTCAAGATACCTTGGTAGCCATTGAGATTATCCTCTTCGGCGTCGTTTGAGCCGCGCGCACTCAGCAGCTCATGCCGATCGGGCAAACGCACCGGTCGCCCGAGCACCCAAGAAATTCGCCGACAAAACTCCATCGCGTCGCCCCACGATATCGAATCAGCGGGCAACTGTGCCCCGAGATGACGACTCGGATTAAACTTCATCAGTTCGCTATACAATTCCTGACGAACTTCGGTGCGGCTCATCGCCACGCCCTCAGCGCCCGGCAAAGGCACTAATTGATCATAAATCCGATCTTGCATCGCTCGAATCCCCTCCCCGAGGGTCGCAAGGTATCGATATTTTTCTTCGAGCCCGTCACCGCTACGGTTTGCTTTCGGAAAATCCGTGGTCATCAGCCCGACCTGTAACAGAAGGACCTTGATGCGCCTCTCCGCCGCCAACGTCTGTCGGCTGGCGAGCAAGCTCGTCACCTCCTGATCCGTGGCCGCGATCGCTTCACTCAGCGACGACCATAAAACCGTCTGGCGCTTCACCTCCAACATCTCCAATCGATACGTCGAAACAAAGCGACTCTTCGGCCACCGCTCGTTCAGTTCTTTCTGCTGATCTCGCGCTTGCTGGAAATAGCGCGCCGCGGCCTCCGGGCGCTTCGTGGCGGCCGCCTCGTCGCCCCCTTGTTCAAACACGTCGACCTCCGCCGCCGCATCGGCTCCCTGCAAAGCGAGCTCCTCGGTCCACAGGCGACTGCGCATCCCGATATCCGCGTAGCGAGTCCGAGCGAACCGTTGATTGACGTCGTCCATAATCTCCCGAGCCCGGGTGAAGTGCTCGTGGGCGACCGCCCAATTTCGCAAGGCCGCCGAATGTTTCGCCTGGGCCATAATCTGGTCCGCCTCCTCCCGAAGCGGGCGCGCCTCCACCGACTCCAACTCCCGCTCCAATCGCGTTTCACTCACCAAATCCTTGTAGCGGGCAACCGCTCGACTGCCATTGATCTCACGCCGCAACTTGAACAGCTCGGTCAATAAGACCAGCCGGGGTTTCGCACTCGGCCCTGCCGCGATCATTCCCTCCAGCTCCGCCACGCGCACGAGCAAGTGCCGGGCTTTCAAAGTATCCTGGGCCACGTGCAGTCGCTCCAATCTCAGCCTTTGATCGATGCCTGTCTGCGGAGTGATCCCGATCAACTGCTCCTGCTGCCTAATCGCCCGTTCGATCGCCGCCACAATCCCGGCTGGCACCGGCGAATCCCATGCCAACTCTTTATAGCGCTCTTCAATCTCGGTGATTTCGCCCGAGAGTTTCCATTGGTCGCCATTCAACGCGGTCGGCACCTGCAGATTGTCGATCTTCTTGGGTCCGCCCATCGTGAGCAGGGAGAAGAAGCTCCCAAGCAAAATCACTCCGGCCACAATTGCGCACCAATTGGGGATGCTCAATCCCAGCCATTCGCGATCGCCTTCGTCATCCATGTTTGCCGGAAGCATTCTCCCCGCGCAGTAAAAGGCAATGTGATCTCAGCCCCGCCGATCTCTGCAAGGGCTCGACACCGGCTGCATTTGGCCTTTGCAAGTTAGTCGTGCTCCCCCAACTCACCATCCTCGCGCCCGGCTTGCTCGGTGCTTCCGTGGCTCGCGCTGTCCGCGCCCGGAGCATGGCCCAACGCATTGTGATCTGGGCCCGCCGTCCGGAAGTGCGCGCCCAACTCGACGAGCAACCTTGGTGCGACGCCACCGCCAGCACCCCCGAGACCGCCGCGCGCGGAGCGTCGCTGGTCGTCGTCGCCGCACCGGTCACGCGGATTGTCAGCCTCACTGAACAAATCGCGCCCCACCTCGCGCCCGGCACGATCGTCACCGACGTCGGGAGCGTGAAGGGAGAGATTTCCCGCCAAGGTCATACCGCCCTTGGCAAGGACAACTATTTCGTCGGCTCCCACCCGATGGCCGGCTCCGAGAAAACCGGCTGGGAGCACGGCGAGGCTGAGCTGTTCGCCCGCCGCACTTGCTTCGTCACGCCCCTCCCCGAATCCCATGCACCCGCGGTCGACACGGTCGTCCGCTTCTGGAGCGATCTCGGGAGTGAAGTCGTCACCATCCATCCCGACCAACATGACGAGATCGTCGCGCACATCAGCCATCTCCCTCAGGTGCTCGCCTCGTCGCTCTGCGCCTTTCTCACCCGCAAGGATCCGCGCTGGCGCAACTACGCTGGCGGCGGCCTGCGCGACACGACCCGCATCGCCGGGAGCGATCCCTCTCTCTGGCGAGCGATCCTCGAGCAAAACCGCGACGAAGTCCTCCGCGCTTTGAGCGAGTTTCAGGATGAGCTCCAAGGATTTCACGCCGCCCTCGCTAATCGGGATTACGACGAGGTCGCCGCGCGGATCGAGCGGGGCCGCGCCTACCGGCGCGACTTTCGCCCCTGATCTGCCCCCACCTTGACCACCTCGCGCTAACCAGGAATCAGCCGTCAACTATTAGCTGACATACCATCCTGCCGAGAAAATCAACTTGGCGAAAGGACTGACCTTCGTGACGCTGGCCTGACGAATGTCCCTCGCCGACCCATTATCCATCCTCCCCTTCACCCAACCGGCGACCGGTGAGGTCGATCTACCGGGATCGAAAAGCATCACTAACCGCGCCTTGATCCTCGCGGCACTGGCTGTCGGCGCCACCACCTTGCAGGGCGCGCTCTTCAGTCGAGATTCGCGGATCATGATCGCTGCGTTGCAGGCCCTCGGGTTCACTGTGCGCGCCGACGAGACCGCCCAAACAATCGTCGTCGAGGGTCGTGGCGGTCAGATCCCCGCCAGCGCTGCCAAAATCGACGTGGGTAACGCTGGCACGGCCGCCCGCTTTTTAACCGCGTTAGTTGCCCTGCATCCCCACGGGGTCTATCAATTCGCTGGCGACCAAGCCATGCGCAAACGCCCCATCCGTCCGCTCCTCGACGCGCTGGCGACCCAGGGCACGAGCACCGATCGCGACCACTTCCCCTTCACGCTCAAAACCACCGGTCTTCGTGGCGGCAACGTCTCGATCGATGCGTCCGAAAGTAGCCAACTTTTCTCGGCCCTGCTTCTGGTCGCTCCGCACGCCCGCACGCCGCTCCACGTCACCCTCTCCGGAGAAACTGTTTCGAAGCCGTTTGTCACGATGACTCGCGAGATGGTCCGCCAGTTCGCTCAACCGCGATCCGACTACCCAGTGGAAGGCGACGCGTCGGCGGCGAGTTACTTCGCCGCCCTCTCCGTGGTGACACGATCGACTTTGCGCATCAACGGCCTCCATCTCGCGACTGATGCGCTCCAAGGTGACGCCGAATTCTTCCACCTCTTGAGCCGACACCGCTTGCTCGCGATCGACGGACTAACCATCAGGGCCGGCGCTCAACGCGAAGGACTCACCGTCGATTTCAACGCCTTTTCCGACACTTTCCTCACGCTCGCGGCGATCGCCCCCCTCCTGCAGGGACCAACCAAGATCACCGGCATCGCGCACACTCGTAAACAAGAGACTGATCGGGTCGCCGGCATGGCGCGGGAGCTCAGGAAACTCGGTCAACGCGTGATCGAAACCGAAGATTCCCTCGAGATCCATCCGCAACCGCTCAAGGCGGGGGTGGTCATCGAGACTTACGAGGACCACCGCTTCGCGATGAGTTTTGGGGTCCTCGGCTGCCACGATCTCCATGGCAACGGCGAACCTTGGCTTTCCATCAAGGACCCCCATTGTTGCGCCAAGACCTTCCCTGATTTCTTTCAGGTGCTCGCCGACCTTTGTCCGACCTCCACCGCCTGATGGCCCCCCCCTCTTTCATCATCATTGCCATCGACGGCGGCGCCGCCTCCGGCAAGTCGTCATCGTCCCGCATCCTCGCTGATCGCTTCAACCTCCTTCACGTCGACACCGGTTCGTTCTATCGCCAAATCACGTGCGAGCTGCTCGGTCGAAAAGTTTCCCCGGCGGATATTTTCTCCCTCACCGCAGCGCTCCCCCGCTTGAAGCTTTCGACCCAACTCAACGGTCGATCCGCCCAGATGCTCATCGACGGTCGACCCGCGACCGACGAGATTCGCAGCCAGTATGTGAACGAAAACGTGTCCCACTACGCCGCGGTTCCCGTCGTGCGTCAGGCCCTCCTCGCTTACCAACGAGGCCAGATCGGCGTCGCTCAGGAGCACGACTTTCGCGGACTCGTGATGGAGGGCCGTGACATCGGCTCGGTGATCTTTCCCCAAGCGGACTTTCGTTTCTATCTGCACGCCGATCCGACTGAGCGCGCCAAACGCCGCGCCCAGGAAGGCCAGCAGGATTCCATCGCCGAGCGTGATCGACTCGATTCCTCCCGGAAGACCTCCCCTCTCACCTGCCCAGAGGGTGCGATCGATATCGACAGCACGCACCTGACCCTCGAACAGGTCGTCGCGCAGATGAGTGCGGCCATCGCCACGAAACTCTCGCCCTTATGAGCTACTCGCTTCGCCAGGTCGAAATGGAGCCGGTCTACGGCTTTTTTCACTACTTCGCGACCGTGATCTACGGGATGTTTTTTCGCGGCGAAGTTATCGGTTTGGAAAATCTACCGACCCACGGCTCGTTCTTGATCGCCGCCAACCACGCCAGCTTTCTCGATCCTCCGTTTATCGGCAGTCAGGTGCCGAGGCAGATCGCCTACTTTGCCCGCAAGACACTGTGGAAAGGCGGGTTCTCCTCATGGTGGCTGGATCAGGTCGGGACTATTCCGGTCGATCGCGATGGCGGCCAAGATGTCAGCGCGATCAAACGGGTGCTCAAGGCTCTGAAGAACGACCGCGGCTTGATTCTTTTCCCTGAAGGCACGCGGACATCCGACGGAGCTTTGCAGGAGCCCAAGGCGGGCGTCGGCTTGATCGCCTGCCGCGCCGAGGTTCCCGTGGTGCCCGCGCGAATCTTCGGTTCGTTCGAGGCCTTCGGCAAAGGCCGGAGCATTCGACCAGGCACGCCGGTGACGATCGTGTTTGGGCCACCCATTTTCCCTGAGGAATACCACGATCCCCGGGCCGGCAAAGCCCGCTACCAAGTGGCGAGCACCAGAATCTTCGAGCGGATCGCGGCCTTGAAACCGCCGACGAGACCGGTGATCTGAAGCTGATCGATACCGGCAGCGCCGTCCCCAAACCTGCAACTTACGCGATCCTGCTCGCCTTGATCTCGCTCGGTCTAATCCCAACGTCTCTTTTGTTTGGGACTTTGGCCCGCCTGCGCCGAGGCTTCGGCGAGCAGGCGCCCCGGCAAGCCGGGGGTAGGGGCGGACCGCCGGGCCGCCCGCGAATGAGTGATCGGCGCGCCCAGCGGTCGCGCCCTACCCAAAGTCCAATTCTCCAGAGCGGTTGGTCTAACCCTCTCCCGAAAACGTTCGCGCTCGTAAAGCTGACTCAGTTGAGGGCGGCTCCTCATCGAGCAGTGATCTCGCCGCAGGGCGGTAGGAGTGAGTCGAATACGACAATCCGCCTTGGGGCGGGCGAAATTTCTGCACCTTCTTGTAACTTTTGAGAGGGGGCCGGGTTCTTCTTTGTGACCTTGGCCCAACCCGAGGTGAATAACTCAAAATTCAAACCTCAATGATCCGCTCCGCGGAACTCTCCACATGAATCGTCTCAAACTCCTCGCGGCAGCTCTTGCGGCCAGCCTCATCCTTGCCAGTTCGGGTCAAGCTCTTGTCGCCAAAGCTTCTTCTTCCTCTTCTGAAAATCCGCGCGTCCTTGAAGTCGTCAATCCGACCAACCTTCCTCGCAAATACATCGGCACCGTGGTCGAAGTCGCCTTGACCATCGACGCCGAGGGTCGGGCGCACCACGTGACAGTCCTCTCCGATTCCGACCGCGCTTTAGTGCGCAGTCTCGAAGAGGCCGTCGCACAATGGCGCTTCGCTCCAGCCCAGAAGGACGGAACGGCCGTGACCCAACGAGTTATCCTGCCGATCGAACTGGTGGTTAAATCGTAACCCGCCACGGGTGATTAAGCTCAATCCGCCGGCCGGCACGACCTCCGCCCGGTCGACGGAAATTTTCGGCCTATTTCGCCAAGCCACTCACTTGCCGGGCCCGTTGCAAGACACCACTCGCGACCACCCGAGCACGCTGAGCGCCTTCGGTGAGGAGCTGCTCCACGTATTCGAGATTCGCGGCCAACTCGGTCCGCTTCTCGCGATAGGGCGTGAAATAGATCCAGTAATGTTCAAAGAGCGCCTTCTTAAGGTCGCCATAGCCGAGCCCTCCCTCACGTAGCCGACTCTCGTAATCGGCCGCGACGTCTGCCGGGGCGACCAATTTCAATAGCTGGATGGCAATGTTGCTCCCCGCATCGGGCTTCGGCTCCTGCGGTGTGCGGCTGTCCATCACGATGCCCATAATTTTTTTCTTCGTCGCCTTCTCATCGCCGAACAAGTCGATCGTGTTGCCGTAGCTCTTGCTCATCTTCTGCCCGTCCAAACCGAGGACCGTGGCGACGTCGGCGCGAATCTGCTCCTGCGGCACGACGAAGGTGTCGCCGTAGGTCTGGTTGAATTTGACCGCAATGTCCCGGGTCATCTCGACGTGCTGTTTCTGGTCCTTGCCGACCGGAACCAAGTCTGAGTTGTAGAGAAGAATATCCGCCGCCATCAGCACCGGGTAAGCAAAGAGCCCAAAGTTGGCCGAGATACCCCGCGCCGTCTTGTCTTTGTAGCTGTGGGCGCGTTCGAGCAGGCCCATCGGCGTGAGCGAGCCAAGCAACCACGTCAATTCGCACACCTCGGGCACATCGCTCTGCCGCCAGAACACGCTGTGCTTAGGATCGAGACCGCAGGCCAGCCAATCGAGAGCGACGTTGACGGTGTTCGCCCGACGCTTCGCCGGATCGAACAGCGACGTCATCGAGTGGTAGTCGGCGATAAAGTAGAAACACTCTCCGCGGGACTGCGCTTCAATCGCCGGGCGCATCGCGCCAAAATAATTGCCGATGTGCAACGTTCCGGAGGGCTGGATGCCGGTAAGAATTCTCATATTGGAAGGTTCACTATCACGAACCGATTGCGGCGGCGTCAATCCCGCCGCGGGATCTGGGTCATCGTTGGGCGGTCCCGCATCAACGTGCCCGCCGGAAGATGACCACTGACCGGGGTAAGCGGCGCCACCAAGGAGCGTTTGCCCAACAAGGTGCCCGGCATGAGCACGGCATTGCAGCCGACTTCAGCGCTCTCGCCGACGATCGCCCCAAACTTGCGCAACCCCGTTTCGTAGGTCTGCCCATCGACCTGCAGAATGATCTCTTGTTGATCCAGACGCAGGTTTGAACAAATAACCCCCGCGCCGAAATGGGATCCTGTCCCCATAATCGAATCTCCGACGTAACTAAAATGCGGCACCTGCACTCGGTCCATCAAGAGGCAGTTCTTAAACTCGCAGGCGTTACCGATCACGCAGTCTTCGCCGATAATGACCTTGCCCCGAAGATACGCCCCAGGCCGGATCTCCGTGCGCGCTCCGATCCACGCCGGCCCAATGAGAGTGGCATAGGCGGGCAATTTCACCGTCGGATGCAAGTAGACGTCACCCTCGACATGCACACCGGGAGGAACCTGCGGTCCGTCGGCCGGAAACGTGGTCGCGGCTAAGGCCGAGCCAATTGCCTTTAACCACTCCCACGGCAATTGATCGGCGGAAAAGTGCCCGCCGAAGTTTTCAAGCGAAGGCGGGAGCGTAAAGAAATCAGCGGCGCGCATACCTGATGGTCTAATGAAAACTCCGCACAGTTACAGAGCGATTCTCGTTTTTTACCGCTCAACACCCCACCGCCCGCCCCCGCTGGGCGGTCAGGCTGCAGGGCTTGGTCGACTCGAGCCAATAATTCATCCCCTTTGGAGGGCTTTTGCAAAATTGGCCCACCCTCGGCGGCATCCAAACTGTCGACGGTCGGACCCTCCGGCGGCCCAGAGGACGCGATGATCTTGAGCCGAGGAGTGATCTGCCGCAATTATCGGGCGAGCACAATTCCGCCCATCCCCGGCGGGGCAACGTCGGTGACCACGGGCTGAAATTTCCCCGGCAACTCCTTGATCAATTTGAGCGCCGCACGGCCGCTGTTCGCCGTCAGCACGCGATAGCCGTGAGACTCAAGTCGTGATTTCGCCGTCACGCAGATCGGCTCCTCGTCATCCTCGACCAGAATCAATTGACTCTCCCCGTTGCAACAAACCAGCACTGGCGGGGCACGGTCCGCTCCTTCCCCTCCCCCCTCGGGCGACCGGTAGAGCTTGTATCTTGAACGGTAAAGGTCTGATTGCGGCTTCCGAGAATGGGTAATTAACTCGTCGGAGGAAGCCGCAATCAGACCGGGTTGGCGGCTCC
>Ga0335398_10011397_pt1 | contig 10001 bp, 13 predicted proteins | sample BON03_FD_205742 | JGI IMG/M metagenome (GOLD analysis project Ga0335398, IMG submission 205742) | Freshwater microbial communities from Lake Bonney liftoff mats and glacier meltwater in Antarctica - BON-03 (spades assembly) (version 2) | ecosystem: Environmental > Aquatic > Freshwater > Ice >... | reverse complement strand
TACCCGATAGCTAGGCTGGGGTAGCAAAATATGTGTTACACAAGTTTGTGTGGCAAGAATTTTGCGTATGTGTATGCGCTGAAGAACCATACAGCGGAAGGTTGGGTTGGATTTTCTCATGATAGATCGCCAGACTGTCGACCACGATTGGGCATTGCATAGAGAGAGAGACTGTTTTTATTACATAATCGAACAGACTTACGATGTAGGATTGCACTCTAGGAGACACCCTAGGCATTGCATATATCATCAGCGGATGGCGCCAATGCAAGTGAACCAAACCCTTACCAATCAGTACTAGCCGCTCACGACATGCAAGTAGTGTCCAGGAGCTCTGATGATGAACCGAGTATTTCAGTAGAGGAGCAGTGCGTAACAGCGGCAATGAGCAGGTCAAATAGAATTGCTCCTGACAACTGCAAAGCGCTCCTCTCCTTGGACACTTTGAGCGGCCTGATGGCACTGGAAAGGGTGTGTGCGTATTCAGATCTGACTGCGTGACGCGGCGTCCGGACAAAGGAGGCTGGGGAGGTATTGGTTACCACACTCCACTTCCAGCAACTGTGTGCAAGAGTTGTGGACTTTGGAATGATGCACGAAGCCACTTGTCACAATCATGAGAAGAATGAAACAACAGATTTTAGTCAGACTGTCACGGCACATCAAACCCATACTTTTGGCCTGCTGCAGCTGGCTGGAGCCGCTGGTCAACAAGGACGATCCCACGAACTCGACTTTTACGATGGCCTGCAACCACAGGAATGTGCAACAAATTTTATGGCTTCAGCGGGGGTACCAATGTTTGGAGACCCGTTCGAGCAAGTGGGACAGCTTGCGCAGCATGCTAGAGTGACGCGTCTGTTAAGACAGTGGTCAGCAACAGCAGCAACATTGCTTGGCATGTACACAGACCCCCGCCTGGTACTGCTGCTGCTACCCATCCGCCATGGCAACACACATCTTAGTGTCGAGCAACAATACTCAGTGCGAGGTATCTGTGAGAAGCGCATGTGGCGGGTGCCAAAGCATGATATGGCTCCATCTGCCACCAGTAATCCACTGGTGGTGCACGTCTTGCCGGCTGACGTGCCAGCTTGTCAGGGTGGGAACTTGCGCAACAGTTGCACACAGTTGCACACAGTTCCCACTTGTAACATTGATACAACTCTTGCAGGAGGCAGGGGTGGATTTGCCAACTGATACCAGCGCTATTGCATTGGGCAAACCCTCAGAGGTAATGCCTGACGCGGAAAATCTGGACCTTGCCAACATGCCAGCCATATTTGACTTCGAGGGGGATGGCAACAGGGCCTGCCGGCAGGAGACATTGCGCCGCAACTAAGTGACCTTGATCTGTCTAAAAGTGAAAGTGACAGCAGTGAAGCCTCTTTCCTTTGTATGTGTTTGGATGGCCTCAATGGAGACGCTTCAATGTCAGATGCTGAAGGCCCGGGAGCGCAAGACGACATGCAGGCAGGTGAGGTAAAGGGGGTCAAAGAACGTGGTGACTTTCCGTGGTGCATGACAGCGTGGAGCGCTGGGGCAGAGGATGTGACGTCTGCCGAGGTTGCCAAAAGGGCAGGTGAGAGTTGAAAGCTACCTTCCTCGGGTCACAAGATACATCCCTCAGCGCTAACTGAGAAAACAGTCACGTTTGACCTGCAGAGGGTTGGTCTTAGTGAAAATGCTGATGAGGTCGAGATAGCTGAGGAAAGTTTCTCAGTGTGTGGATGCAATAAGGCTACAGGAAATATACCCCTGACCGCAAACGAGAAAAACAGGAAAGATGGGTACAAAACAAGACCAAGCGCGCGGCTCAGAAGCCAAGTACAAGTCAGAAAATAATCAAGGGTCGACCATCTGGTATTACTCACAGCAGCAACGTCAAAGCCCGACACGCAAGACACCTTAAAATGTTGTTGCAAAAATAGTGTATGTTTTCCCCCCGCACTTACTACACCCCTATAGGGTTGCCAAATAAAAGAATTATTCAAGGCTTTATTTCACCCACAGAAAGTCAGTTTCTTTAAGGTTTACTCACAGAAAATTGCTTTTGTTTCAAGGTTACCCACAGAATTTTTTAAAAGTTACAGTGTTACTAAGTTACCTATAGAAAGATATTTTTGTTTCAATGTTACCCATAGAAAAGCGTTTTCCTTTTAAGTTACCCACAGAAAACCGCAATTGTTTGAGTCTGCCCACAAAAGAGGGTTTCTTTGAAAAAGTACCCACTTAACAGCGGAAAGGGCTTGGGGCTATCCATATGTGAAATAAAGCCATTATTCAATTCCGAGTCCGCACTATATTTGCTCTCAGAGAAGGTGATTACATTGACTGAAGGCATAATATGCTGGATGTCTTGTTTGAACTTGTGTGAATTCCCAACCTTGTAGCGTGAATTCCCAACCTTGGCGCTGTGCCAATAATAGCCTCGGTCTCCCTCATGCTTATTCCTTATCTGTTTGCCTGTTTCCAGGAATTTGTGTCGTGTATGCATGCTTTCGTCTCTACTTGTCTGTCTATCTATGTTGCACGCGCTGCGTGTTTTATGTCCTGCTCTATATTCATAACCAACTGTTTTTTTCCTTTTTTCGTCTTCTGTTCTTCTTCTTCTTCTTTGAGTTTAGAAGACTGTAAAGCTATTCATAATATCTATGATATTTGGTAAGTTTGTGCAATCGTTGAGTTCATAGTGAGTCATGGTTCTTGTTGAGAACCGTGTGTAGACCTATAGTTCTAGGTCCTATCACAACTGTAAAGACAGACGTGCGTTTTGTAGAGACATTTGTGTGGACCGTGAATAGACCTAATAGTTCTAAGTATGAGGGGTTACCAGTAATAATTATCATATTACTACATAGGTTTTTCCAACTGCTGAATACGACTTTCAAATAGTCTGAGACTTGGTTTGAAATCGTAGATTCAATTCTTGAGAGAGTCCAGCACGCACAGTGTGCGTTTGTTTATTGTATATAAACACCGGGGCGTTAATCCAGGCTATGGGTTTGATGACTCATAGTTAGCCATTGTTGTGTCTGACTCTTTTTCATCTGTTTGAATCAACATTGTCACCTAAACACCTACTTGTGTGTGTATGTTTACACCGAGTCTGTTCAAAAAAAAAGGAAAAGAAATGAAGACAAAACAAAATACATATTTATGTCTGCACACATATACATGTAAAATCAACATGAAACAATTCAAAAAAAAATGATTTTGAAAATGAATAAAGAGTACTAATAATAATAACAATCGTGATAATAATAATTATCTAAAATAAGTAAATAACAATAAATCAATGAATGCATCCAAACAAATAAATAAAACAATAATAATTCAAACAAACAATGAAATGTACAAACAACCAATTGAATAAATAAGATTAAATGCAAAACAATTTTTAAGTTTTGGCTGTGTATTATTCCTCCATATTCCGTGTTTCTGGATGCGTGTTTTGTTTTATTTCTCTTTTGTTTGCCTACAAATGTATGCATATGATATCAGCTCCAATGTCCATTCGGACAGTGCCCTCGGGCCGGGCGCTTCCGGGTTACCCTATTACTGCGCACCACTTGTTTGCGTTCCTGATGTAATTGGAGGGCTAGCTGTGTAGCGGCATAACAAATCAAAACCCAAAACCAATCCGTCCAGTGATTAAGTTGGGTATTTACCACCCAAGAAAGAAAAAAAGAAAGGAATAACGATGATGGTGCGCATAGAAATGACGGGTCACTGGCACGTCCGCCGCACAAAATTTGGCAATCTGCAAAATCATGGGCTTTATTGATATTCGGTGTAAACCCCCAGCAACAGCCCTGGCGCTGCGAATCTCTTATCGCTTTGCTTTTATTGTCATTCCCTAATGCAGTGGGATTGCTCTTGGGTCCGTGATTCATTGGGCTCTCAGGCTCACCCACCACCCACTGAGTCCAGTGACTTTTTATTTACGATTTTTACGTTGCGATTACGGGGTTACGATACGGAATCGTGAACTTGTACGTCAAATACGATTTGCATGTTACGATTACCGATCGTCAACTGCGATTGTCTTGGCAATTATGGTTTTCCCCGAGTCAATCACGAATTCACGATTGTCCCGACTCTCGTACGATGCAAGTCGTTTGTTTGGGTCGATTTTGCGCACCCCCCGTTTGGTCACCCTGTTTGACATTTTCTTTTTTCCGAAATCGGACATCTGCGTATTGTTCATTGATGACCGATGACACATCGGATGTGTGCGAAACGGTTGATCTGACAAGCTGTGACTTGTCAAGTCAGTAGCATAGACCGACCACAAGATGAAACACAAGTCTTGTGTCTTGACAAGCACAACTTGACATGTTACTTGACGACTTACTTGTCAAGTTCCACTTGTTCCAAAAACGCAAGTCTAGGACCCTGAAAACCCCGAAAAAATCGATTCGAAATCGATTAAATCGATCAAATTGATTTGATTTTAGACGTTGGAGATGTCCGATTTTAAATCTGATATCCGAGACGTGCGAGTTGGCGAATCTGACATGTCACACATGCGATATCAAATCCGACGTCTCAGATGTCCCATCTCAAAGAAAAGCCTCAGTGAGAAAATACCAGTGGAAATCAGAGAAAGACAATCCGTTAGGGAAAGTAGCCGACTGCTGTGGCGCACGACGGCTTCGGGGCTCAAGACCCTCCCTTTGCCGCGCGCACAGTTGGGTTGTCGCCACCCAAGAACGCCTGAGAAAGAAAGAAATAAAGTAACAGTTACACTCTGCTTCAAGAAGCTCAATAAGGTCCCTTACAAACAGCCGTTTTTTGGGTTCGAAATGATAAAATGGTCAAAGTAACTGCACAAAGATTCAAGTTGTGGTCTCTTTTAGGTCTGGCAGCAATCCTCCAATACTAGGTTCAGGTCAAGGCTGAATTTTTTGAAGACGATGTCATCATGAAGCACGAAAAATGTTTGCCGATCGAAAGTGGTCAAAGTTGGGTGTAGGTTTCGACGGATTCGGCCCGCGGAGTCGCTTGTACCAGAATGGAGCTCGGGAGGGGAGTGTTGGTGCTACTAATAAAAAAGCAAGGGCAGAGAGGCCTGAGAACTTGCAATCTCACCAAACGTCGGTCCTGCAAGTTAATGAGTCCGGCTTTTCGCAGAGAAACGCCACCGGATGGGGAATCGTCGAGTCCCGGGCTGCTCGCCGGGGTGCCGCGGTCCGGGTGCCGTGAGACTTTCGTCACGGTACAAATTGGTGTTACGAGCTTTCACTGGCATGAACTCGCCGGTGAAAGAGAGGAGGCTTTGAGTGATTAAGTTGGCTGTTCACCACCCAAGAAAGAGAGGGTAGACTCGGAAAGAAAGGGAACGGTCTTGAACTCGTTCCTGCTGCATCAGTCGCATTTCGAAACCCCACCCCGGCACCGTGACAGTCGTGCAAAGGCAACCAGTGTCACTGAGCCCTTCATGGAAACTTGCCAGTGATACGGACAAATCAAGGTGACGAGCTCCGAGTTGAAGAACGCCGCTGCCAAATTCACTCACACTTACTCCGCCGGACTCGGAGTCGACTTGCTTGGAGGTGTAAGAGCCCAGAGTTGTCACCGTCACTGAAACGATCCTGGTTCACTAACTTACCCGAGGGTACACATGCATGGGCCGGGAAAATATTGGAAAGAGCATACAGGTCCGAGGCTGTGTTGAAGCTGATTGACTCGGAAGGAGTCACAATATCGACTATGTTGGGGCTCGTGAGGAGTCACAATATCAACTATGTTGTGACTCTTGAGGAGTCACTATATCGACTGACTTGACTGCACACCGCACATACAGGCCCTATCCTGTCTCCCCCCTTCAACTCCCTCCTTTACTCTCGCTGTGCGCGGCGTCTCGGATGCGTGTTAGGCACCGGTCAGTGGTAATAGGTCTACCGGAGGGGTGTTTGGAATAAATGTGGGACTCGGAAATGTGTTGGTGTTTTAGTCATGTCACGATTAAACTAGTCTTGGAAACGATCCAAAGATCTGTAATCGAGTCATGAATCACACACGTTTCCTCCTCCCCACCAGAAATAGTTCGACGTGAGAACTGTATCTTTGTGGGATCGAGGTTGCAAGGAAAAAGATGCGAAGAGTGTGTCTCTAGGACACTCGCTGCGTCTTCCTTTCTTTTTCTTGCTCTATGGGTGTAATCAGGTGTCTCCCACTCGTAGCTTCTCCTGATAAGAGTTGCTCCCACATTCTCTAATCCAAACAACCATTGTGAATCCCAAACTCAATTTGTTAAATAGACTTCTTATTTATCATAGTAAATTGTTAATGTCCATCAAAATAGAGGTACGTGGACCCTCACCACGCTGTTTCTTTCCTAGAAAGGAATCGCACCGGTGCGTTTGTGTATTCTTCCGAGTCCCATCGAGGTTCCATAATCGCCCTTCGCGTCGAAATAGGACCTGAGGCTCCGACTCGGACTCGGATACTCGGATACCGTGACTCGGATACTTGTTTCATCTCTTCTCTCCCAGTTTCTCCCACTATCTCGCTCCTTCTGCTGCTCTTGTTGCGCTCTCCCTGGCCCAGGAAACGGAAGGTTGGTGTTGCTTATGACACTCTTGTGACACTCACTCTTGTGACACTCCTCTCGGCTGCCAGTGACACACTCTTGTGACACTCCTCTCGGCTGCCAGTGACACACTCTTGTGACACTCCTCTCGGCTGCCTGTGCCTATCCCTCTCACTTGCCCTGTCACTGTTTCAATTCTTGAGGCTTCTTCTCTCTTGGCCTATGTTCCTCCCTGCTCAGGCTTTTCCTCTTGTGTTGTTCAAGTGTTGAGCTCGACACTCAACACTTGAGGGCTCAAGTTGTGGGCAATCAAATAGCAGGTGGATGCATAGGGTCAGTGCGACTCGGATGCGACTCGGATGGTCACGAGTCGACTCGGATGGTCACGAGTCGTACCACTGTCGCCTCAACCTCAGGCAAAGTTAGCCCGGGCCTTTACCGTGACCCGGGCCGCACTTGGGCATGTCCCTATCTTGGCCCGTTGAAAGCTGCCTCTATCGCTCCTCCGAGTCTTGTTTTAGACAACTCAAGCGATAAAGCGCCTACGAACAAGATCTGCCGCCGTGCGCCACTGTGGCGTGACTTTGGCAGATCTTGTTCGTAGGCGCTTTATCGCTACTCACACCCGGGCCAGTGCGCCATTTTCAAATTCTTTTTCAAGTCCAAGTTTTTGAAACTTAATTCCATTTTAAAACTTGGAATGGCCCGGAGGGGGGGGGGCGGGCTGATTTGAAACAGCGCTGGCACCGTCAAGAAGTTTCGCTGCGGTTCGGCGTTTCATGTTATTGATTTCAAGTTCAGAAGTGAATGGTACTACTAATAATAAGTGGGGGGTATTATTCAAAGTTTTCAAGCTCAACAAATACGAGAATTATGCTTATTCTAATCAATGAGAGGTAGCCTCATTTAATCATGATGAAGCTCTAAGGCCTGGGGCCTGGGGAGTGTCGGCAGTAGGAGGCGTCAACACATCACTGCCCTGGCCAGAGAACTTGAATTTGACAGAATTCTCTGAGGCGTAGGCCGTGCATCGTCCTGCACTGAGGCTTGCAAATGTAAGCATCAAGTATTTCGGCAGGTGCCCCCTTTGTCCCTGAGGCTGGCCTCTAAGCCAACGGCAGCGTGGTTCCACAAGTCCGCAGCCTTCGGGCGTGTCAGAGTCATGGAGGCCTCGTGGGAAACGAGCCCACCCTGGCAGGCAGACCAAGACTAGTGTGCTGAACCACCGTAGTTTCACTTAGCCACTTGCCCCTCAGTGAGCACCACTGTAAACACCACATTGGATCGGATCATGTAGAAAGGGACGGGACGATTGAGGGCTGAGAGGAATGAATTAGGGCAGTAGTGTACCGGAGGCAGATGCGGGGAGGAGAAAAGGGGGTGGACAAAGAGGGAACAAAAGAAATGTGGGGCTTATAACAAACAATGTGTGACCCACGAGTATCTGCGCCACTTCCCAATACAGGCTGTACTGACAATTTCCCCAAAATAGTATACTTAAGCCTGCATGCGCTTGGCAGCCTCGCGAGCTACGGCCTTCTCCTTTTGCCTGGTGCGCTCCTGCGACTTGGCACCCATGATGCCACCACCCCAGCGCATGAGATCCTGTCCCCGGTCGTTGAAGTTGGACTTAACGTTGTCAACCAGCTTGGCAAATGCTCCCTGGTCCTCCGACTTGACGGTCGTGAAAGCGAGAGCAGTGGCGGTTTTCTTGTACACTACCTGTCCCAGACGGGCCTTGCCCTTAACAATGCAATAGGGCACATCCATCTTGCGGCACAAGGCAGGCAGCCAGACCACGAGCTCGATAGGGTCCACCTGACAACACACACCAATATCAACGTGCGAAGCAGCCACAAATACACACACCACACTCTGCCAACCACGCGTGCAGAATTCCTACAGCATTCTGTATGATCAGAATGCGGGATAGTGGAAATTGAAGAGCTAATGTAAATATCGAAGCATTACAATGCCGTGCTGAAGCTTTAAAGAGGCCTAATATTTGGGCGTCACTCGCGCAACTTACATCGTGCGCGATGATCACCATGGTGGCCTTCTTCGACTCGACTAGGCGGGCAATCTGGTTGATGCCACACTTGACGCTCTGGTCCTTGGACTTAGCAGCAGCAGCACCCTTCTCAGCAGTGGCCTTGCGGCGCTCGTCCTTCTGTTCCTTCGACTCAGGGCGGTACTTGTTGAGCATCTTGAAGATGTCAGTGGCTGTGTCATCCACATAGACCAGTCAACAGGTGTTCGCGTCACGCATGTGCTCATCTCACACGTAAGCGGACCATCTTGCTGCGAACTTTTCTTGAGATGAAAGCTGAGATGAGCTTTCACAGCGATATGCTTCGCTACAAATTTCCTTTTAACAGATAGTGTGTGGCAGTCAAACCTGTGTCGAAAAGCCAGCTCTGTTTAAGGTAAACGGTGTCGGACTGTTATGTCTGTCTTGCTGATTGCTGTGGCTACTTTCTGATCTGTACTGCTGTGATAAAAACGTAAAAAAAATATACCACTGTTTTTGTCCACGGTCTTGGTGAACTGCGCGATAGCAGGGGGGACCTTGAGGCGCGTGTACAAGATACGGCGCTGGCGCTGCATCCTAACGTTCTTGGGCATCTTAACCATCCTGCTGAGATCCTTCTTAGGCTGCACATTGTTGCCAATGCCGAAGTTCTTGGGACTACGCTGGAAGAGGGAGTTCTCGTTCTCCTTCTTAGGGGCTTTCTTGGAGGCCGTAGTGGCCGCCGGGGCAGCGGGCTTCTTCGGCTGCATACACATACAGATGATAGCATGTCAACAGAAAACAAAGCAACACACAGCCCTTCCTTCCACACACTGTCATTCAACAGCTATTGCGCGACCGTCATTGAACGAGCCCATAATAAAATGCTCGACAGTACAGATAAGACACACGGATCCGTGTGTATGCCATTCCGTGCATAACACATGTCCAGCACCCATGTACGTCCCGCAGCTCCACACCATGACAGCCGCTTGCTGCCAGTACCTCCGTCAAAGGAGGGAACGTTTTTGTGATAGCGATGGTCCACAGCTTCTCCGGCATTGTCCAATGGCACGCGCCATGAGCCAATTGTATGCACATTCATCAAGCGTGCACATCTGCGTCGTTTATTTTATGCCGCTCTGCCGACAGCAGCTCTCGCCATCGTGTGTGTGTCGGCACGAGCCCATGAAGTACTGCATCTGGGTCCCAAAAGCGGCACCGAACAGGGGCACGAGCGGCGTTGGCTACACAGAGCCTGTGTATAGTACTGCAGCACAATTGTCCGCGCCCTGCTGCCCCCATTCCCCCTCGTTCCCCCGGGCAGCGCTGGGAAATGGCATTTGTCCCACCATTGCGAGGATCACAAGGCGTCAAAGTTGCTCGAGAGCCTAAAAAAAACACAGCTGTTTTCTTTTTAACTCTTTTTTCCTGAATCTTTCGTGACAACCC
>Ga0335398_10011395_pt1 | contig 10002 bp, 2 predicted proteins | sample BON03_FD_205742 | JGI IMG/M metagenome (GOLD analysis project Ga0335398, IMG submission 205742) | Freshwater microbial communities from Lake Bonney liftoff mats and glacier meltwater in Antarctica - BON-03 (spades assembly) (version 2) | ecosystem: Environmental > Aquatic > Freshwater > Ice >... | reverse complement strand
CCTCGTCCTCCACGACCTCGCGTACCAGCACCCGCATAAACTGCCGCTCGCTCTGCCACGCCATCTTGCACAGATACACCACACGTCCGCTGGTCGCACATACCTCCTGCAGCCTGCCCGCGACCACGGCAAGCAGGCTACTCTTCCCGCACCCCGCAGGCCCCACCAGTCGCACCCTACACGCCGTCCGCTGCCGCATCTGCCCCATTACCGCCTCCACCACTGCATCCTGCGTCCCCGCCGCGCCCACCGCCACGCCACCCATCACCTGCTGGTGGTGGCATTTTTGTGAATACACGTGCTGCTCGTGAAATGTATTTGCAAGTTGGTCCGCTGGATATTGTTTGACCAGCATACTGCTAATTGAGTTGAAGATGGCGTGTCCAAAATCAGCCAGGCGGTAGGTCGTTTGATGCCTTTGTCCAGTTGCATGCTTCTCGCGCATCACCTTTTCGGTGCGTTGCCAATTAGTGGCATACGAGTGACATTCGAGGTGCCGCAAGGCGTGGGGCGTGAGCACCCTCGTTGCTGCCTGTCCTAGTCTCCATTCATGTGGCTCCCCTTTGATGCCCTTACTGTGATTGTCATCGTGATTGCCATCTTGACTGCATTGTGTACGGCTCGGCCTTTTGCCCCATGCGCTAGGCTGTACTTGTTTAGGCGCTTGCTTCGTCGACTGCGTACCGCCAGCTGTTTGATGCGCAGAACGATGTATGACCGATGCATGCGAGGATGCAGTGGTCTTCTGCTCATCTTCTCCTCCCCTCCTGCCTGCTCCTTTTGTATCAGATGACACGAGAAAGAATTCTCGAATAAAGCGCTGCTGGTCAAAAGTCGTGTCATCGGACTTGGAGGGCTGTACACCACACTCCACCGCTTCGCTCCCACGCTCCACAATGTTGCCGGTGTCTTCAGGTGAGCGCCCTGCAAGAATCAAGACAAAAGGAGGACGGGCGTCATGGATCATGGCATCCGCATCCGAGGTAGGAGCCCATGAGACAGCACATTCACTCATTGCGACGCCACCATCACACAAGACACCACTATTACTCATTCTGGGTGCACCTTGACCCATGTAATCCTGATCCAAGTTGGGCGGAAAAAGAGAAACCTGCGAAACGAACTCATCATGTGTCAAGAAATCCCACTCAAAGTGGACGTTGAGAGACTCTCGAATGCACATCTCAGCCAGCGCTGGCAGGACGTATGTCTGTAACATCCTAGTCTCCTCTGACCCTAAGATGCTAGTCGCTTCTGAATCAATCTGCATCTGGCCGTTTTGAGCATTATCTTCATTTTGTTTTTCATCTGGATTGTGGGTGTTTGTGGCTTGTCGTTGATGCAAATGATGCGCGTGACGTGGAGCATAGATAGCAAGACGGACGGCTCGCAGGTGCCGCTCTGCCAATTGCCATTTCTCAAAAAAGGGGCAAAGCTCTCGGAGCTCGGCATCCTTGGAGCGCAAGGCCTTGAGGGTTTGAGCCAGAGGACCTGCACCAAAGAGCTCGACGGTTGCTTGATCGGGAGATGTCGAGACGATATTTATGAGCGATCTTGGGTGAGCCGCTAGCCGCGCAACGCTGGCTAGCAACAATATGTCTGACTTTTGATGATGCTGGCCCATGCGGTGTTTAGCATTCATCTTGAAAGAGAGGACAGCACGACACGAATCACCGGTTGTTTGGCCAAACATGATGTCTTGCAAGGCTAGGAAGGCTTTGGCTGGGCGGTTTGGATTCGAGTGTATTTGGCGCGCGAATGCAATGCACTCAAGACATTCGGACATGAGACCATCACGCTGCATTTTGTGGGCATAGTTCCTGATGGTAGCGAGCCCCGACCACTTTTTGTCCAAGATATTCTCAAGGTGCAGTTTGCCGATGCGGTCTAGCACGTCGGTAAGACCGATTTGTTTGGCGCTCCGCAGAAAGCGAATGTCGTTGCACATTGCAGCAGCGTCAGGTGCAAACGACGCGTCTGCATTACCGCTGTGGATTTTGAGTCTGCCTTCCGACACACCAATTGACTCGAGAAGATCAAGTGCCTTGTCGCGAATAGCAACAGCATCGCCTCGCACAATCGCAACCATCTCCCCCAGCAATGCCAGCCCATTATGTAATGGCACATGGTGGGCTGCATCAGCTTGTTCCTTGTTTTGCCTTTCGGCACCCGATGCTGTATCATCGTCGTCATCTTGAAGCACATGCATGTTGCTGCTTTGATGTCTGAGGTGTGGTGTTGAGGAAAGAGTGTCGTGTCGAGTGTTGCGCGGTCTTGAGGAGAAAGAAGCCACGTTGCCTCGAGCCAACATGCTAGGTGAATCGAGTGTGGTGCCAGCGCGCATATTGAGGCGCGAGGACCTGGAGACGTTTGATTGCAGCGAGAGTTTGCTCTGCCTCGACCCTCGTGAGCCTATTGATGTCAAAGATTCCGAGGAGTTTTGATTATGGAGCCCTGATTCGCCAACTGATTCCCAATTCGTAGAGTGGCCCAGCGACGAGATTGCATCGGGGTCCCCGTCTTGGTCCCAGTCTGCGTCATCTTGCCAGTCGGTGGCAACTCGTGGAGTTGGCACGAAGACATGGTGACCCGAATTGAATGATGACTCAGAATGGTCCGGGTCGACTGATGTCACCAAACTGTTGAGGCAAACATAAAGAAGGCTTGTCTTTGCCTTGGCAATGGCTGTATGGTTGCACTCGATTAACCACACGTAGGCCTGTATTTTGAGCAAGATCGCTGGCGAACACTGCAAACTGCTAGTGGCTTGCGCATGCAAGCTTGTCAGATCCTGCACAAGAGCATTTACACTCTCCTTTTCGATTCGTGCGGCGAGATAGAACAAGTTGCACACCGTCTCAACCACATCACTCCAATATGCACGCTGCACAAACAATTTCGTACAGTGGTCCAGGATACGGAAATCAGGTGCACATGCATATCCAGCCAGAAAATCCTGCAACTGCAATTTCCAGTAATTGAGGAGCGCATGCTCGTGCAAGGCAACACCCCACCCAACCCAATGCTCTTCTTTCGACTCCTTTTCCTTACTGCACAAGTCACGACACAACGAAAATAATTGTTGTTGGAGAGCCTCAAGAGCAGCAATGAGATCGCCTATTTCGCTGCCTTCCCTAGCAAGCTGTCGCGGGCGGCGTCGTGCCATATTGCCACGTGCTCTACTCTGAATCTTGATCTTGATGGCAGCTGACTGTTCCCTCTCATCATCAGGGGTGACATCAAATGGGGCGGCAACAGCTGGTGTCCATATCGATGCGCCCGGCAGCTGTGTGGCACGTGATGCCTCTGATTCCTCTTTCACCGTGCTTGCATCAGTAGGTGCGTCAGTGTAGAGATAGAGTGGAGCATTTGTATTCAAATCGTCATGCCACGACATGGCTTTCGACCGCACTATCAAGTGGTAAGCGCAATCAGACTGCACGGCCACAGCGGGAGGGCATTTGGAGCTGATTTGCGAGAGGGTCGCGATCAAGTGCTTCATCATGAGCGGCGCATTATTCAAGTGCGCTGTTTCATGTGCTTTTGCGTCATGTGTCCTTGCTTCATGTAGCAGTGCTTCATGAGGATGTGCAGTCTTTGCTTCGTCAGCCATTGCTTCAATCGATTCTCCGGCCTCGAGCTTCTTGAGCGTGTAAATAGATGCGACGAGTCTGGTCTTGAGCTCCATCAAACACATCAATGTGCTCGCTTCCACATTGGCCTTATCAAAGGCTGTGACAACCTGCTGTATTTCACTTACTTGGATGGCAGGCCCATCAGCGGAGACCTCTCGGTACAAGTTTTGGGGCAAGACACTTGTATCGGAGATGCCGGAGATACCCAAGACATGCCTCTCAAGCTTCGTGTGCAAGGCAAGTAGCTGCCGCCCTCTGGAAACGGACTCGCTTTGCAAGTCTCGGCAGGCGTGCACTAGATATCGCAACTGCACGATGTTGGAAACAGATTCAAGTCCATCGTCAAAGGCCAAAAGACGTTTAGCGCATGCTATTGATGTCTCGCATCCACTTTCTTTGAGGTGTCCGCACACTTTGAGCAACTCTTGCATGCTCTGCCGCTTTCTCTCTTGCACCAGGGAACGAGCAGCCGAGATTATGACTCGAGCCTCGTCCAGTCCTCGTGAGCCAGTCAGATTTCTGCATGCTTCCACCACCTGCTTCAACGACCCAACATCATCCAGCCTTGATAGCTTATCCTCAGCTGAAAGCCAGGCAACCCTCTCCTGAATGCTTTGCGTGATACAGTCGTCCAATAAGACATGACCCCTCAAAAAGGTTGAGGTAATCTGAAACGACATGGAAGGATGCTTTTGAAAGAAGTTGTCAAAGGCTTCAAAGTGGATAAGCTCACCTGGACCCCCTTGCGAACACAAATTCAGAACCGACTCGATCAGTGCAGCAGACTTGGCAAGACGCAACTCACACAGGGCTTGCGCAATCGTTTCGGAATCCAGCCTGCCCTTCTTCTGAACTTCGCTATCAAAGGCCAGATGCACAAACACCACCACTTGGTCGCTGACAATACTCGGGAAAAGGTGGTAGGCCGCCCTCTTGGCGTCCACCGTCGACGGCAGCCGTAGCACTACTAGAGCCTGCGATATTTGAGCAAAGGATACGCAACCCTTGTTCTTGACATCCAATTTGTCAAACAAGAAACGTAATGCAAAAGTAGCAAGGCTTGATTTCAAGTCTGGGCAGTCTGTTGAGACTCTCAGACATTCCATTGCTGTATAGTACCTGCCCATGTATATGTGTGCACACCACTTGAGTCAGCTTCGCGCAAGACACACAACACCCACACCCTGCGTAGCCATGCAGAACGCAGCCGTACATTCACGCACATGAGCTCAAGAGTGTTCCTGCGAGAGAAGTGAGTGCTGATGGATATGCGCAAGGGACGGCAAGAGGGAGGTTGCAGACAGTAGGCAGGTACCTCTGGAATTTGGCATAGCGTTGCATGGCATTCAAGAGGGCTTGACTGCCCGTGATCCTGGCGGACACGATGGCAATGCCAACGCGGAGGCTTTCCTCTGAGAAGCAGTCCTTCAAGTTTGCTTCACACTCTAGCACGTGCCGTATGGAACGGAGGACGTAACATGGCTCGAGCTGCCCACACTCTTTCAGGAGCTGCTTTATGCGCGAGAGATCGCGGGTGCTCAGAAGACGCGAGCGCGCTTGCAGCCAGTTGCGACATCGTGTAATCACGTTGCTTTCCGTCACGTGTCCGCACACTTTCAAGAGAATTTTCACGCTTGCAGCACAATTCCTTTCCGAGAGCCTGCTTTTTGCCTGCAACACTGTTCCATACAAACCCACGCAATGTGTCTATGTCTGTCAGAAAGAGAGTAGGGCGTGGGGCAGGCCTTTACGAAACTTGGCTGCCAGCAAACGAACGTGCCACTCTCATTTCTCGACAAGCAGTTGCAAACACAAGGCATGCAAGACTCTAACAAAACACGCCAGACTCTACACAAGCAATGCCACAAGCAATCACACAAGGCACTTTAGAAAGAAGCAGTATAACAAACCACCTTCATTTCAACACCCTCCTAAGCAAACACGAAAACACACAGTGACAAACACAACCTTTGCGGGCGTTGGCGAGTGAAACTGAGTCCTCAAGGTTCCCACAATGCTCAACCATGTTACAGAGAAGAGAGTATGGGCAAGGAAGCCAGTGCCGAGGACCTTGGTGGTAGTTGAGTAGAACAAGACGCTCTTGCGCTAATAGCCGCCGCTTCTGCTCCAGCAGGTGCGCTGGACCATCAAGAAGATGCCCGCACACGGAAACAAGTGCTTGGATCGTGGGAGTGCATGTGGCATAAGCAATTTCGTCGGCAGCTTTCAAAACCGTTACCGACTGGTCGAGAATAGCCGACCCGCTCAGCGCCCCGCACTCCCGCACTAGCTTCAAGAGGAGGGCGTAAGAGGTGACACCTTGAAGCAGACAGTCCTCTGCATAAGTCCAGCCAAGCACTGTCACGACGCGGTCCGACATTATGCCGCTTCTCATGCGGCCACAGACTTCAAGGTGCTGACGAATAGAGCGAGAGTGTAAAGAGTTGATCCATTTCGTGCCGCGCAACAGATCGTAAACGATTTCCTCAAACTCGTCGGCGTCAACAGTACCACTCTGGTCGGTGTCATACTTCTCGAAAAGCAGATCAAGATCTTTAGGCAACAGATTAACGCCGAGCTCAAAAAAGGCCTTGTCTATCTCAAACTTGTCGATCAATCCCGATCCATCCATATCCATGCGATGGAATATCTGGAGCAACTTTGCGCGCATACGCGGTCGCTCCATGAACTCGCCTCCCATCTTCTTGACTATCGCTGTCCTCATCGCAGTCATGCCTTTGAGATCGTGTGTCCACGGCAGATGTTCAAGAGCCTCTATGATGCACGCCGCCTCTTCAAGCACCGGTGACTCGGTGAGGCTGTTGCAAATCTGGAGGACTTCCCACAGCTGATCCACGTCGACAACATGCATGGAGAGTGTCAAGGTGGGCATCTCAACCTTGCTTACCTGCCTTCGTAGAGCAGCCAGGTCTTGTGCCCGCGCAACCTCTAATGACTCTCTCTTTCGGGCCGTCATCGTGAAGTCAAAGTGATGGTGGTGAAGAGTCGGTTGGCTTGTCTTCGCCGTCTCAGTGACGGCAAACTGAGAAATGGACATCTCAGAGTGAATTAACATTCGACACCTATCAATAGTCCGCGAATCACGTACACAACAACACAGCGACAGGATGCGGCGTATGATGGGACTACGCGTCTCAGAATCGAGCACTTCTTCGCACAGCATTACGCTCCTCGCCGTATTTAAAATTGTCGACCCCTCAAGATTGTCACACAGATTCACAGCGGCCTGGATCTGGTGAATAGTGCAGCAGCAAGAGCCCTCCATCAGCGCTGCCAGCGCCACCTCAGCATCCATAAGCCGGCGAGCATTCAGCACCGCAGGACTTCCGTGCAAGACACCGCACACTTGCAGGGCATTCCGTATCTCATCGATCCGTCTTTCAAACAGGAGCACTTTTTCGGCGTCAAGTATACGTCGGGCGCGCGCAAGCGGTACGGAGCCCTCGAGAGCCCCACACTTGTGCACACTTTCCCATAGATCTCGCTTTGCGATAACAAGCGGAGCAGCAGTGGATGTCGGCGGTTTCAAGAGAGTGCGGATGGACAACTCAGAGTTGAGCCATTCCTTTCTCTCCGTCACGTGTTCGGGCACAAACTGCCATGCATCCAGCATAAGTTGATACTCCTCAAAAAAGGAGCGCAAAACATCAAGACGCTTTTCGTTACCAAACCCGTCCAGTTCCATTTTAAAGTGCGCATCACGAATAGCCTGTGCATATACTGGTTCCAATCTTTCCTCTGCCGTCGTGGTGCGTTCCAATTCTTGCACGATACCGCGAATCTTCAGGATCTCACCCTCCTCGGTGTTGAAAGAATCAAGTCGACTGAGCATAGAGTCAATCAGGTCCATGAATTCCAAGCAATCCACTTCTCCAGTGTTGTCTGCATCAGCCATCGACATGAGGTTGGTGATTTCGCGTTGATTTAAAGCTACGCCCATGCGGTCAAAGGCACCCTCCATCTCTTGCCGGTCGATGTAGCCTGAATTGTCCGTGTCGAACTCGGCAAACAGGTCTTGCATGCGCTGCTTTGCCAGCTGCCTTTGCTGGTCGCTTGATTCAGGTATGCCAGACGCATCGCCCTCACTTTCAAGGGGCACCGCTTTTCTGCCGCTATCTTCGCGATCGAGAGCTTGCCCTATTTTACTGGCCAATGAACGAATCAAATTAAAAGGCATCCAGTCTTGAAGCGATTGAAAGAGTGCTATTTTACGTGTGGCCTCCTCGACTGCAGAGCTGCCTGTTACAAAGGCACAGTCGGCCAGCACGTCGTGGGTTGAGACTGACGTGCTGCAAGACAGGGCCTGCTCAGCAGCAAGAGCACGACGTGCTCTATCCAGTGCCTCGCTCTCGAACATACCATGACAGACATCAAGGTGTTGCCGAATGCGCACGAGGTCTGACTCGCCCTCTCTTAGGGCTGCTTCGGCATTCAAGACCTTGTGTGCAGCACGTATCGAGTCTGTCGCTTCTAGCATGCAACACTGCTGGAGCATCATGCCTAACTTGGGCATACTCTTTTCGCAACTCAGCTCGGCTTGCACCTGCAGGACCTGTCTGACTCGATCAAGATCGGCGTGTCCTTTGACATGGCGTACGCGGTGGAGGAGGTGCATCAATTGGTCCACGTTTCGCTCGACGGTAGCCTTGGCGATACAGACTACGACTTCTTGAGCTTCCTTGATAATGCAAGACCCAGAGTAGCCTTGTAAACTCTTGAGCACATCAATAATTTCTGCATACTCGGTTTCCGACGCTAATTGCTCATGTAAAGCAAGAATACGCCTGGCACTCTCAACCTCCACACACCCCGCTGCAATCTGGTAATCTGCTCGTTGACACATCCCACCGTGCGCGCCCACATACGGAAGAAAACATGTTTTTTAAATTCACACCGACAAAAGACAGAGCACAAGACTGGGTTAGTGGAGGGTTTCTGAAAAGTAGCATGCCGTTTGTGCACACAAGAAAAAGGCTCGATTCAAACAGAGTTGCGGCACACATTCAAGGTAGCGGTGCACATGATAACTGCACACATTGGATGTGCAGTGATCACAGGGTGTGGGTGCACATCATGATTTCACACACCTGCTACGAGTGAGGACAAGACATTCATGTCAAAAACAGTGGACAATATGGAGCGCACGTGGATTGCTTTGCGAGCCGCCTCCAATGCTTTTGATCCTGTGAGCTCGCTGCACCTGCTTTCGAGCAAGCACATCGTGCTGCTCATGTGTGGGCGTCAGCGAGCGTGCCGTGAGCCATGAGTCAGACTTGCCATTTGTGAGACAGCAAGCGCAGGACGCAAGCACAAGTAGGCAAGGGCTGCGCACCTGAAGTCTTCAGGTTGGTTAATTAGAGCATCTTCCGCTTCCAGAAGACTGCCCACCTGTAACAGACGTCCTGAGTTGGGCATGTGCCTGAGGTTTTGCACGAGGCCTCGCAGCCTTCGTGCGTCTGTCTCAACATTTAGATGGAGCAGTTGAACCAAACGTGTCCGCGCCATTTCAAGGCCATTGTGATGAATAAAGCCATAGCGCTCAAGTACAGCCTTACCAATCACCTTGCTCTCCATGGCATAAAACACCTGGTTACCCGCTGAAGGGAGCTGCAATATGCATGAGACGCTGAGGGCGTGCAATTGGTGCATTATTAGTGACATGCCTTCCAAGGTGGTCGTGATGCCTTGTAGTTGACAAAGCTTAACAACATCTCTGGAGCAAACTGCAGGAAAATACGCCAGGCAACACCCTGCATACTTGACAACCTGTTTACCGTGTTTCTGTTCCAAAAGAGCGAGGAGGCCGGCGTCAGAGGCAATGAGGTCGGCGGTGCGAGCAGGGAGGTGGGGGATGGCAGGCCCTGCGTGGGCAACGTGGCGGCGCAGGTTGATGTAATGCAGCGCCAGGATGAGATACTGGGGACTAGTGGCGTCCTGCTTGGCTGCAATTCCCTCCAAATCCTCCAGTGACAGCTCGAGCGCGAGGTCGGCCGCACGAGATTTGAGGATGGCATACTGCTCGGGCCTTAAGAGCTTCCCCACAACAATAGTGTGGTCGGAGCCGGCCTCCTGGCATGGCGCTGTTGAGCTTGCCGTGGCCAGCGACACCAAGCACTCGGTGCCACTGTACAAAAGAGTGGCACTGAGCATGTCCTGTTCCTCGCCTGACAAGCCATCCACGATGAGAAAGAGGCGCCGCGATGCGTCCAGCAGTCGCAACGCATCTCGCAACGACATTGCATCAGCATCTGCTCCCTCGTCCTCCACGACCTCGCGTACCAGCACCCGCATAAACTGCCGCTCGCTCTGCCACGCCATCTTGCACAGATACACCACACGTCCGCTG
>Ga0335398_10011393_pt1 | contig 10003 bp, 10 predicted proteins | sample BON03_FD_205742 | JGI IMG/M metagenome (GOLD analysis project Ga0335398, IMG submission 205742) | Freshwater microbial communities from Lake Bonney liftoff mats and glacier meltwater in Antarctica - BON-03 (spades assembly) (version 2) | ecosystem: Environmental > Aquatic > Freshwater > Ice >... | reverse complement strand
CACCTTGTCATCCCGTGGATGACCTTTCTCGCCCCGTCGGACATGGAGTCCAATCCCATGTGTTTGAACGCGAGGTTTGTGGCGAAGGTGGTTTTCTCGCTGTCCTTGTGGCTGATCGCGTCGACGTAAGCAGCTGCGAGATAGGAGTGTTGATAGGGTTCAAAGGTGCCTCTTAAGGAGCAGGTACTAGATAGTTTGAGCTGTATAGATTGGATAGGGGAATGCTTTTCCTCCTTCATCGAGGCAGCGGGGATGACCGAGTTGCGCCCGCCTAGTGTGAGCGTGACACGGGATGAGTTTGCCTCTTAAGGAGTGAGAGATGATTTAAGGGTCAACACGCATGCAATAAACTTATCTGAAACACGTGTCAATGGCTGATGAGGACAACAGAGAGGCGATGCTTGATGAGTTTCATGAGACGTCAGACTCGCCTGTGCCGGTCACACGGGTGAGTGCTCGAGCCTGTGACTAATCACGGTACACAGTATATGTTAGTGTCTTCGCCTGACAGCTGTTTGTTCCTTGCTGCACCCCGGCTGGCGCTCCTTAGATCTGGCTTTGGCCTCCCGCAGTTGCAGCTTTAGTAATTCCTCCTTCATCGTTTCTTGGTCTGCTCTTTACATCGCCATGAGCATTTCTCCCATTACTTCGTCCGAGGCTGGTAGCATTTTTTCCCGGATTGCCTCTTGCCATTTCTGAACGTGGCTCTGAAAGAATACTGCGTCTATCCTGTCGGTCGGAGCTAGTGGTCTTCTGGCTGGCTGGGGCTTTCTGCCGAATTCTTCTGCAGGCAGACCAAAACTAATGATACCATGGTCATACCGTTGGTGTGGTGTTTCGTTGAATTTGGATCTGGGCGCTGTGAGGGTGAGGTTCCAGCATATACCATGGTCAAGCTTAGCTCGCTTCTCCCCCCTTTTCCATGTGTACTCTTTGGATGGCCAAATGATACCTTTGGCGTTGGCACAGAATTGCAGAAGTCTTTCATCCGCCTCAACCAGGCTTTTTACCATGGTACTTGAAGTTGTGTCTCCCCCCCGGTATCAAGCCGTTTAGATCTCCGATCAGGATGACTCGTTCACCTGGGTGTCGGCTTATCCAAGTGCGTATGAGTTCCCAGATCACCTCTTGTTGCCTACCATCGTTGGCAGTGTGTTGGTACAGATTGATGATGTGGAGTTTGCCGCCATTCTTCGTCTTTGTGGTGATTGATATGGAACGTCCTGCTGTCGGAGGTAATCTTGAGCCCCCTCTCTTAGAGCCTTTGGAATACCCCGGATGAAGAGAGAGATGGGTGGCAGATAGAAAGTAGTGAGAGTCTATGGCCGTAGTATGGTTAAATTGTAGTGCTTTCCCCTGTGATCTTGACTGCCTGCCCCGTTCCTGATCGCCATGGAAATGAAAATCCAATAATGAGGGAAAAGAGCGTGTAGCTCACTCTTCGCGGCCTGCACCTTCTTCTTCGGGATCCGTAGGTCTTATAGACAGATGATAGGGTCCCCCTGCTCGAATAAAGCAAAGATCTCCTTCCTACCTCCTCGGAACCCATGTGGTCTCACATTCCAGGAGGATATCCTCGGGTCGGTTAGGATGCCGATCTGATGTCCTACCACTGACATGTGAATATACCATTCCGCCCTATCCTGAGGGCCTAACGCCCGCCAAGCCTCCCAATTCAAGAGCAGCTTCTCGTTCCTTACTTGTCTCAGTTTGGCTGCCGTCCCATCGCAGCCCATCAAAGCTGTGCCGTGGGCAGCTAGGGTGGAGAGGCCCCATTTTCTCTGCTTATGGATCTACTAGTATACCGAGAGGTTTGTGTTAAGAGCCTCTTTAAATGCTCTAATAGTGGACCAAGCTCACCTGGATGAGTAGTGGTTGGGTCTTCCCATAGGGTGGTTTTTTCGGGGATTGCTTGGAATTCTTCCTCCTCCAACAGCCACTCCCTAAGGGTCTCCCTCCACCTCTGCACGCCTGCGCCTGAGCATCGTATTCTCTCTTGCGCAGGGGGGTCAACGTCCATAGCGTCTGCGTGCAGGGGCTCAGGCTGGGGGTCCTCCAATCTATCCTGGTCTACTGGGTGGGTGGTTTCGTCCAAGATTTGCGCTATCGATGCCGCTGAGTCGTATATGTCAATGTATCTTGAGAAGCAGGAGGCGAGTGGAGTCCATGAGCAAGTTTTTTCCCCCTTCTCGATTCTCAATAGCATCTGTGTCATGCCCATCGGAAGGGGTGATCTTTTGTCTAGTTCCAGGGCAAGTTTTGCTAGGAGGAGCCCAACCGCTTCTACTCCTCCTCCCGTGTCCTCGTACCATTTCCTCAATCTGGGTCCCACCTGATCCATTACGTCCGTCATATGCTCGAGCCGTCGGGCATGTCTTTTCAGGGGCTCAATGTACCACTGGGGGTTGATGATCTCGGCAGAGTCGATGATGGCCTTGGAGAGGTGAGACACCGTAAAGGTTCCTTGAGCCAGTGGTGCTGTTAGGTCTTCCTCGAGGTTCAGAATTCGTCTCACCACCCTGGGCAGGAGGGGAAACTGCACTATCTCACTTAGCAGCAGACCTGCTGCTTCCAGATCTCCTTTGCTGAGTCTATGAAAAGTCTCAACGCAGGTGTGTAGCCTATCCAGGGTGAAGGGATTTACTGATTCCGGACCTGGGTTCCTGGTACTGCCATATTCTCCCCGAAGGTCGTCTATAGACTTTCGTCTTTTCGCCCCAGAGTCTGATCCAGGCGTTTCCACCCATGTAGCCGAGGAGGCTAGTGGAGAGCCTGAGGGATCCGGAGGAGTGTCTTTGATTTCTGGGGTCTTCCCATCTGCGTCCCCTATCAACTTGCATTCCGTGTCTTGAGGCCCCTCCACCTGTGTTGGCCCTTCGTGATGGCGGTTGCCATTGCCTGCCGGGTATTGACGTGTTACTGCCGGAGTGGTATCTGCCGGTAGTCTCATGTCGCGTTTTTGCCGGCTAGACGGTTTATTGGAGACCCCTATGGCTCCCTCCTCCTTACCTTCAGCATTTCTCGTGGACCATCGGCCCCCTTGATCCTGGAGCCTCCTTGTACCTCCTTGGATGTCTTGTAGTGAGAGCGGTCGGCCCCTAGTCCCTGCCATCACAGCTCCTGTTCCCCCCGTACCTGGGTGGGTCTTCGTTTCTCCAAACTCCCGGATTGCCACCAAACATTGAAGAGCGGCGTTTAGGAAGCAGGTGTTGCCCACGTTGATGAGCCCCCGCAACCGAAAGGGCTGCTCCGAGGCAGCTATGGGTCTCTTTGAATTGCTTTCCCTGTCTCCCCTGCCGCGGACCTGCCAGCTGTGGAGGTGCCAGTGCCTTCGCTCCTCGTGGCTGACTCATCTCCAGCCATCACCATGGGGCCACCTTCGTTGGAACCGGGACCCTGGCCTTGCGTCGGCGTCCCCAGCCAGAGCTCTGCGAGCGTCGCTGTCCGTGGCTCATCCTGGGTGAGCATGTGTCTGACAACCCTTGTCGTTCTATCGTCTGGCGACCCCACAGCCGCCAGGCGGCCTTTGTCCTTACCTTGATTCATAGTTACTTGGCTAGAGATGGTGGGGCTGGCTGGGGTCTGCCATCCTACGACAGGCGTCGGGTCTCGAACCAGCCGTGGGCGCTTGATCTCGTCCTGTATTGCTTGTTGCTCATATACCTCTCATTCGTCGTTTCCAATGCCCGTGTCCGAGTACTCTGATCTGGTTTGTACTGGGTCTCGGGTCTGTTGTAGTGGCGAGGCCTCATCCCATGACGCCCCTTGTACAGGTTCTTCCCACTGGTCATCTCCGATGCCTGCGTGTTCATCTTCCCGTCTGCAAGTGTTTTCATCTTCGCGCCCGCTTGGCTCCAGGTCATCCTCTTGTTCCTGTTCCTGTAAGGCATTCTTACCTGTCTTCCGGTCTGGTCTATCCCTCCCTGCCTTTCCTTCTCCCCCAATGGGGTTGGGTGTCGGGATCAGGGAGGGTTCTGCTTCACGCTCTGGGGCCAGGCCAGGACCTGCTTTCGGGCCCGCAGCCCTTACAGCCCTACGCTTAGGCCGATTCAAGAAACCCGCTCTCTGAGATTTATTTTTTGATTCTATCGGAGGAGTGCTTTCTGCTTCGGGCTGGTGCGCGACTGTCGTTAACATTTCAGAGGACATGTTAGAGGAGGTTAGATGTGTAGGTTCCTTCCTCGGGACCTCCATAATCATCCCCGGAGTGAGGGCTGCCTGACTACACACCTTTTTTTTACCCCCGCATTGCCCTGCGCATTCACAACATTTATAATCGAATAGTTTAGCTAAGGTGAGTTTTTCCTTGGCCAGTTGGTTAAGTGACCCCCCTCTTACGGTGTCCCTGTAGCAAGTAGAATCTGAGAGTTAGTGGGGATGCGATTTCTGGCTCGCAGGATGGCCAGCACCTCGTTGCTTTGACTGTCCTGCTCGTCTTCATTCGATCTAGCTACTGACAGGATTTCCAAGACAGCATTTCGGTGGCGGTCGCAGCAAGTGTGGTTCGCCAGGTGTGCCCAGCCCTGTACCCCTACCTTTTGCTGCAGTGCTTTGCTTAGGTCCAGGTATCCCTGACACCGACACGGCTAAGAGACGGTCGGCCTCTGGCATGACAATCGTGTAGTCTGATTCGCCCGCCAACTTCCTTCTGATCGAGTATTGGAAGCCGATGCCGGGGATACAAGAAGAACTGATTCTTTTTGTTAGCATTTGGGCCTCGGCAGCCGCCTTGCCCTTCAAGATGATCGACTTTCCAAAAACCGCAATAATCTCGTCTACCTCAAGGTCCTACTGGCTGTGAGACTGAAACCTTCCGACCCCTCTGAGGCCCTCTCCGACCGTGACCTTATAGTCTGTGTCGAATGTGGATTTCAAACACCGGCAGGCTTGGGGGTATATCTCACCTTGCCCCTTTCCGAAGGGTTGAAAGCAGATCGGTTTTACGTATTTTGCTCTAGAATGGGCCGACTCAGCGAAGGATTCGCATCTAGTTGTGGCCTTTTTTGATCTAAGTGTTCTTTTCCGACCCCCCGCAGGGTCGACCTTCCTCTCCTCCCCGCCCTTTCCTTGATCGCTGGACCCTGCCCCGACTTCTGCCGCTCTTTTTCCCTCCCTGCCCTCCCCTATGCCCCCAGACCCTTGTTGGAATCCGGGGGCAGGACCCCTTGCTCCTCCAGCAGGGGGTCCCGTTGGGGTTACCCCATTGCGCTACTCCTGTCTGAAGGCGGAAGTGGCCTGGCGGATCTTGCTCTGGATCCGGCGAGGGTTGGGGGAGGGAGGGCAGGGAGGGCGTCGCCATTGCTGGTGGCTCTCTGGTGGTAGCTTTCAACTGCGGCACTGAAATCCATGGCCGTTTGGTCTTGCGGCTTCTGGGAGATGAGCAAAAGGTCGCCCTCCGAGATGCCGTATTCAGTCAGAGGATCTGGGTCGTTTAGTACCTCTTCTTGAAAAAGTAGCTCGAATCCAGCTGGGCTTCCTTGGATTGCCTCCGCAACGTCTCGTTTAAGGCTTGCCACCGTACAGGGAGACATGACCCTAACTTGGAATATGCAATCCAAGCGTACTTGGATCCACAGGTGGAGTCCCTTGCCACGCGACTTGCTCAGGTCTGAAGCGTCCATGACAGAGGGATATCTGGGCCCGGAGTTGGGCCAGCTCTCTCTGAGGCTTTCCAACGGCCCTGCCTGTGGGAGGCCAGGTTGCTGCTTGTCTGAGTCGTCTAACAATCTTCTGGACATTAGGTTGAAAATTAGTTCCCTTGTATTCATGGCTGGGTGAGATTGATTTAAATTGCTTTTATTACCGGAAACAGTATATTGGAACCCTTGTTTGAGGGTCTATTTGCTCAAATCCATGTGAATCTGAGTTGACGTGTTTTCGGCCGGAATCGAACCGGGGACTCGTGACCTGCGGATAACCAGATTCTTTAAGTGCCGCGCTCTTCACCACTGAGCTAAGGTGACAGATGAATCACCGAAAATCCTTTAGGACCCTCTAAGTGTCTGTCACCCTCGGCCTGCAGTATCTTCAGGACCTGTGGAATCGAGAGTTCGTCTGGCTTAGTTTTCCATTGCTCCTGCCAGTCGGGGCCAAGTTTCTGTCTCTCCTCAAGAGTGATGCTTGTCAGAGTTGGCAGCTGTTTCCACCGGCCAAACTGAGGGATGCTAGAATAGAAGTTACTCCTTGCCAGCAGGCTGTGGATCGGGACCACCACGAGTCTCCAGCCGCGAGACGGTTCTCCTTCCCGCCAGTCCAAGGAGTATTTCCACATGAGGGCCCAGTCCGTGCCCATCATGTGCTCTGCTCTCGTCTCAGGGCCCTCGGCTTCGTCTTTCTACCTGCCACGGCTCAGTACTCGCACTTGCCCTACCACATCACATGCAATCTCTTTCTGTCCCTCTGCAGGAGTTGCGCTGATGCTGGGGGGTAGGAGTAGTCATTCCGTTGCCATTCCACGTCTGTCGTTTAAAAGCCCGTGCATAGAGAAGTCTATTCCTCTGACTGTCAGCCGGGCCAGAGTGGGAGTCGCGAGCTCGTCCTCAGGTCGTAACCAGAAGGAGTAGGCGTCTCTGGGAATTACCGCCTCAGGCGCTTGGTCGATCCATCCCGGCGTCCGGGCTGCCTTCGTTGCTTGCATTTTATGCACATCGTCGATCTTAAGGCCCTTCCTTGCCAGCGTGGAACCTAACGAAAGATGCCCCGGATGCACCTTCAGCTTATCGTGCACCTCCCGCAGGCTCCATAAGGGCACAACCATGAGTCTCGTCTTCTGAGCGGTTCTTGTGCGGATGTGGCACGCCTGGTACGGCTCGACGATGATGTCTTACCCTGGGAGTGACTTTAAGCGATCCTTCAGCTGAACGTCCGCGAGTATCATTGGGCCGGTGGAGAAGCCCTGGGAACAGCTCTTGGTTGATTTATGCTATTCGGGTGTACGCGTTATGAACTTAATATGTGCTGTTGTTACCAGGGCGGCACCCAGTTCTTCATGCCATGATATAAATTCCTCTTCATGTTCTTATTTATGTATGGCATTCAATCGTTATATATATACCAGAAGATATTTTCTTGGATTTTCCATGTTTTTCAAAAAAAAATTGCGTTATAAAGTTTGCTTTACACTTCTTGTCTAGTATTCATTTGACTGCATTCGTGTTTTAACATGCATACTCTTATTGTCATGACTGTCTGCTGTGTGGTCCTTATAATTTTCGTCACCTGGAAATTTCTGTCAGAAATTCCTGTGTTCTCTATGCACAAGAATACTGGGTCGGCCGTGATAAATCGTCTACATTATCGAAGTAATGCAACTCTCAACAACGATATCTCTTTTGTTGAACCCTAGAGAGATAGTGTTGTTTATTGGAAAACCAAAAGGAAGATCAATGATGATCTCCAATGTTGAACCCTCCTTTCAGACAGAAATGTTTGTGGTGCCATGGATTTTTACCAAGCACATTGCTCCTCGCATCATGGAACGTTTAAGGACCTTGGTTGTAACTCGCGATTGTCTGTTTTCGACTATGAACACGAAGCACCAGAATACTGTATTGCAATGGAATGAAAGCAGACAGATTATATATGAATGTCGAGGTATCTGCGGAGGCCTGGGTGACAGAATGAAGGGGATTTTTTGTGTTTTATTGCATGCCATTGCTATAGGATATGATTTTCGGATCGACTGGGATTCTCGATATTCACTACATCCAACAATATTGCTCCCAAGTTCATTGGTCGACTGGCAAACACCACCATCACGAGAAAACAAAGGACCATGGCATAGAATGACCTTTCTGGATACCCGAGCAAAATCATACGGGCTCTGTCAATGGCACAAATATCCATTCATCAAAATCAAATCAAACGGTAACCCGAAGCCAGATGAATGCGATGTAATCGCACCATCTATTAAAGAGATATTAAATAATCAATCTTCCACCATGTCGTGTATGAAAACAATTCATGACAGCACGCCTAGTGGGACACAGTGCATGGGATGTGTATGGTGGTACCTTTTCTGCATGGGCACTTCTCTTCAGAAAAAGGTTCTGATTGAGTTTGATCACCTTTCTTCCTGGAAAAAAGCGCATCATTTGAAAGATGCTTTCTCTATAGGAATACACATCCGCTCGGGTGACTCTCAAATGCGTGGCACCAGAGGTAGAGAGTCGAATTTGACGACTCTGCTCTTGCAGATGCAAACCTGCGTCTCTTGGGTTGTAACAGATCTCAACACATCATACTACGGTGTTGTTGTGTCAGACAGCCAAGAAGCCAAGAAAATTATTCAAATGTGGAATTGGATTGATATATATCCTGTCAGGACCAAGCCCTTTCACATAGACAAAAATATTCACAAAAATATATTTCAAACAATGGAGGCCGTGTTATCTACATTAGCTGACATTTTCATGTTAGCTTTCCAGGATTCCTTGTTGTTATCCGGATCATCTGGATATGGACGCCTTGCACAGAGTGTGGGCATGTATGCTGGATCAAGCGTGGTGCACTGTGTGATGAATGTAAATTGAACTACAACCATACGTCATTTTAGCATCATCACATTTGGCACGAAATACGTGCCTTTCTACTTCTGGCATACCACATCTTTAACACTGCAATATTTATAAATAATATATATATCCCACACACCAAGAGAATGCTGGATGGGGTTTCTTGGTGACGGCGTATACAGTCAAGATGGTCAACGTGTAGATGCCAATCCTAATGAACAATATAGCAAAATCAGAGACAAAAAGGGAACAAATACATATGTATCTCTGAGGCTAGTGAGTCCATGTCCCGTAGCGCTCGGTAAAGCTCGATCACCCCGATGTTTCGTCGAGGGTCCAATAAGCTTCGTAGCTCCCATTGGGTCGCATCACGATTTTTCCACCAGGCGATCATCAGCTCCCCTGTCGGGTCCAGGGCCCCCCGTATCACCCGACGCCAGTCCGTGCACGTTCGCACCCACGAGCGGAGACTGTAAAGGCTCTGGTCGAGGTCGGCTCTTTGGCATGCGCCCAACATCTTGTCTTCGGGTCTGCTTGCTAGCGTAAGGACATATGTCAGTAGCGTGTCAGGGAGGTCGTGGAGGCACGTCGTTTCTGTCTTAGCTAAGGAGGCCAGTAGGGAGTCCTGGGTGGCAGGTGCGTGTACTACTCTGAGGTGCCAGGGACGCAGAGTCAGTGTGACGTCCGAGCATTGAGTCACCGCCCCTGGCAGCCCCTCAAGACGCCCACTGTCGAAGTTAGGTAGGTTCTTGAGCGCCTGTAAGTGTCTCGTTAGATATGCTGGCTCACTCTTTGAAGACGGCTCCAGTGTGAACCCGATCGTTATGGCCAGTATACCCCCGTGGATCAGCATGTTGCCCCCACCCTCCAGCGCCACGTTGAAGACCTTCTTGCAAGGATGTTGTAAGTGGGTCGTCGCTTCCGGTGCCCTACACACTGAAAGTCATCTAGCCATAGACCTCACGTGCAAGCGTGGCTCAGTTGGTCAGAGCGAGGGACTGTCAATCCCTAGGTCGTCGGTTCGATTCCGTCTAAAAACCCGATACCTCAATTTCTCGTGAATTTGAACTTCATAGACCCTCCAACAAGGGTACTAAACTACTTTTGAAAGTAATAAAAGCAATCATCATCATTCGTGCACATCGTGTGGTGCGCCGTGATCCAGTTTCCAGCTATCTCGGTCATGTCAGCCTCCCCATTTTGGCACTCGAACTCGAAGACACATAGCACTCTCCGTCGTGCTTTGTTCTTGTCAGAGAAAACAACGTCACCCCGACGGATGTTTTCGATGCTTTGCGTCTCTCGGTTCTGCGTGGGGATCCACGTGCATCAGAAAAATACACTCGTTAAATAGTAATTTCTTGCTGATCACTAAAGTGATTTAGTAGTGTACCAAATTACTATTTTTGTTACAATTTTCGTACTTTTCAAAATAGTAATATGGAGGCGAATTTTGAGTTTATAGTGATTTTAAGATTCAAAATAGTAAT
>Ga0335398_10011387_pt1 | contig 10006 bp, 5 predicted proteins | sample BON03_FD_205742 | JGI IMG/M metagenome (GOLD analysis project Ga0335398, IMG submission 205742) | Freshwater microbial communities from Lake Bonney liftoff mats and glacier meltwater in Antarctica - BON-03 (spades assembly) (version 2) | ecosystem: Environmental > Aquatic > Freshwater > Ice >... | reverse complement strand
TATTGCGTTTGATCACTTTACCCTCGGCTGTTCATTCTCGTCTCAGCAACAGTCTCGACGCACACAGATGGGGCGGAATTTGAAAATTCGCCCACACAGATCTCGCTCCCCGTTATTCCTTCCCCTACCTCCTTTCCTAGTCGCGCCTTCCTCCAAATGGGCCTGGGACCGACAGACGAGAAGAAAGCCCATCCCGCTCTTACGAAGCTGCCCACCAGCACTACCTCGAAAGCAAGCATCGCGCCCAACAGATTTCCCATTTCTGAAGAAGCCCAGGCCGTCCTTTCTGACGCCGCACTTCCAGACTTCAGCTATATGTTAGCAACATTTCCTGTTGCCCCAGCGCAAGGCTTGACGCCATTGACGGTGGATTCGAGCACCGAGCAGCAGTCCGAGCCGGAAAAATGACTGTTATGTAAAGTATAAGATTGACAACCGAAGAGGAGAAAAGTAGTACAGGTTCAATATATATAAAATAATATTGGAATGAATGCCAAAAGCTGCTGTTTATATGGAGCTTCACGCGCTGTTCGAGGTCTTCTTTGCTATTGTCATTCTGGGCTTCTTTTCCCTATGAAAACACACGACATTTGGAGTTCTCTCCTCTTTGCTTTCATCCCCACGCAGCACGTCTATTTTCCTTAATCCCTCTCTTTTTCTCAATCTGTCTGTCTAGATATCTAGTTTACCCTAGAGGCCAGGACGGCCTCAGCCCTACTCCACACGCCTGCTCATCAGTCATTCGCTCTACCGCTGGATGCCCCCACCCATCCACGCCTCTCCTCTTCCCCCCACGTCACATCGCGAGACGGCGCTTCATCTCCCTCTGCCACGTTTCGAAGAGGACCTTGAGCTCAAGGGCCATTTGGGTGACCCCATGCTCCTCCCCGTTGAACAGGACGCTGTTCTCCCACAGCCGGCTCACGTCCTCCGCGAACTTCTCAAGCGACATGTCGTACGCCTGCCGCCGGGCCTTCGTCTCCAGCGTCGTCAGACTCATGGGGTAAGGCACGATGTCGCTGTAGCCCGGCACCTCCACGGGGTTCACGTCCTCCTTGAACGGCACGGCCGCGGGGTGGGCCTTGAGCTGTCGCAGCACCACCAAACACTCCTTGGCAAAGTCCTCCGCCGACTCGATCGGCCCGCCTCCACGTGGCCTGCTCCTACTCCCCCCGCCGCCCTGGGCAGCCGCCTCCTTCGCCGCCGCCGACGGTTCGTCCTCCGATTCCTCGTCGTAAATGTCGTTGTCCCCTGCCTCCTTGTAAGACACCACCGCCCGCTTGCGGAAGGACGCCCGCTGGGCGTGCTTGACACTGCGGGAGGAGGACGACGAGGGCGCCCCAGAGCTCTTCTTGCTGTGCTGCTTGCGTGAGCGCGTACGCTTGCGGCCGCTGTCCTCGTCGGAATCCCCTTCCTCCTCGCTCTCTGTCTCTTCTTCGTCATCCTCGTCGCTCAGCTCGTCCAGCCGCGAGCGCTGCGTCGAACGCCGGAAGCCTCCCCCTGCCACCACCGCCCCCCCGCGCGTCTTGCGCAGCACCTTCTTCTCCTTGTCGTACAAGAGGGCCTTGTCCAGGATGAAGAGGTGGAAGGCCGCCGCCGCCGGGGTGGTGCCCACGCGCAGCAGGTGCGTGGTGGTGGCCGCGTACGCCCGGCGCAAGGGGTGAAACCAGGCCTTGAGCCAGTCGGGGTGCAAGCAGGACTCGAGCAGGAGCAGCCCCTCCATCACCTCCTGGGCCGTCTCGGCCTCCATCAGGTGGTTGATCCACTGGGCCTGCAGCGCCTCCGTCCAGAAGCATACGGGCGCTCGAACGGCCCCCGACTCACCCTCGTCGCCTATGCCGAGGCCACTGCTACTCCCATTGCCGCCGCCGAGGTTGCTGCTGCTCCCGCCGCCCCCGCTCAAGTCCTCGGGGCCCTCGAGCAGCGCGCCGACCGGCAAGGTCTCCCTGAGCTGGAGGAGGGCGATGCGCAGGCCCACCACCTCGTCCGCGTCCTCGGGGATGTCCAGCTCCACCGACTGCCTGAGGCTGTAGCGGCCGCCGCGCGAGACGTTCAGGAAGCTCAGGTGGCCGTTGAGCACGGAGCGCACCGAGGTCGGGGCCCGGCGGGCGCGCACCTCCACGCGCAGGCAAAGCGGCTTGATGTCCTTGTTGAAGGTGTCCACGGTGTAGCGCAGCGTGTACAGGCCCGGCAGCAGGAACTCGTAGACATTGAACCAGAAGATGTTGTCCTTGTGCGCGCGGGGCGTGCTCGAGCCCTCCACCTCCTCCCCGCCCTTGAAGATCTGGAACTTGACGCCCATGCTCCGGCCCTGCCACACCTTATCCTCGGAGTCCACCAGCACCACGGCGTGGTACTTGCGCGTCTTGCGCACGGCCGCCTTGCTGTCCAGCGACTCGCCCCAGATGTCCGGGTCCACCTCGATGTCCAGCACCTCGGGTGGCACCGGCATCTGGTTCTTCTCCTCCAGGAACTTTAGCGCCACAGGCTTGGCCGCCGCCGCCGCCTCCTTCCTGGCCTCGGCTTGCGCATCTCCCCCCTCCCCCGCGCCGTCCGTCGTCTCGGTCTTGGCATCGTCGTCGACCCCCGCGGCGTCCACCTCCATCTCGGCCCCCTCCAACTTCACGCCGCCCCCCTCCCCGGACCCCCGCACAAACATGGCTTCGTCCCGAGGCACCTTCACCTTGGGCTCGCCCAGCAGCTCGGCCTCGATGACCGCGCGCAGGGCCGCCTCCTTGGGGTGGCGCGTGTCCAGGTACTCGACCAGGCGGTGCATGTCCTCTCGCTGGTCGTAGCAGAGCCACACCCCACAGCCACCCGGCCCCATGCCGTCCAGCTGCTCCTGCGGAAGCAGCTCGCGCTTGGCCCGGGTGCCCTTGCCCTCGCTCTCCGCGTCGCGGACCCACACGTACAGGCGCGTCTCGTCCCCGGGCATCTTCCAGTAGCAGCGGCCGTGGCGGTCATGGCCCAGGGCGTAGGTGCGGGTGCCGCTGATCCGCAGGGCCTCCTCGATCACAGCCCGCGCGTCCTTCTTCTTCTTCTTGATCGCCAGCTGGGTCGCGCTGAGCTTGTGGTCTTGCGGCGGTTCCAGGCCCAGCTGCAGCAAGTTCGGGTCCCCACCGGCGGCAACCGCCTGCTGTTGGAGCTTCCGGTCGTGAAAGGCCCGGGCGCGGAAGGCCAGCATCTGGATGGCGCAGCGCTCGTGGACGATAGGGCAGCCGGCCGTGTTGGGGAAGCGACGGCTTTCGGCCGTGTCAACGCGCGGGAAGAACGGGGCCACCGTGGCCGGGGGAGCCGATCCGCTGTGTTCTCCCGTGGCCGCCGTGCCGGCAAGGGACACATTCTCGCTGTCGGTGCCGTCGCGCTTCCGCTTCTTGCCCTTCTCTTCTTCCTCTCCCTTGGACTCCTTCTCCCCGCCCGCGCCCTCCTTGGCCGCCTTCTCCGCCGCAGCCGAGGCCTTCCTGGCCGCCTCGGCCTCCTTCTTCTTGTTCCGCTTCCGCAGCTGCTCCTGCACCCAGGGGTCCTGGGCCGGGTTCATGGCCAGGTATTGCTCCGTCTCCGCCAGCGTCTGGCCCAGCACCAGCGGGCTGCACACCTCCAACTCGTCGTAGCCGCAGTACTCGCACTTGGGCCGCGAGGCAGACCCGCCAGCCGCTGGCTCGGACGGGCTGCTGGAAGCGGGAGAGGGAGACGACGAGGACGTGGGAGTGGCCTTCTTCTTCTCTCCTTCCCCGGCCACGTCCTTGGAGGCTGCCTTATCTTCCTCCTCCTCCACCTCCTTCTTGGCCGAAGCGCCGCCACGCGCGGGAGAGGAAGCCGCGCTGTCTGACTTGCCGTTGGCAGCGGGTGTCTTCTTCTCCCTCTTCGCCTTCTCGTCCCCCTTAAGCCGCTCCTGAATGCGCTCCTCCACCAGGTCCTCCAACAGGGCACTCTCGGCCGCGCCTCGCTGAGCTTCCAGCAGGTCGTCCACGTCGGCGGCCTTGACGATGTAGCGCTGCCGCTGCCGCGACTTGTTGTGATTGCCCTTCTTCTTGGCCTTGCAGGCCCAGCAGAACCACTCCTTCTCAGGGGCCTCAGTCAAGCTCGGGTTCAGGCAGCGCAAGTGGATCTCCGTAGGGCAGCTCTCGCACAAGACCACCTGCGAGTCGTCCACGTCCTTGGTCGTCTCCTTGCAGTCGCAGCAAACGGCCACCTCATCCTCCTCTCTATCCTCCCCGTCCTCCCCGTCCTCCCCTTCCTCCTCCTCCTCCTCCTCGGCGGCCGCCGCCGCCGCTTCCTCCGCCATGTAGGCCTCCGTCATCGGGTCCTTCCAAGCCAAGACGGCCGCGTCGCCCCCGATCTCCTGCAGCTCCCTGCGCATCTCCTCCTCCTCCTTGGGCGGCCGTTTGCGCAGCGCCGCCACCTTCTGCTCCTGCCGCTCCAAGAAGGACCGGATCAGGCCCGAGTGCGTGGAGGCCGCCTGGCACAGCGCGTCCAATACCAGGAGCTGCTGCCCCGCCTCGGTCGTCTCCATGCCCTCTGCCGCCTCGGCCCCCGGCCCTTTCTGAGCTTGTGGGCCTCGTCCCCCCAGCAAGGCCAGGGCGGCGGTGATGCCCAGCAGGTCGCTGTCGGCCTTGATCTTCTCCAGCACGGTGCGGCTGACCGTCACGTCCAGCAGGGGCGGGAAGGCCACGACCGGCCCCCACTCCCCCACCACCATGCGCAGCCAGAGCAGCATGTCCCGGGCGTGTGCGCTCAGGTGCTCCGTGGCCTCCACGTAGTCCTGCGGCAGCAAGTCGCCCTTGCGGTCCTCCTCGTCGAAGCCCAGCGCCGGGTAGGCCTGGCGCCGCACCCGGAAGTCCACGCACTCGGCGCAGTGCCACAGGTCCGTCTCCTCGGCCCCGGCCTTCTCCTGGTCCTGCTGCAGGAGGCGGTAGCAGTCCGGGTGCAGCGTCAGGGCGCAGCGGCCACAGACCACCTTGGCGCCGTGCCGGGAGACGGGCTGGCGGCAGGCGGAGCAGGGCTCGACCAGGTCCTGGCAGAGGCCGCGCACTTGAGTCAGAGACAGCCGGCGCTCGGGCGCCTGCTCCAGCACCCAGGCCTGCAGGAGGCGGTCGAATATGGCGTGGAACTTCTCGGCCGCGCCCCAGGCCTCCGAGTCCTCCACGTTGCAGGCCCACGAGTTGCGGCACAGCAGCTCCACGTCCTGCACCAGCTCCAGCACGCCGCCCGCCTTGGGGTTGGCGCCCCCGGGGGAGGCGTAGTCCCCGCCCTTGAGCTTCAGTGCCAGCGCCGCCACCGTGATGGGCTCCCACACGTGCAGCACGTACTCCGAGAGGCTGCTCTCGACCTCCGGGTCCTCCGTGCCCTCGATGCCCACTCGCTCCGAGCACGAGTGCTGCAGCAGCCGCTTCAACAGGCAGGCCAGCCGCTTCTCCGATTCCGACCGCTCAGGCTCAGCCAGCACGGCATCCAGCTCGCGCGACAGCTCCTCCGCCATCTCCTCCTCCTCTTCCTCCTCTTCCTCCTCTTCCTCCTCGTCCTCGCCCTTCCCCTTCCCGCCCTTCCCCGCGGCCTTGGGCTCCTCCCCCGCCCCTGACGTGGCGATGGACTTGTCGTCCCCCGCGCCCGCCCCATCCTCCTCCTTGTGCACCGAGGACGCGGCGGAGGGCGCTCCCGTACCAGACGCGTCGTCCTCCCCTGCCTCCTCCCCCTCTCCCCGCTTGGGCAAGGCTAGGGCGGTGTGGGCCTCAATGTCGCAGCCGTTGACGCTGGCGCTCCCGTTCGCGCTCACGTTGGAGTTCGAGCTGTCCTGCCGTCTGATCCCCTTATTCTCCTGGTCCTCCTCCTCCTCCTCCCCCCCCTCCTCCCTTCCCTGCTGAGCAGGGGCGCCGGCCTTCGCCTCGGTCTGGGGCTTGGGCTTGGGCGGGGGCGAGGGCGTGGGGTTGGCCAGCGTGGCGCGGCGCTGCAGGCGGGCCTTGAGCAGCTTGAGGGTGAGCTTGTTGCGGCGCGGGTTGCTGCGGCCGCGCATGCACTCGGCGATGTCCTTGTCCGAGAGGCCCACGTGCGAGTAGACGAACATGACCAGGCTCAGGCGTGCCACCTCCCTCCAGGTCAGCTTGTTCAGGGGCAGCACCAGCCCGCTCTTGTCCGAGCACACCTCCTCCATCATGTCACCCGTGTTGCCGCTCTTCAGCCCCAGAACGTACTCCACGTCGGGTGTCACGGCCCGCACCAAGGCCACGCACAGATCCTCCAGCAGCCGCGACGCCTCGGCCCCGGGCTCCTCCGCCACCCCCAGCGCCGCAGCAGGCATAGGCTTGGCCAGCACGCAGAGCGCCTCGGCCAGCTCGGGCAGGGTGGGCACCGCCAGCAGGCCCAGGGGCCGCGCAAAGGTGTAGATGAAGTTGCAGCAGGAGATGAGCTTGGCCCGCTGCAAGGGCGGCAAGGAGGACAAGGCCGAGGGCGTGGAGGGCGCAGGCGGCAGGACCAAGGGCAGGTCCACCTCAATGGCCGACGACCTCCCCGGGCCCCCGAAATCTGCTACTGAGGGCCGTGCCCGCAGCCCCGGCAACTCCTTCTTGAATTTGCCCAGGACCTTGGTCTTGGCATCGCTCTTGCGCTTCTGAACCTCCAGACGCACCGCCTTACGAATCTCCTTTTCCACTTCGGGCGCCACCGAAAGCTTCTTCTTCTTCCGCATCCCCCCGGCCTTCTTGGCAACAGCAGCCGCGGCACCATCGCCACTATTGGCAGTGGCCCCCTCTGACGGGGAGGCCTTCTTGCTCAAAGGCGGCTTCTTGGATGCAGGCGCAGCGGCGGCCGTCGTCGCACCTGTCTCCTCGGCAACCGCCGTCTTTTTCTTTTTGTTGGCCTCGGCGGCGGCAACGGTGGTGTCAGTGTCTCCCGTGGCGGCGGGGCGCTTCTTCTTCTTCTTGCCCCCCCCTTCGGCAACGCCAGGCTCCTTGCCTGCAGGCCCTTCCATCTTCAGAGAGGTCTTCTTCACGTCACTGCCCGTGCCACTGCTGGTGCTGGCCGGGGAGCCGGCTGGCTTTGCCGACAAAGGGCTGGATGCCACCCGTTCCTTCCCCGTGTCCATCTCCTCGTCAAAGAGCTCCGATGCCATGGCCAACGCCTGCGGCTTGGGAGTTCCCCCGTTGCTGCTGGCACCGGCACCCTTGGCCTTCGCCGCTGCTGCTGCCAAGGCCTCCTCCCCCCTCCTCCCTTCTTCCTCGTCCGACGAGCTATCGATCATCGCCCTGCGTTCTTCCTATCGGTCGGTGGGGTGTGTGGGAGGATGGTGTGGGTGTGGTGCTTGTGTCAACGATGCCGTGGGCGTGGGGCGTGGGAGCAAAGTGCCCGGCCTTTCTTTTCTGTGTCGTCGTGTGTGTGTGTGAGAAGCCTGCCCAGCTACCATACTTGCCCAGCCGTCAGCCTGGCCACCTTCTTCGCGCACTTCACCTTCCTGCGAGGGGCTTTCGTGGGATGGGTGTGGCTTGTTTGCATATTATAGATCAGATTGACTCGTTATTCCACCATGCTGCTGCGTGCGCCTGCTTGGCGAAGCAAAGGAGGACGTTGCTTTGGGCAACGCAGCAACCGATCACCGCTACCTAAGGCACCGCAGCCACAGCCATGACTATCACTCGTCAGTAGAGACGGTCTAGCTTGTGTAAAACCACAAGGACAAGCCAAAACAAATAAATGGGGATCTGGGGGTCGCACGTAAAGCCAGCTCCATTTCTTCCTTTTCGCTCATCGTCGTCGTCGTTTTGCCGCGAACACGACAGCCTCCCCTCTTTTCAAAAGACACCCTACCCACACCCTTACCCACACACACAACCAAACACAGGAAGCATGGGGCAGCAACAGGCCGACGACGGTGACGAGGCTGGGGTTAACGACGCCTTGGAGCTCCTACGACTGTCCGTGTCCTCCGTCAAGAAGTCGGTAACCCCCTCCTGTCCTCCGACTCCTATTCTCTACCTCTGCCTCGAAGTTGTCCAAAAGACGGGCTTGTTGGCTGAGGTTTTGCAGTGGAAGGACGAGGACCTAGTGCTGGAGAAAGACGACGAACTGCGGAAGAAAGTGCAAACTGCGGCGGGAGCGCTCTTAGTGAGTGTTCTGGCGCTCTCGGAGACATCCGGGATTGACCTGGGGGCGGCGGCGGTGGCCAAGATTGAATTGAACGGCCGCAAGTAAGTTGAGGGGGAGGGGAGAGGAGGCAAAGCACAGGTGGTTGTTAATTCTGTGTGCGGATAGCTCTGTCCGAACATGGCGTGCGCGTGTGCTTTTTGTTTCTTTCCCTTTGAGCAAGGGGTCTATTTTATATTTGAATCAATGTGAGAGGAGGGATGGGACAACTAAGAGGTGGCTTGGCACATTTTTGTCGAGTGGTACAACGATACTTCCTTGACGTCGTTATCGTAGCTCCTCACCACACGTCTGTGCATAGTGATCCTTGCTTGCCTCTACCCGCCACTGGACCCACTCCCCTGAACATATCTGATTCGCCTTTCAAAATGCCCTTAGCCATTTGTTTTCTCATCACACCGCCATGCCCTCCCTTCTCCTCCTTCAGATACCCCGCTACTCTAGTGAAGGGCCAGGCGCACAAGTACGACCATTACAGTGCCCAAACAGGCATTAAAAAGGAAGGCCAGACTATCGGCAAGACTTTATCAGTTTTTCAGACTCCGCCCTGGGATGGCCGCGTGACGCTGAGCGGGCTCCAGGCCACCCTTCGAGAATTCGTGGCAGAGCGTGATTGGGGCAAATACCATGCGCCACGCAACCTGTTGCTGGCCTTGGTTGGAGAGATGGGGGAACTGTGCGAGATCGTGAAGACCTTGAAGGGTGGCTCGGCTACCTGGCCTCGGGCGTCAAAGGATGAATTGGCGCAAGAGGTGGCAGATGTTTTCATTTATCTACTACGATTTGGGGACGTGTGCAAGGTCGATTTAAGGAAAGGCGTGGGAGAGGCCGCCGAAGCCGCCCGGCAAATGGCCTCGAGGAAGCAGGGACGGAAAGGCGGGGAGGACAAGCAAGGGCAGAAGAAAGAGAAGGGGTTTGCCCCTTCCACCTGCGGATGGATTGCGAGCGGTGTTGCCGCGGCCTGTGTGGGCGCAGCTTTGCTTAAAAAGCGTTGATGATTCGTCCTGCGTGTACATATAAAGTGAGAAACCGAAGGCGACAAAGGAATCATCTAGCCACAACACGTGCTCGGGTCTCATCTATCCAAATTGATTCTGTGCGTGTTTGTATTCTTTCCTATCCTCCAAAACTACTATTTATAAGGTTCTTTTTTTTCTCTCAACTCTTTGCCGGCGTCCCTGCTGCTGGTTTCCCTGATGCTCTACCTTGCTGACACTGCAAGTTGTCCTCTCAGGTTAAACAAGCACACACACACACACACACACACACACACACACACACACACACACACAGCTTCGGATGTGGGCAAGACGCGGTTTTTGGTGCGCCTTCGAAGAAGTGGAGGCCTGGTTCCTTCCTCCTACTTCTACTGCTGTTGCTGCTGCTGTTTGATAAATACACATTCACACAGGGTGGGGGCGCTACCTACAAGAGTAGTGACCTTCATCATCCTTCCACTACCACCTTTCTTGTCTCTCGCTCCCTCCCCCTCCGCTTCGACGCTCCCCTCCCTCCGACAAGCGCCTATGCCTCCTGCACGCGGAGGTGGGACTGGAAGGCGGTGCGGATGAGCGGGCGCACGTCGTCGACCTTGTTGAGCTGCTCGAGGAAGGGCAGCAGCTTGAGCAGCTCCGAGTCGTCGCGGTCCTCGAACCAGCTCTCGATGGGGATGCCGTTGTCGAGCTGGTAGCCGTAGGCGTAGGGGGAGTTGTCGATGAGCACGATGCGCGCCATGTCGCGGCCCAGTACGTGCAGGTCCTTGATGTAGTTGCCCTCCACGGGCAGGCAGGCGTCGCGGAAGAGCCGGTGCTTGATCAGCTTCTGGCCCGGGTCGATCAGGTCCAGCAGCGCGTCCGCGTACACCTGCTGCGAG
>Ga0335398_10011383_pt1 | contig 10007 bp, 9 predicted proteins | sample BON03_FD_205742 | JGI IMG/M metagenome (GOLD analysis project Ga0335398, IMG submission 205742) | Freshwater microbial communities from Lake Bonney liftoff mats and glacier meltwater in Antarctica - BON-03 (spades assembly) (version 2) | ecosystem: Environmental > Aquatic > Freshwater > Ice >... | reverse complement strand
TCAAAGCGTCCCATCAAGATATTGAATAATAAGAGACGAGCTGGTTTTCAAGGAATTACAAATCGAGAATAAATCGCAGTTCTCGAGTGGTTTCAGCACCCGTGTAATGGGGAGAAATAGCCTCGACAATCTTCATTCGAACGGTTGATTAAAGAGTATTCACATACTCATTATATCAACTAGTGAGGCAACAAGTTAAGAACGGTTTAATGATACATCTTTTTTCAATATGACTTAATCGGACTCCCAAGATATATTCTAAAATGCCACTCACTTGAATCGATTTTTTTAAAGCACTTCTGTACAAGCAGTGGATAAAAGCTATCAAATGCTAATTTCTCAATAATAAACAAGAGTATCTTATTGAAAGAAAAGAGCCCGATGGCAATCCGTGAGGTAATCAGAAGCAAGAACATTGTGTGGAATGAATCACTGAATTCACATTACATTTCTCCTGATGTAAATTAATTGCATCCCTCGACTTGATAACTATGTCGCCTGCAAACTCGTTCCGCTGTTGGGCTTTGTTAACTTAGATCAAACTGTTTAGTTATTAAGACTATAAAACACAACAGTAACGGCTTCGGTTACATCTCCTGTCGTAATATTTCTACGATAGACACTTGGTCGGACCTATACCATATTGGTACCAGGATCAACCACTACTGTAACATAGTCACTAAAGCATTTAAAAATACTTTATACATTGACAAAAATGATCTCGCATACCTTCCAAAAATCTCTGTAATAGTATCTTAATATCCACACCCCATCCAGCACCAATACCAATAATGAAAGGAATCAGAATATGACCAGAACCTGTCGCAAAATTTTGATACTTCAACTTCTTTAACTTCTCCTTAGAAACTAAAACCTATTCAGGTGATAATTTTTCATAAGATTTGCAAATGGATCAACAACTTTAGGCAACATCTACACCTAAATTGAAGTCCCGTCTGGACCCATTAACTGCCATAGAACCACGGAAATGAGCATCTATGAATTTTTCGTTACTAGAAGAATGCAATTGTACACCTTTTACCGTTTTATCGGATGATTGTGAGATGCACGAATGGGAATTGTTGATAGAATTCGTGAAACTATTTTTTGAATCAATTGATGCTCTGGCAATTAAATATATATTTGAAAGCAAAGGTAAACCCGATTGCTCAGAACAAAATAATTAAGAAATACCAAACTAGTTAATGAACAAAAAGAGGCGTTTAGAATGAAGAACGCAAGTCAAGCGCATGGAACCGTGCCGTGAAATTAGGCAAGAAGTATTAGCTTAAAACGTTCTTTTCGCGATTGATCCGTTGAAAGCAGTAGTGACACGACTGGGACTATATCTCGAATCTTCGGACGGATGATTACATGGCCTTTGAGATCAAGCTTTATAAAAAGCGATTGATGAAATATCATTGCATACAAGATACCTTAATCAAGATATACTAACAAGCGCACAAGACACCGTGCAAGATTAGAAGAGAATGACATTAGGGAGACTACTGGAGGTGGGAATTCAATTTAAATTCACATTGCAACTGTTGAAGCATTCAATGGCAAGGCATGCTAAAAAGTAGGTTTATTGAGGAAGAGTTGGTTCCGAGATTTAGAGCTCCAAGATAAAGGCGAAGAAAAATTCTTGGAAAATGCTGAGTTAGATTCTGAAATTGATATTGGAAACGCGAAACAACCTCTGGACTATCCATAGGAAGGAATTGAATTCTCAAGAGAAAATACTTGCAAATAATGGAGAACTGAATCTTTTCGGAAATAGATGCAGTTTCTGCTTAAGGGAACTACCGGAATTGTCGGTTGACATATGGTCAGGCAAAATGTCCAGGCTATCAAAAACGGGTATGAGTGGGGATTGCATTCAGTGGGAACTTATCATGAAGCTACTGAAGAAAACCAACAGCATCAACGTGTCTTCATATGTTTGCTGATGCAAAGGAATGAAAATAATTGTGAGATAGTGAAGGATGCTTATTTCCATTTGGCGTGATACAAAAATAGTGAACAAACGCTGGTACATGCACCAGATCACTCGTAAAAATGACAGATATTGACATCTGGATACCGCTAGCTCTGTGTCACATGCTCGTTGACCGAATTCATGGGAGAACGCCTCGCAAAGACTCAAGCAGATTCAGCAAGGCAAGAAGCATTGTAGGTATTTGTCACTTGAAATGAAGACGTTAGAAGATATTGTAAAGTAATCAACGGTAAAATAGAGCTATGTATATAGGATACCTGGGGTATATACGGCGAAGGAAAAGTTCACTCAGAGTACGAGATTTTCTATATTATAATTACACGTTTCTTCTGCCATTATCTTCAAAGTCTAGGAGATAAGAATAATAACTGAATGGCAATGAACATATGTCGCCTGTGGAGAGCCATATTGCCTGGAGTACGACGATCTGTCGCTGAAAATAAAGCCACCAGTTGCTAAATTCTAATATTATTAAAAACAAGAGGACTACGAATAGACTTAAATAGTGGACTTTCTGTTCAAGTTTTTTGTTTTCAGAAAGATTTTGAGGTACTAAATTGAGAGCCGCTACCAGGTGATTTCGAATTACTTCGGGGTGTTTCTTAGCTTAAATTGGTCGGAACAAAAATTTCCGTAAGCTTTAGCTCGCCTTCTTCGCATTTCAACTTGGGATACTTGTCGTTTATGACCATAGGAACATGGAGCAGACCCAACAGAAGAAGGAGACTGACGTGTGAGATACGGTTCCAGTTGATTGTTAGGTGTCCTCTTTACGGAAATATCATGATTTGCTTTAATTGCAGATTTTCGAAGTTGACTCACCCATGGTTTTTCTTCAGTTGAATATATTCCAGTTCTAACATTTGGAGTTCCTATTCTTGATCGAACGAAACGTGTTTGACCGGATTGCCTTGGTCTATGCTGCGGATGGTAAGATATAGTGTCAACAGTGAGATTTGGATGGAATGAATCAGGAGGAGGTGGAGGTAAATGGCCAAAAGATATCTCATTATGGGCCAAGATAGTAGAAACCTCGTTCGCGAAAGAGACTATGTTCATATCGTTAAGAGTGCTAGGTATATCAGTCACACCGGATATGCCCAATTCAGTTCGTGACCTTAATAATTCTGTCGAGTATGTAATTATGGCTGCTAATACTTTATCTTCGCCTAACCGACACATGAGAGACGCTAGGACTCTCAAGGCAAGGCATTTTGCTCTTAATTCAAGTTCTTCTTCTGCATCCGAGACACTAGCCCATTGCAACTCTATTTCATCTCGCGACCTTAATAGGCTTTCTAGGCTCGCATTCTCAATCGACAGCATAAACGACATTCAACGCTTAACCACTTCAAAATTCGAAGTGGCGTGTCTTATAAAAAACAAACACTTTCGAGTAGTATGTAGACCCTATTTCTAATTGTACATTTCATAATATGGTCTACCACATATGTCGTTTGTGGTTTCTTGGTACTATTGCGAGGTACAACGCACTCAGTTGTTGCAATCGTTTTGAAGTTGAGCAATGAATAGGGCCATTTTAAATACCAGGGTTTTTATGCGCCGGAGAATATCGCTTTGTAAAAGTTTACCAGGAAATGGGTTGGTGAATAGGCGGCCTTTGACAACATATTCACCACCTCATCATTCTATATTGAGAAGGACTGCTCATGTGGTTGCTGGTTTGTATGCTACACTCGCGTTGATTCCCATTGGATTTACCGGGATGGCTGCTTACCACTGGTTAAAAGGTCACCCCAAGCAAAAAGTTAATGCGTTTTTGTTTTTCGCTTGGACTGGATTTCTTAGTTTGCCAGCATCCATGGTTCTACTTGCATCTGTCCCATTTGTATTTATGTTTGATTATAAGGAAAGGGTCTTTCTAGATATGGTCCAACGTGTTTGGGCTCAAACAACTTGTCTCCCGTTTTTCATACCCACAATCTTAGGTTACGAGCATCTTGCTTCGATAGAAGGCAAGGCTGTGGTTTTGGTGTCAAACCATCAAAGTTGGGCTGATATATATGCGTTGTTTTGGTTACCTCTTCCGTTTCGATTTGTTGCAAAGAAGGAAATATTTTACATTCCTTTAGTTGGATGGTGTATGGGTTTGATAGGCCATATAGGTGTGTCCAGAAATAGTATATCAAGTAGATCATCGGTGGTTGAAACATGCATTGATGAAGTCAAGCAGGGTGTTTCCGTTTTTTTCTTTCCTGAAGGAACCAGGTCTCGTGATGGCACATTAGGTGCGTTTAAAAAAGGTGCATTTGTTATTGCTCTAGAAGCTGATGTTCCAATACTCCCGATTTCAATCAGTGGAACAGGGCACTTGATGCCTCCTGGCGAGACCTGCTTAGATATCGACTCGTCAAATGTTGTCATTAAGGTACATGCTCCGATTTACCCAGAGAATTTTGAGTCGCTTGATGCAATAAGGGAGTATACGCGCAAAGTAATTCAAAGCTAGTGGCTATCTTAAATATTTAATAATTAAAGAAAGGAAAACTTAGGATTTCAAAAATGCATTTAAATCCGACGAGCCCCCCTCCTCTATCCACATTCGATGTCTCAAGAAGAAACTTATACGAAAGCCGAGGATGTTGATGTTGCGAGCACTATAGCCCACCTTCTTGATTATGAGGATGCTGATGGCGATACTCTTGAAAATATGGATAAACCTGTGCCCGTAAGTTCCTTCTCATTAGTTAGTCTGTTTTAATACGTTTTAGCTTGCATGGATTGTAAACATTCTCCAAGGTATATGGGAAACCCAAGGCTTGTTTGACCAGTGACGTTAAATATTGAAATAACAATACAATTAATAAACAAGTTAAATAATTAAGGAGAACATTGTAGATGAGTTTCCAGTGTAAGTAAAGACGCAACTGTGAAAGTCGCTCTTTTATCACCGCATGCACAACGCGGGTCGATTGTTTCAATCGCATTGTATTTTTCAGGAACCAGCATCGATTCATCTGAAGTCTTTGCAGATACAATTTTTTTGTTTGGTAAATATCCTTCATGCTGCCTTGCCATGATCGCACTTCCACCTTTATGATGAGTGATATATCTGGTCAAAAAGAATGGAACGGTAATATCCAACTGGTTTCTGCTAGGAGGAACCGAGCACATACCTCCTCGCTTTGAAATTCGACCATCGTCATGGACAGGTGTATCATGTAGAGGAAACCATCCACTTCTTAATTGTTTCAACTCATGAATTGCGATGGCAAACACATGGATATCATTCAGTCCAATTGAATTTAACACCCAAGGCTTGGAACAATAATCAGCTGGAAATGAGAAAGTTGGAATGCCCTGAAAACAGAGTTGTGCAAGTTCTAGCATTCGACCATCATATAACTCCAACACTCGGGTAAGTAACGCGGATGTCCCTGGGTTTAGGCGAAAGGCAAAAACGCCAGTATCAATACGAAAGTCTGAGCAGTAAGGATTAACTTCCTCCAAGTCATCTAATGTACGAACACCAATCGTAGATTCAAAGCAGTCGGTTTCGGGAATGTAAGATATGTCCCGGGTTCGGATCTCTGAAAGAAAGCCAGAGTACAGCGATTTGCTAACCGTTACGTCAACATCCAGCCATAGCATCATACTCTGCTGATCTAAATGCTTGGATAAATGACTTATCGCAACCGCCTTTCGAACTAAAGCAGTTCCATCCATAATTCTATCAGACAACGACTTAATACCGTCGATGGAATAGAAAGTCTTATACATGGAACCGTTCACGAGAGAATTTAAAAGGTTTGGAGCTGCATCAAAAACATCTATAGAACAAGCCCCAATACTATCCAGTACTTCTTCAGATATTGGATCTCTTCCCATGAGTACATCCCAAGTATTTTCATGGTACACAATCAAAGGAGGTAGATATTTGACGTTGCCCCATAGTGTGTTTTTAAAATTCCTCCCTTTGAAGTGAGCAAATGCAGGAGATGTGACAGAGGTCACGGCAATGAGTGGTGGAGGATCTCCATTTGGGCTTCGCAATTTTTCTAGACAGTTATTTAATTCTTTCGACTTGAGTAGAAAAGTAGAAGACGTATCTGGTAAGTTGCCAGGTAGTCTGCCTAAACTGTCGGTTCCTACTATCGGTTTGAAAGAAAAGCTCTTCAATATAGAAAAGAAGCATAACAAGGATGCAACTGCAATGAAACTATAAAGGGAAACGAACTTGGTTGTCAATCTGGCCATCACGTTTCGTTTTCACGACTTTCGATTTGTAGACCCCGCAATGTTTTCACAGCAATATAATTATAGCGCGGCAAGAACTGACAGATGAATCCAGAACAAAGAAGAAAAAGGAAAACGGAATTATACTTTGTTCCAGATGCCACTCTTATCATTATGGAACAAGTTCCCTCATCTGCTAAGCTGTCACCGGAATTCGCGGGTAGGAAGACCAAAGAATGTTTTGATCAATGGATAGAAGAAAGCAAAAACTTTTCAAAGAGCAAGCATATCTCAATAAACAAACATATACCTTTGAAGGTAGCTCCACTTAAGATAAAGGGGGAATTTTCAAGTAGAAGAAATGCAAATGCTTGTGGCAACAATCGGGAAATGAGAATTAAAAAATGTTTGGAGCACGATTGTTTCTCTGACGACCCCACAGTCAGACTAAACGCAATCAGTTTGTTGTTGAATATCGGATATAACTTCTCGTCACTGGTATCTAAATATGGTCTGCTGAAGATTATTCTTCAACTTTGCCAATCGGGAGAACTCGACCCTAATCCCAATCCAATATTTCGATGGCCATATGCGACGATCAGATATTTCGCAGTTCTCTCATTAAGCCAAATCCTTCGGTTAGGAAATGTTAATTCATATCAAAGAAGATGGATGGTGAAACTCGGAGCTGTGAATGTGATGGCATTGGCTTGCGAACTGAATACCAAAAGTACTCCAAAATTTTCCACCTCTTACAAGGACACAGATTATGAGACTAAGAATATTGCACGTGCTTGTTTGCGTGAGTGTTTCACAGAAGATGAGATCAATCGTTCTATTTCTTGTTTTGTACTGGAAAATAGAGAATGGGATGTGATGTCGAAGGAGCAACTACACCACGAAAGGTCGCATCGAAAGGCCTTGGTTGACTTGTGTACGTATGCAAAGCAAGTAAGAACACACTGCAAGTTGTTTAGAATGAACCCCGAGAGTTCTTTAGAAAAGAGGCTTTTGTGTGCCACAATCGAAACAAAATTGGAGCCAACAGGCATTATTGAATTCCATGAATCACGTTTCAAGTTGCGCAGCGATTTTGAACTGGTGGAAGATGAAATTCCCTCTGACAATGAAGAAGTTTCTTTCGATCTTTCTCCAGAGTTTCAAGAGGCTGCTAGACTTTTAAGACTGAAGAAGAAAGAGGAGCGACGTAGAAAAAGGGCATCAGAAGAACAAAATGAAGTTCAACATGTGTTGGACATAATAATGGGCCAGGTTGAAGCTATTGATTGGTGCCAATGTTTCATCAGAGTGTCTATTTTGGATGACATTGTTTTCCCACAAATACGCGAGTTAGAACGAATCCGCGAAGCAGCAGTGCAAGCACGAGAAGAATCGCTTTTCATGCAAATAGAAGACCAGTTGTATACTATAATTAGAAAGACGGAGTACACGAATATGCTTCGCGAGCAATCGCAGATAGTTGACGAGGATATGAACGGAGTTAAGAGTCGATTGAGAAAATTAAATCCTGAAGAGAGACGAGCCTATAAGCTTGGAGAAGAGGAATACCTACGAAGGTGTGATCTAAGAGAAATACGTGATAGGACACGAACATTAGAAAGGGAATGGGCCGCTATGGAAATAGAAGATGATATTGGGAAGAAAAATCGAGCACGTGACGCATGTGAGCGAAAGAAAGTATTGGTTGCATGGGAAGAGACTGTTGACGAGTCAGGAACCCTTTGTTACATTAATTCCCTGACTAAAGTATCGCAATTCATAAAACCAAGTGGATATGTATCGGCTGAGGTTCGAGAGGAACAAAGTGCTTTGCAAAAGCAGGAGTTGATAAAGGGAAGTTCGGATGGAGACAATGATGTTGATAGAAACAACGAAGATACAACTTGGCAGGAATATTACGATGAAACTTATCAAGCGATATATTACTACAATACAATAACCGGAGAAACAGCGTGGAAATAAAATTCAAAATATAATATATAATAACAAATCTAATATTCCTGGCTCTGGCTAACCTTTCCTTTTTTCTCTGCGCTCTTTTTAGGCATAAGAACAGCATGAATGTTTGGAAGAACTCCTCCAGAAGCGATAGTAACACCACCGAGAAGTTTATTTAACTCTTCATCATTACGAACTGCAAGTTGAATGTGTCTTGGAATGATTCTGGTTTTTTTATTGTCACGAGCGGCGTTACCGGCAAGTTCGAGAATCTCAGCAGCTAAATATTCAAGAACAGCAGCCATGTAAACTGGCGCGCCTCCTCCAACACGGTTTGCGTATCCTCCTTTCTTCAGGTATCTTGCAATACGACCGACAGGAAACTGAAGACCAGCTTTCGCAGATCGCGACGTAGCCTTGCCACTCTTCTTTCCTCTTCCTCCTTTTCCTTTTCCACTCATTATTTAATAATACGTCGATTCGTTGTTGATTTGCTGCGATTTATAATTCATCAAAGCGTTACCATGTTCATTCTTTTCCCTAGAATATCCTCCTCGCCTAAACCGCTAGGTCGCATAATATAGGTTCTACGTTAAGTTCTTTTTAAAATAATAAAAGACCCGGAGACAAATATCAAAATCATGATTTATGATTTTGTATCGATCCATTGAGATTTTTCCCTCGATTACTGAGGAACACACAGCAAACCTCGAACTCATATCTATACTACAATGGCAAAAACCCCAAGCAAGAAATCGGTCAAGGTGGCAAAGGATGGCAAGAAGAAGAGATCGTCGAAGAGGGTAGAGACATACTCCAGCTACATCTATAAAGTACTCAAACAAGTTCACCCAGAAACCGGAATCTCCAAAAAGTCCATGAGCATCATGAACTCATTTATCAACGACGTTTTTGAAAGACTTGCAACTGAAGCAGGCAAACTTGGCAAATACAACAGTAAAGCTACATTGTCCTCCAGAGAAGTACAGACTGCTGTTAGACTTGTTTTGCCTGGAGAGCTTGCTAAACATGCTGTTTCGGAAGGAACTAAAGCTGTTACCAAATTCACTTCTTAATTCTAGATTTTTGACTACTATATATAATAATCTATGTTTTGCTATAAATATCAAATCCTTTCCCGGTATGTCTGTTATTTTTACCAGATGTGCACATTAGATGTGTTACGGGAAGCCGTTTCTCTGAGGCTTTATAAAACTAGTTCATTTGAATTCACGAGTTCGTTCACATGCCTACAGTTGTATCTGTCAACAAGTTCAATCCGTGGTTCGTTCCTCCAAATGGAATGAACGGGTTTTTAATTGATTATAACACGCAAACTTGAATTTATTCAACACCTATTTATCTAAAATCATTTCTTTTTGTTTTTAACTGGTTCCTGTTTCTTTTTAGTGGCGTCGACAGGTTCTTCTTTCTTCGGAGCTTTAACTTTCTTTGCTTTCAAGTTGGAGTCATTTGACTTGAAGCGTATTTGAGTCCGTTGGCAGGAGAGGCGAGAGCATAGTTGGATTGAAGTTCTTCTTATTGAGATCATATTTCTGTTTTACTGTCGGTGCTTGCTGTCAAAGAATTGATTATGTGATGCTATAAACTTTGAACTTCCAATGCTAAAACCTTGCGGGGAGCTATCCGAAATAATTAAAATAATATTTACATGTAAAATTTTGAAAATGAACTAGTGTTTTGAATAGGTATCATGACTAATGTTTTTTTGAAAATTGAGAGAGGCAAAACACCAACGCTTGACAGTTTATAGCTACACGAAGAGAGAGAGAGATAAAGCATGGCAGATGCTGACGGACCAATCATGTACGTGGTGAAGAGAGATGGAAGC
>Ga0335398_10011377_pt1 | contig 10013 bp, 10 predicted proteins | sample BON03_FD_205742 | JGI IMG/M metagenome (GOLD analysis project Ga0335398, IMG submission 205742) | Freshwater microbial communities from Lake Bonney liftoff mats and glacier meltwater in Antarctica - BON-03 (spades assembly) (version 2) | ecosystem: Environmental > Aquatic > Freshwater > Ice >... | reverse complement strand
TTGCCATCCATTCTATTTGCATACCTCGGGATGTGTATGCTAGAAATCGGTGACAGAGACTGGGATGTTGCTTCCAATCCTCTCCACTCCACTGGAGTTCCACTTTCGCCTCTGCTATCGTAGAGCAGCCAAGATGGGCCATAGCCTGTGACATGTCCTTGATTGTCACTTGTCGTAGGTCATTATTTAAACACATGCACTGATTCAGAAGGCTGATGGTCTCACTGGTGCCAGTGATGATGGCTCTAGCCTTTGGTGTTCCCAAGCCCCCTTGTTCGGGTCCCGCCCAAAATGTCACGTCTGGCATGCTGGTATTGACTTTCCATGCTTTCTTGAAGGCACACATCCACAAATTTTCAAGTTTCACGATTTCCTGTGAGTCCCAGTTCGCAATGGCCGCAGAGTACCTGAAAATCGGGATAATGGCAAACTGTACCACCCAGTAAATTTGCTGAGGGTGGTACATGTGCTTGGTCAACTGCTTGATGGTGTCAAGCGTGTTCTTCCTGACATTTTCACGTTCAAAAGTCAAGTCACCAGTCATTGTGAGACGGACCCCCAGGTACTTGACTGGGTCCCACGACATCACTATCATAGGCTTGCTATTTCCGAGTTGAAGGATGCTGAGATCAAGAAAGCATTTTCGTTTAGAGTCATAGCCTGTGACTTTTGTTTTGCCCATGTTAATCTTCACACCCGCCCATTGGCAGTAACTGTTGACACAAGCTAAAAGAATATTCATGTCGTGTATATTTGTCGTCATAAGCGTAGAGTCATCTGCCAAGCATAGAGTATTAGTCACGAAGTCACCTTGGGACAGGCCTCCTCCTTTGAGATCTAGCCATCGGAGCATCACATTCACTACAACTCCCCCAATATGGGTGACAGGGGACAACCTTGCCTGAGGCCACGGTGCAGCGGGATCTTGGCAGATTTTTCGCCATCGGCGTGGATCACCCGCATGTGCGAGTGTTCGTAGCAAGACTCCAAGATTTGCACATCGTTTTCATTCATGCCAAATTTGCCAGTGTGGAGGAGCAAGAAGAGGGCAGGCAAGGAGATTGTATTAAGGTGGTTCTCGATATCCAGGAAAATGACATAGATTGTGCCTTGATTTCGTTCTACGTCCTGCAACGCGCTGATAAAGCTTGAAATCTGTCGCTGTGCGGATCGGTCAGGCCGGAAACCCTCCTGCGAGCCTTCTAGAACAGACTGTTGCTCTAGGCGTTTGGAGAGTCGTTTGGCCCAGACACTCGTTACTATTTGGGCAGCTGTGTTCATGAGGCAGATCGGACGTTTTAATTTTAAGATTTCTCCTCGCCAACCTTCTTTGGGATGAGTGTGGTGAATATCAACTCCCATGATGTTGGCATCTTTCCATTCTGTATTACCTGATTCACAACCTGGTAAAGTGCAACTTTCATCTCTGCTGGCACTTCTTGCCACATTTCATAATTTAGTCCATTATTGCCTGGACTGTTGGTAGTTGTCGGAGCCAGTAATCAAAATCCTCTCTCGTGAGGTGTTGTGTGAGACAGGCATCTTGTGGATCAAGGATGCTGTGTTGAAAGAGCTCATCTGGGACTGGGCAGTATTTGAGGCTTCGCAACGGGAGCGTGCGATGGATTGCAAAACATGTGTGACAGAAATATCGAACGTGTCGACTTGAAGGGGACAATTTATCAACGTGCGTCATTGGTGTTAATCTGTGATCAGAGTGTCAGAGTCAGACCGTGACTCTGGAATGTGTGACTGCTCTAGCCTCAAGAGCATCATGCAGACGCTAGATCTCATTTAGTGTTTCCAATGTGTAATCTATACCTTGAGAGGTATATGGGGTTTCATGTTCGGTTACGTATGTGAGACTGGAGGTACAAGAGAAGTACTTCCCCTCGTCGCCTTAAACGTGTGTGTTGCTTTGTTTTATTAAACCAATATTGGGAAATTGTTTTATAAGGTCCCGGGCCTTCATCGAGAGCGAGCCAAGGGAGACGCACCCACGATCCGAGATCGCCGACGTCCCAACCTCACCCTGTCCCCCCTTAGATAACCTGGGGTGTCCAGATCCCCACCCTGCACCTTAACTACATCGCTGGCTGAACCGGTCCCCTCCTCTTCCTCTTCGAACAGACCCACAACTATTACGTTGACAACCAGGGGCGTGTGCCCTGGCGGCTCCATCGTGTGGGCAGGTCCAAAGTTCGTACGGCCTCATTGGTGAAGGTCCTGAGTGATGATAAGATTTCTTGAGATCCAAGGTCTCTCAGAACCCTCCCTAGGATGGCCTCCAAACCCGAGCCACCTCGGGCCTCGTTTCAAGTTTTGCCACGTGTAAACGAGGCGGCTTCGTGCTCCAGAGAGCGACCAAACTGGCCAAGGAACTGATTGCTCAGAACCCTCCCCAGGATGGCTTCCAAACCTGAGCGACCTCGGGCCTCGATTTTTACCACGTGTTAACGAGGCGGCTTCGTGCTCCAGAGAGCGAGGGGGAATGCTGAAATTAGCGGTGATTCGCTCATTTTTCCTGTAATTCTTAAGCTGCAATTCTGGACTACATGCTGCAGAGCTAGGAGGGGCGTAATTTTGCTGGACATTGCTCACCCCTATCGTGTGATTATTTGCTGTGGTTGGTGTGCATGTGCTCGTGCGGAGCTAAATTGTCTTTTCTTGCACTTATGCAGTTGCGTTCTGTCTGCTGAAAGAGATCGTGTACTTGCTCCATTGAGATCTGGCAATTGCGTGATCGTGTGGATTCGTTCCAGAGGTGTACTGAGTAACACTTTGTTTGTTCTGGCAAAACGCTGGCTGGAAATTTGGTCAAGGGTGACATTCATTTCACGAAACTCTCAAGTTTGATACGGCTGAATTGTGGATACCCAAGATCCACCTTCATCTCTACTTCTCCACGGTTCCGTTAACTGCACCATCGTCCGCCCAACCGTCGTCACTTGCTGGCTGATGCTTCCTTTTCTTGCGTTCAACACCGTCGCTTCTCAGTCTCCGTACTCCGGTTCGACTTCATTTCACTCATGCTTCTTTGTGCATCTGCACATTGGAGTGACATGGCACTGTTTTTTGTGAGCACTGTTTGCTTGCAGTTCGCATTTTTCCTCGCTTTACTGTCCTGCACATGCGTGTACGTGTTTGCCATAACGATAATATCAAACATGATGGATTACTGCTCTACTTGCTGTACACATTTTGCGAATCTTATGCAGGCGTTATAGAGCCCGTTTAATGTTATGTAGTACCCTATACATGCTTGTCCTAGCAAGGGAGGGAATCATACATCTGTGTGATTACACTTTGTGAAATCTGTGCTAGTGTCAAGAGGCTACATGTAGGGGGGGTTGATTCTACTAACAGTTAGTTACTCTTTGTCGTGTAATTATGCACTTCTTGTTTTGCGTGTACTTAGCTGATAATGTATTTCGTGTGCCTACACTTGGCCTGATGGCTTAAAAGTGAGAGAAACATTGTGTGCTCTGCGCATCGAGTTGTTAGCAACTACATTCTATGTGGATTCTGAGACACTTTAAGTGACACTTTCTTTTGTGTTTCGCAAATTGAACGGAGGAGGCCCGAGTCAAGCAAAGGGTGGAATATGGGTTCTCTAGTCTCTTACTGGCGTTGGAAATATATCTTCCACTAAGAGCATTGGAACTTGGTAACGCAGGGACTGCAATCGACATGGATACTCGCAATACAGAGGACTTGTACCCATTATCGGGTCAGAGATTATGGTGTGACCTTTTCGTCAAGTTACTACGCCGATTGCCAGTTCTTTGGCAACAAAATTGTTATGACAATCGCTTCAAGGGTTTGACTTTGAGATTCGATTCTCGTCATGCAACCTTCAATGACTCTTGTGCTAGCCACTGTTCACTTTGAAGTAATGTGCGAGAAAATATGTGCTATTGCCGTGAAGGTTCGATTGCGGATTCACGAAGACAGGCAAGGACTTACAAGCAATGGGCTGGTGCCTGATCCATTCTCGATATCTTGCTACGTAATGCTAATTCGAGTAAGTTTGCTTATGATGGATACGTTCGGTGCAGGTTGCTGCTCACGTGTTCGGGCTAATGTGGCATTACTCACGCTTTCAATTCTCTTGCTCACAAGTATTTCTCAGTCGTTTCACTTGTCACTGGAGCTCTCGTTCTTACTATCAGAGTGATTTCTGTAGTGTGACTCGACAGCCATGTACCATCTGCACCATCGGATTTCTTCGCTAAATTTCGTTTTACGCATCTCACAGTTTCGTGCGGTGCAGTACTGGTTTCGTTCACCTGGTCTTGGCTATTTTCTCAGCTAGAGCTATTATTCGAGAATTATGGGTGGCATTGAATCTGTCTCTTATCATGTCACAATGCCGCGGGCTTGTGCTCTCATGAGTGGCTTTGTGGATGTCCTGCTCATGCCTGATTGCTCAGTTTATTTCGCCTTTACTACTTCAGTGCACAACGCCATGAGATGTGCTTGAATGCAGATCTGCTCAGCAACAGTAAGTCTCTCAACGGGCAGTAATGCTGTTAGAGATGCATTCTGGAGCAATCTTTTTCGTGACGACACTGTTTCGTACACATCAGTCATTCGACTACTTTCTATGTAGTCTCCAGTGATGTAATCTTAATCTGAAGATTATATCTCCCGGGAGTCGAACCCAGGATTTCACGAGCTTAGTTGAAGATCTATCAACTAGCCCAAACAACATCAGATCTGATGTCTGTTTGGGCTAGTTGATAGATACTTCAACTAAGCTCGTGAAATCCCGGGTTCGACTCCCGGGAGATATAATCTCCAGATTGAGATTACATCATCCAGTGATGTCAGCTGCATGTCAAGCTGCCGAATTGTTTGAACGATTGCGATACAGTTGAATTTGGAGCTTACATGTGTGCGCTGGCCACTACTTCTTTAATTGTTATTGATGCTGAATTATACTTTTGTACCTGGAGACATGGATGATACGCCCTCCGGTCCTTGTATTTGCAGTATCGTTAGCAGCGCCACCTCGTCAAATGCTGACAGTGCCTCTGCTTATTTCTCTTCTTCAGATTTCTTCGAGCTCATCATCAGGATTGTATTGTGACGACATGCCACGTGCTCTGTATTACATGCTCTTTGCAGTCGTCAAGGGGGAGAAGACCCAATCTGGTGATGTTCGAATACGCTCGAGGAAACACGTGCTTTTAATTTTCAGCGTTCATTCAGAGAAGATCAACGCATGCTGCTTACAGCACATAGCTCTGATTCGACGAATTTACTGTTTAAAGCACGGGCTACGGCTCATGGACGTTAACGTCAGAGCAGGTCGATCTCAAGAAGAACAGCAAGGCTCACACATTCATCATGCCGCGAGGGGCATTCTCGATTTCAATGGATCCAGCAGATGCTATCCACGAGATCTATCAGATCGTTGCAATGGCACTCTGATTGTGTTGTGATTCAGGCTGCCTAACTGGAGTCACACATTTTATGTTCGAGATCGAAGGAGATGATTTCTTCTTGATACCATACCTCACCTTGCGTTTTTGACACTAAGGATCTTGGGTCTTGTCCCCGAAGAATTTTGCTGGAGTCTTTGTCTTCGGTTCGCTACCTTTAGAAAGACGCCTATGGATCTGAATCCTTCTGATCATCGGCAGGCGGCACAATTGTGGCAGAGGCCTCAAACACACCCCGCTAGCCACCTTTGAATATGCGTGGCTGCATCGCCGTTTACAGCGCAACATTCAGAGATCGAAGAAGAATTCATTGACCGAGGATTTTGAAGACGTGCAAGGTAACGAAGTTTGCGGCGCCGGATCCTTCGCAAGAAGCTGACAAGGTGTTGACCAGATCGTCAAAACCTGTTGCATAGCAGTTCTGTGGACTCAGAAGATTCTGATCCAATGGATTTTGACAATGAGGTCTTGGAGACCCTTGCTCATCTTGACCACGCTCCTACTCCTCCTACCATCGACAAGATTTCACCCATACTGCCTTCATCTAAATCTTCACCCCCAGCATGTCATGCTGGGGACATGCTGGGGGTGAAGATGCTCGTGGCGGTTCGAGTCATTCGTCTGATGAAGATATGGCTTCTTACGATGGTGACATTAATTGTCGCAGTGACGAAGACGAGGATGACGGTAGAAGTCCTGTTTATGCAACACGTTCTTCGGCGCACGGCGTGAAAGAGCCGACGGTAACTGGCAACGACATCGCAGTAATCTATCCCATCTTGCGCCCAAGATTGACAAGTCTAAGTCAATTGCTTCATCGACGGAAACAGGCCTTCGTGCTAACAAGACTGTGTTACTTTGTATTGGGTACAAGTCTCACTTGTCCACCCACACAAACACATCAGGACGCATTTCTATACAGTGGCAGCTGGGAGAGATATGGTTGAGTATGATATTGTCAAAGATTTGTACAAGCTTGAGTTTGTGGCAGACGGCGAGGTGCACTTCATGACGTTCGAGGACGCGCTAGGTGTTTTGCCTAAGTCATGGTTTGGAGAACAAGCAAGGGCACATCAGGCTCGCCTCATACACTCTCTTGCTCTTGCTGCTCATGCAGCTTGCTATCTTGTCATTGGCAATAAGTCGATTCAAGTGGCTCCCCTTTTATCTGAAAAGTTTACCGAGTCCGGTGATTACAAGATGTTCTGCAAGGCCGCGCCTGATTATTCCACATGGCTCAAAGCCATGATCAAGGAGATAAAGAGCTGGAGAAAATGCGCTGATAGAAAGTTGTCAAGTTGTCCTCGACAAGGACGCGGCTACTTTGAAAGTTTTTTCTCCCACCTGTTCTTATTCTCCTATTCGACTTGTCCTAGCGCTCAAATCAGTTCCCAGATGGCATTCTTTGGATCTTGACGCCGTGTGTGCTTTCATTTCAAACGACCTTGCTGAAAGGCGAGCATTTTTACATGAAAGGTACACCCGTTTACGATATTGGTGAAGGAAACTCCTTGTCTATTTTCAAGTGCATTTATTGCCTCGTGCAAGCTCCTCGCCAAGATTACATGCTCTGTCGTGAAGTTTATCAGAAGGCTGGTATGAAGCAGCTTCAGACCGATAAGTGTGTCTTTACCTGTTACGTCTCCAACATCATCGGACAGCCACCGCTCACGAATGAGGATTTGCTTGTCTAAGGTAAATTTCTCAACATGGAAATTATGCCTATGCAGATGCAAGTATACAAATCGTGCTCTCATCCAGTGGCTGCTACAATTCTCGTGATATTTATTGATAATGACGGAATCCGTCACAACTGGAGTTGATGCAAGAATTTGAGAAGTCTGTCAAGCAAGATGGTCACATTAATTTGCAACGTGAAGGAGAGCTCGATTGGTTTTCTATCGGTTCGCTATACTTATGACAAGATCACAGACGCTATCAGTTGTAGCCAACAGGCTTACATCGATCGTCTCTTGGTCAAATACGGCATGAAAATGCTAATGCTTGCAAGCTGCCGATGAATCCAGGCTCCGACCTTGAATTGCTTCCCATCCTTGACACGCCTGATAAAATCGTTGTGCGTGCTTTTGCTGCGCTGATTGGCGAGCTTCTCTACATTGCTATCAACACCGTGCCTCAGCTCAGCTACTCCATGAGTTGTCTTACTCGGTACATGTCCAAGGCGACGCCGGTACATCTCACCTATGATAAGGTGGTGTTGCGTTATTTTATTGGTATCTAGAAAAGGCGCTCACGTGGTGTGGCCAACGAGTATGCTTTATTCAGAAACTTGTTTAGAACGGATTAATCAACGTTAAACAATGCCCCTCCGCAGTGCACACTACAGACATTGGAACAAGGGCACTGCCTCGCGTACCATTGCAAAATTTTACAGATCAGCTTTTCGGCGACAAGCACTTTGGCGACAAATGATTTATCATTCGCCCCTTCCTAAGCCACGTGTGTCTGCTTTCAAGTTTAATTTGGTTGGCTAGGGTACAAGACTTTCTATTTTCCTGTCCTTGTCTTGCTGTGCATCTGCATGGTTGCTTATTGTAGGCCGTTTGGCTTCAGAGCAAAGGGGGGAATGCGCATTGCTTTAGGAACTACGATTATCTGTTATTTCTGAGTTAATTTTCTACACATGCTTTTCGCTCATACATCTCACATGCTTGATTATAATGATGATGTGAGTTAGGAGTGTTTCCAATGTGTAATCTATACCTTGAAAGGTATATGGGGGTTCATGTACAGTTACGTATGTGAGACTGGAGGTACAAGAGAAGTACTTCCCCCTCGTCCCCTTAAACGTGTCACGTTTAAGGATTTACTTTGAAGAATCGAGTTTTAGGTTCGTGGAGAGCGGTCAAACCGATGTCAAAATCTACGGTTGAAGGCCTAGGATCGGCCACAAACTAGACCAAAATGAAGGAGAACGATGCGGCGCTAGATAGTCACGGTGCTGCAAGAAGACCGAATGCGGCGCACGACATGTTCTGTAAAGACCGACGAGACCTCGGAGCATTAGTGCTGAGAGTGGAAACTGCCTGGTGCAGCTACCTGCGGTCGATCATTGATTCAGGTAAAGGCTAGAGCGCATTGCTCTGTGGGCCATTTGAGAGTGTCCGTCTTTTGTCTTCAGTCTTCAGTCTGCAGTCCATTGGGCAACCTCCCTCCTGTCTGCCAACCTTCGCTATAAAGCCAGTATACTCTATTTCAGAATCAATACACTTGCTACAGTAAGCAAGAGTACTCATAGTATTCGTGGCAAAAAAGCACTTCTCATGACACATTTCGTCCGTGTCGTGTCACAATCTTTGTTTATCAGATTGTGTGATTTGAAGGTATTCTCCTACGTCGATATCTAGTCTTTGCTTCAACAGATCTATGAGCAAATGCATCGGACTGATTCTTACTCGAAGGTCACATGGTGCAAGTCGGGCGAGCTCGATGGTAGCATGATCAGTGTAATAACGGTTTGGTTTGCCCTGTTATTCATCTACTCCTTCCCATTCCTCGTCTAAACCCCGTGCCTGTTGAAGACATCGATCAACTTTGTCGGCAAGCACGCGTTCTAGCCAGCAGCTCCATTTTGCACGTGCGAGCCGACCACTCAAGTTGTCAGGGTGCTTCTTGGCTGTATTCCGAGACGCTCTGTAATCTGGAGCATCTTGTTTCACCCTCTTTCCCATAAGTTCCTGAATTTCACGTTCGCCAGGCCTATCCATGCGCTCTCGGCATCTATCCCACAACTTCTGGGGTAGTTCAGTGCGCTGTAGTTGATGAGCATCTCACAACACCTGGCGCCTCTCCGGATCTGATTTCCTGTCTAATACTGATGTGATCTTGAATTCGGCGGGGCGACAGGTGCACTTGCCAGTGAAAAAACAGCCGCTTGAAATGGTGCGAATCCGCGGCCGTAGTGATCTTGATGAAAGCAATACATAAACCATCATTTTGCATTTGATGTTTTGTATAGATACATTTGTGTTTGTATATTTTGTCTATGAACTGTGATGATTATGTCATGGAAAATCTCAATCTATTTTCTGTGATGTAAAAGGAAAGATGTTCTGAATCTGTTTATTAATAAGTTGTGGGAAAATTGGATTCAAAGCACTTCCGGTAAGTGAATGTCGGCAGGTCCTCGTTTTTTGGAGCGCGCGTGTGTGTGTGCATGTGCGTGCGTGCGTGCGTGCGTGTATGCATGCATGCACGCACGCGTGTGCATGCGCGCGTGCGTGCGTGCGCGCGTGCATGCATGCGTGCGTGCATGCATGCGTGCGTGCGCATGCGTGCGTGCGCGTGCGTGCGTGCATGCATGTGTGCGTGCATGCATGCATGCATGCGTGCGTGTTTGTGTGTATGTGTTTGTGTGTATGTGTATGTGTGTGCGTGTGTGTGTATATGTGTGTATGTGTGTGTGTGTGTGTGTGTGCGTGCGTGCGTGTGTGTGTGCGTGCATGTGTGCGTGTGTGCATGCGTGTGTGTGTGTGTGTGTTTGTGAGTGAGAGAGTGGGTGTGTGCATGAGAGAGAGCCTTGGAGAGCGTGTTTGTCACACACAT
>Ga0335398_10011376_pt1 | contig 10013 bp, 12 predicted proteins | sample BON03_FD_205742 | JGI IMG/M metagenome (GOLD analysis project Ga0335398, IMG submission 205742) | Freshwater microbial communities from Lake Bonney liftoff mats and glacier meltwater in Antarctica - BON-03 (spades assembly) (version 2) | ecosystem: Environmental > Aquatic > Freshwater > Ice >... | reverse complement strand
AAATCTTGAGCACTCACATGCACTCAGCACTCAGTGCAGGCTGACCTGACAGGCACTTGCACTCAGTGTCACAGACTTATTAGGCATTAAAGTGCAAGTGCGTGCATCGTGTGTGGTCCTGGTGTGTACGTGTGTGTGCGTATACACACACAGAAACCCACGTAAACTCCCACCCCGGCAAAAAATAAAGCAGACACAAACGAAAAAACCCTGCGAAAAAAATGACGAAATAGAATCTTGTGGAGGATGAGGTCCGTGGCCAAGCGAGAGTGCGAACCAAAGACAAATTGGCCCATGATGAGACCTGCACCAACGCGGATGTCATGATTGAATGATGCTTGTGTGACACCGCAGCGGTGACCGTGTCATGAGCTAGTGTGGATTTGGACGGATTTCTTGAGCAAGCAGCGTCAGGCGACTGATTTGGTTGAGACAGCAGCAGGGCAGGCGTGAAACGACAGACTGCACAATGCTCGTGTAACTTGGCAAGACTCAAGATGAGTTCGCAATAGTTTCCATGGCAAAAACATTTCTATACTGTTGTATGGGCGCGCATGCACGGGTGCATGTGCATTTTTTGCGGGGAGTGTGGCATGCATTCAGACAGGTGTTCTGAGCACCATGCGTGCGCAGGTGTTTACGTTAAACAGGTGTTGTGTGTATCAGAGAACACATTTGCGTACACGCTCGCTACAGGATGTGCATATGCGCTCATGTATGTGCTGTTTGTTCATTTAGCGTTGGGGAACGAGGTTGTGGGGGTTTAGCTAGTTTATGAGGGCACTTGGTACTTGGCGCAGGGGATTATTTTTGACAAGGAAAGATAGGGGTGTTGTCTGTGTCTTCTCTATTTTTGACGCGGGTGGGAGTGTATGTGGGTGTATGTGCGTGTATACGCACACACACACACACTGCACAGATGGGGTACTTGGATGTGAGCCCAGCGGTCGGGATGAGACACCTGGAGGGCCCGAAGAATCCAGATGGACCAAATCTCGGCATGTATATATTCGTATATGTGTACAAAGTACGCATGTGTATGTATATGCTAGGAGGCGGGATGAGATCTTGGACTAACTGCTTTTTTCTTCAACATGTTTTTTCTTTCGAAAAAGAAAAGCAAAAGATGTGAACACAAACCACCGATAATCTCAAATCTAAAATAACAGATTTGAGCGCATAGACCCTCAATCAAGGGTACCAAACTACTTTTTAGAGTAATGAAATCAATCATCATCATCATCACCCCTATCTTTCCCTCTGTCAAAATTACGCCCACACACGAGCAACAAGTGCACTACATAGACTAGCTGATGCCCCCCACGTTTGTCCCCCAACGCTAATATACAAACTGCGCATACGCGAGCGCATGTGCACACCCTGCAGCGAGTGTGTTCGCAAATGTTCGTACATATGCACTTGCATATGTACTGGTGCTCACGACACCTGTTTAGTGCACGACATACCCACCAGAACAGATGCAGATTCACCCGCGCATGTGCGCCTATGCGACGGTGTAGAAACTTCGTTACCATGGAAACTATTGCGAACTATCTTGAATCTTGTGCGTGCAAGCATCGTGCAGGCTGTTGTTTGCCGCACGCCCACCTGCTGTCCTGACGCTCTGTCGCCCGACGACTGCCCGCTCAAGAAAAAAATCCTGATCCACGCTAGCTCATGACGCGGTCGCGGCTGCGTTGTCGCACAAGCATCTGATCATCCGCGTTAGTGCAGGCCCCATCCAGCTGGTCTATTGCTTGCATTCACAGTTGGCCCGGGCCGTGGAGCACCCATGACAACATTCTATTTTCACCATTCTTTTGGCAGGCTTTGATTGATGTGGCTTTTATCATTTCGTAAGAAATGGTCTAATAGCTTTGCTGGAAGCTTTATGTGCTCATATAATCTTGGACAAGTGAGAAAAATAATTCAAAGACTCAGTCAATTCACAAAGTCATTTCATTATTGACCACCTCTTCGGATGACTCTTTCTTTCGACGATTCACATCAACATCCACCATCACTACCAGTACCGGAGGTACACTTCTTCTCCTGGTTTATTAGGCCAAAGTCAGTGAGTGCACTTAAAAAGTCGACCGTGATGACCGACTTGGAACTCATGCGCCTATACATTCGGTCCCCAGCCAAACTCATACTGGCTGTATTCAACGTGACCATTCACAACCCACTTCTGACTTGATTTACACATGGCCGGGACAAGACAGTGCCAGGGTAGTTACTGTAATCCAGTTTCTTGTTCCATTTTTTTTTCTTGCAAAAACACTCTCTGATGCGCTGCAACATCACGATTTTTTTGTTTGCGCGTGACTGCGCAAATTCTGTCGCATTCTCTATTCTCCTTCCCATTCCCTCAAAATTCTTAAAAAAGAGAATGAGTCATTCGCCAATTCCCATTCCCCTAGGATTGAAGGGAATGACTGACGCTTTTACTACCAGATGGAAGTAGGCCGGCCCGGCGGCAACGGTCCGGGACAGTCTCTTGGGTTTCAAGTGATTATGTTAGGTAATTGCCACCCAAGAAAAAAAGAAAGAGACAAAGCAGTTGTGCTTCTTGGCCCTAGTACATCCGACAGGCTGTGCATGTCACCACAGCCTCTTCTGGAGTGATTTTGGAGCATGCACAAAGCAAGTCAGTAGTGGGTTTGTGAAATAACGTCGAGTCTAAGCTTTGACCGGGTGTCGTTAGAGATTGGTGCATAGTCGTTCGAGCACCAATTTGATTAAACCACAGTGCACTTCTCTAGCCAAAAAAACTTTCACGCAACGGGGAAAACGCTGGCATGGAGGAAGAGCAAGAGCGCATTACAGCGCATTACAGTGTGTTGTAGTGTGTTGCAGCGTGTTGCAGTGTGCTGCAGTGTGTTGCAGAATATTGCAGAGAAGGCGCGGCGTATCACGTTGGCAAAACAGCGCAGACGGGTGGCGTTGAGAACCATTGTGTTGCAGTGTGTTGCAGTGTGTTGCAGTGTGTTGCAGTGTGTTGCATTACGTTGCAGTGCGTTGCAATGTGTTGTAGTGGTTTATTTACTGGCCACGCTCAAAAATGTACGCACGTAATCTCTCCGTCTCCCGCTCTACATCGAGCTCAGGTGTTTCTCAAATGCGCATTACAGCTAGTGTGTGCGGCGGTATGCTTCAATGTGCTTCAATGTGTGGATGAATGTAATTATCATCACTTTTGGAGAAATAGTATTGTGATTGCGTTGGGAACTCTCTCGTCTTTTTGTAGCTTCACCTAGTAAGTGGTGTTGTTGCAGTGTGTTGCAGTGTGTTGCAGTGTGTCCATTCCTTAGCTAAAAACCCGCCCCATCTACCCTCCCTTGACCACCACTGTAGTATACTCATGTTTACCAAGGACTAAACACACACTAAGTACCGACAGGAGATTCTCTTTCTTTCTTTCTTTCTTTCTTGGGTGGCAACGACCCAACTTACTGAGTGGACTTAAGGGGTAGGCACCCGATTAATCACGGGAGTCCCAAGAAACTGTCACGGTCCTGGGGTAAGGGGCAGGCACATGATTAATCACGGGAGTCCCAAGAAACTGTCGGTCCTGGACCGTTACCGACCTAGTTCATGGCTGACTCGCTGCAGCCAGATTAAAGGACGGTCGCACGCACGTATCCAGTGCCCTTGGCAGCGCCCAGCCAGGTGCGCCCACGTTCCCCACGGAATCGAAAAAAAAAGTCTTGTTTTTAGAGTTCGTGAGCAATCTTCCACTGATATAATTTCAAACTAAATCTATTTTGGAATCTTCGCACACTGTGCACCAAGACATCTCCTTCGTCGGTGGTTCACACATCGTCTATTTATTTGCTTCTTTGGTCAGCTGAATCTCATGCGTTTGGAAGTGTGTAACAATAGTTCACAATATCTGTGGGCTGGCATGCATCCTTTTCCACCATTTCGAGTCTGACAACAAGAATCCGCGAAATAATCCAAAAAAATCTACTTCGGTCGAATCGTAGCGAATAAATCTGATGATTCCACCATCCCTTAGCCATCCACCACCCCCGCACACAACCAAAGGGCTAACTGCTCACTAACTATCCATTATGTCCACCACCCCAAGATGATCGCTAACCAGAAACCTACTCCACAATCCACCATCCCCTTTCCTGACCTGTGCGGGGGCGACAGCACATAGTAACCTCCACAGGTGACTCAGCTACATAATAATAAAATTAAACAGATAATGACTTAGCCACAATATTTCAAGACACTTCTAACATTATAATTGGTGGACAAACTGAGTCTTTCATTAGAAATTGTTTCGGTTGGAATTACTATTGTAATCAAAATCATAAAAAAAACGTCCTGGTGTCCCAAAAAATAGTTTATGAGATCCACCACATCCCAATACAAAAGAGAGATCTACCATCCTATCCTAACTCAATCCATCACCGCTCCACATAATTCAGATCCACCACCGTGACCCTTGCACTGACCTGGTCAATAACACGCTTTTTAATCCAACAACCCCCCACACGAATAAAATCCAGATGGTGGAAATACCGAATATGTCCCATAATTTCACACCACCTAACCATCCACCATTCTCCCACACAACCAAAGGCCCGGGACTAACTCCTCACTAAATATCTATCATGTCCACTACCTCAAGACTGATCGTGAACGACTAACCAACTCTACAATCCACCACCCTCTACCCTGACCTGTGTAGTGGTGACAGTACATAGTAACCCCCGCTGGTGACTCAGTGACAAACAACACTGACAAGATTGTGAAGTCAAAAGAATTTGTTACACGTCAAGTATTATAATTTGTGGAAAATCAAATCATTCATTAGAAAAATTATACTCTTACAGTTGATTGTTGGAAAAAAAAATGTCACGGTGTCTGAAAAAACAATGTTAAGAGATCCACCACCCTCTCAGACTAGAGAGATCCACTATCCTAACCCTAACTCAATCCACCCTCCCCCACACACGACCCAGATCCACCACTCCTACACTAACCTGGTCACTAAACCACTTTTTAATCCACCACTCCCACACACAACTTAAATCCACTTGGTAATTCCACCAGGTGGTGGAATTATCGGATATTTCGGTGTGTGTTGCTTTGTTTTATTGACCCGAGGGTGAGAAGATGGGCGCGCGGCAAGCGGAGGGGCTTCTGCCCCGTAGCTGCCACAGGAGTCGGACCAGAGTTCCACGGATGTTGTCCCTTTTCGGGTGGTTATTTTTGAGCGGGTCTGTTTTTCCTTTTTTTTTCCCATGTTTGAAATCGGACATCTCCTCAATCTGAAATTAGACAAAGAATGACTATGTCTGATTTCAGATTTCGGGTCGAGGAGACGTCCGATTTCAAAAATACCGGGAAAACAGACCAAAAAAATGGAATCGAGATCCGGGATGTCTTGAGATCCGTGATGACTCTGGTCCGACTCCTGAATCCACTACTGCTTAGGTTTTGTTAAAAATAAAAAGACTGCCATGGTGTGAATCTGCGTGTGTGTTTAGGTATATAAGTACGCATTGTTTGCCAAGACAGATCACAGAATCCCATGGCCTATTACCCCAAGCGTAGAACTACTTTTAAAGGTAGGACCGCACGTAGTAACCAATACGCCACTCCCCGCAGGCCAGCGTATTCCGGCGCAAAGCGCCGCACAGCCATGACCAGATCCTTTGGTGCTGCTGTCAAAAAGGCCGATTTGGCCCAAGCCCAAGAGAAGAACGTCTCGGCTTGTTTCATGAATCACGATTTGCACCTCAATCGTTGGTACAAAGGTCACACTGTGTCCACCGTGGATGGCAAAGCAGTGACACCATACAAGATTGAGAATATGTTTGCGGACATTACTCCAGGAACGAACGAGCATCAGCGTGTCAGTGATGAACTGTACTTGCAGAAACTCAGCCTGCGTATGTTTTTGTCTTCGCCTGCGAAAGTAGGGTCGTGTATCACCTACCATATCATAGTATACTATACCCCCAACGGTGTTATTGGGAGCACTAGATCTCCCATCCTTCTGCAGGAAGGCATTGATGCAGCCACCGGATTCAACAACCTGTTGTGTTCGGTTGACAAGCGCGCTGCTCATGTTATCTTTGAGAAACTTATTGTCCCGGGCAAGAATGGCATCCTATCCAACAGCAACACTGTTTCCCAGATTGAAGACATCAACTTTCAATATCAATCTCAAACGCAACGTTACTTTCCAAAGCCTTGCAAACACACATGGTGCCAAAGGTGCATGGACCAATCTCCATTTCGCTGTTTTGGCCTATGACGGTGGTTTGACAGAACCAGCCCAATCCACTACTGCTATGGAAGTAGAAATTCAGGAAGGTCTTGCGAATGGCATCAACCAGGACCTTGCTGCCAAGCAGTCCAAGAAAAAGATTGCGAGTGTTGGCTGCGAGTACTCCCTCTACTTTAAGGAGTGCTGAGGGTCAAGAGGGGCAGCCCAGAGGAAAAGGGCACTTTGACTCGAAACTGCGCCTAGCACTGATTTATCAGAATACTACACGGAAGGTGGCAAAGTCATTGACATCAATGGAAGTGGAGATATAAGCGTTGGAGACAAAAGCAAGGCTGATTCTGACGACATTAACGAAGGAGGAACAGGTGGCGCTCCACCGTATCAACCTCCCACGCCTCCTTCATCACCTCTGAGACCCCCACCCACATCCAGAGATCTCCTGTCTCCTAGTGTGGACACCCAACCCCATTTTGAGGTAGTGTATCTAGTATTGGCAACGTTAAAGGATGTATTCACGCTCTTCGAGCCAGTGATTGACTCGATTGTTGTTACTACCTATGATATCGATCCCTTGATCCACCGCGACGCCGGAAACGCAGCCGCCGCAACTTTTTGGAACGCCATTCCACAGAACCAAGCCTCAGATGACGGCCAACTTCACCCCTGGTCGCAATCCGTTGCTGACGCTATCAATCTTGCTTGACACGCCATTGAATTCGCAGGTGTGGCGGTGCGCTGCGATCTCACCGGAAACGGATATGACGACCAGGGGGGACAGCGCCTGTATCTCGGGGCGAACAACAACCAATATTACACGTACCCTGAGTTTTCCACCGAGGCTGACATGAATGCATTTTTGGATTATGTCAATTCCCTCGAGGAGGGCTGGTCTGAGGAATACCACCAAGCCATGGCTTTGGACTACTAGTACACTGCCCGTGTAGTTGTGCTCAACGCCATCCATCTATGGGCTATACAGGAAGCTCTTGGCATTTCTTTGAATGCTGCTGGTGCTGTTACAAGCGGCACCTTTGGAACTGTAATTTACAACGAACTGATTGGTGTGTATGCTATACAAGAAGCCAGTGCCACTAAGGCGTATGAGTACGCCGTGGCCAACCCCCCAGGAGATGCAAACGCCAACGCAGGTGGCGACATTTGCGGCGATGTCACAGGACCTACAGAGGGCCAGCTGGCTACGGAATCGCTAGTTGTGGCCGCTCAACTGTTACGCCCAGGCGCCCCTTGGCATTTGGTGCGTGTTTTGCAACCCCAGGCCACAAACTGGCATCCTGTTATTGACGATTTGTGTGGAACCCAAAGTTATGGAACTCCCGACAGCTTGACAGAAAACTGGAGCATTCCATGGCATACAGGAGTCGGACCAGAGTCATCACGGACCTCGAGACATCCCGGATCTCGATTCCAGGGTGGATTTCTCAACATTATTTTTTGGACTGTAGTGAGGGACACCATGACGTATTTTTTTTTAATCGACTATTATCATAGGGTATGCATAATCTATCTATCATATCACTCTTAACCTTTTCACTCACACACGCTATAAGTATATATTGATGTAGATCTGGCTTGAATATGTGTGAATATATACGCAGATCTACCTCATTCACTCGTTCACATTCACTCAACACACACTCTCTCACACACATATCTATATAACAAATACGTATACTTACACGTACAGCCCGTTCCCTGAAAGATGAGGCTCGAAATGGTCATCAGAATGCAAAACGAAATCCTCATCGGAATCAAGAAACTACAGTCTTAGGTCTCTTTTCAAATTTTCAAATGAAAAGAGATCTAGAACAATAGTTTCATGATTCCGATCAGGTTTTCGTTTTGCATTCCGATAAGCATTTCAAGTCTCATCTTCCAGGGAACAGGCTGTACACACTCCAATTTTTCCCAGGTTCGTCCATTTACACGTCGAATGCATGAGGGTTCTGAGGGTTTTGGACACAAGGTCAAAAAAAAATTGGTAAAGGAGTACAGTTTTTTTAACTTGACTTTCCACAAATTGTAATACTTGACGTGTGACGAATTCTTTTGACTCTACAGGCTTGTCGGTATTGTTTGTCACTGAGTCACCTATGGGAGGTACTATGTACTGTCACCCCTACACGGGTCAGGGGAGGGTGGTGGATGGTGGAGTTTGTGAGTGGTTAGCGATCAGAGTCTTGGGGTGGTGGACAAGGTGGATAGTTTGTTTGTTTGTTTGTTTGTTTGATTTTTTGTTTGTTTGTTTTTTTGTTTGTTTGAGAGTAAAGTTTTTATTGAAAACTGAGATGGTGGTTATTTGTTTGTTTGTTTGTTTGTTTGTTGAAAATACAACCCGACAAACTTTACGCCGGTAGCAGGACTGATTTTTGAGGCAAAAATCGAGCGATATTTTCTAGAGAGCTTTTTTCGGGAGAGGAATTTCGGAGAAAGCATTACTTGTCTACAACTTTGTTCCCAGTAATTGGCTGTTGAGTGGATTCATAAATCCCCCACCTCCGTTTAGGTTTTTTTCTTTTCCACGAAAAGAAGGTTTTGATTTGAACCGAAAGGAAAAAGCCCCCAAGAAGAGAACACGTTTTGGCAGAAAATTCCCTCCCGAGTGGGCAACGATTAGCTCTCATCCATTTCACGAGATTACTTGATTACTTAAAATCGAGCGAAATTTTTTGCCCGAGAAAGCTGTTCTTGGCAAAGATTCCTCTCCCGGAAAAAGCTCTCCAGAAAATATCGCTCGATTTTTGCCTCAAAAATCAGTCCTGCTACCGGTGTTAATGTGGGGTTGGGTATTTCTCGAACGAACGCGGATTCTCAGTGGAATCCAGTTTACAACGTATTTCATCGAAATTTTTGTTGTGGAATCGAAACGATTCGTCGGTAGTTTTGTACACGTGATCTTGACGCGGCAAACCTGCGGCCAGCGCTCGAGCAGAGCTGCGGAAAGCACTGATTGAACGCCAAACGATAGGAAATTATTTTTCCGAGCGAATTTGCTATATGCTCCTAATATCAAAATGTAGAGGAGACCGAGATCTAGGTCTGTGCACAACTTCGGTACTTGCGTTTTGAGAACCGCAGCGCAACGGCAAAATCCGGGGAAAAAACGTGTTTTGACGTAGGAAAAATCGGATTTTGCCGTTGCGCTGCGGTTCTCCAAACGCAAGTACCGAAGTTGTGCACAGCCCTAGATCTCAGTCTCCTCTACATTTTGATATTAGGAACATATAGCAAATTCGCTCGGAAAATTGATTCCCTAGCGCTCGGCGTTTGCTTTCCGCAGCCCTGCTCGAGCGCTGGCCGCAGGTTTGCCGCGTCAAGATCACGTGTACAAAACTACCGACGAATCGTTTCATTTCCACAACAAACATTTCGATGAAATACGTTGTAAACTAGATTCCACTGAGAATCCGCGTTCGTTCGAGAAATACTCAACCCCACCTTAAGGTCGCGAAGGGTATCATTCAAATCAAGCCAAAATCAAATTTGAACCGGTATGTCCGCAATCCAAACATGTCTCTTTCAGAACGAATCATTTCAAAAAACAAGGTTTGTTTTCTGTTAAGCAACACCCAATGAGTTCTCTGCTGACAAAAAAAGAAAACCTCAGACTCGCGGAAAAATCATATCTCAATAAGAACGTGCGGAATGAACGTTTGTTCGTTTTTGGCCTGCTTTTGATGCTGTTGTCAATCGCAGGGCGGCCGCGCTCGTTTACGCGTGCGGACATGAAGCCGGAGTCTAG
>Ga0335398_10011374_pt1 | contig 10013 bp, 8 predicted proteins | sample BON03_FD_205742 | JGI IMG/M metagenome (GOLD analysis project Ga0335398, IMG submission 205742) | Freshwater microbial communities from Lake Bonney liftoff mats and glacier meltwater in Antarctica - BON-03 (spades assembly) (version 2) | ecosystem: Environmental > Aquatic > Freshwater > Ice >... | reverse complement strand
TATATATGTGTGTGTATGTGTATATATATATATATACATATATACATATATATAATATATATATGTGCATATATATGTATATATATATGTATATCGGGTTAGATCGAGTGCCCATCAATGTCTACTTCAAGCACGGACGCCTACTCACCTCCGCAGCCCCTGGCGCAGCTGGCACGTGGCTGCTCCCGCCCCGGCCACGACTTCAAACCCCCCTGCTATAGATACATATACCTTCTGCGGCTGGCTCTGTAGCCGCTCCTTATATATATGTATATATATATATACATATATATATATATATATATATATGTGTGTGTATATATATATATATATATATATGTGCTTGTGTGTGTGTATATATCAATAAATGTATATATATATATATATGCGCGACTGTGGCACGCCTAGACATGTTCTCAATCTCTTTCCACATGCTTCCCCGCAGGCGGTGCAGCGCCACCGCAACACCATCGTCGACTGCCTCAAGGACAACGACTCGTCCATCCGGCAACGCGCGCTCGAGCTCGTCTACGCGCTCGTCAACGAGGGCAACGTCAAGGTGCTGGTCAAGGAGCTGCTCTCCTACCTGCTCGCCTGCGACATCGAGTTCAAGGACGAGCTCACCGAGCGCATCTGCACCGTGGTGGAGAAGTTCTCGACCGACAAGGAGTGGCACGTCGACACCATCATCCAGACGCTCTCCGCCTCGGCCTCGTTCACTTCGGAGGAGACGGTCTGCTCGATGATCGCGCTCGTCACCTCGACGCCCGACCTGCAGGCCTACGCCACGCACCAGCTCTACGCCCAGCTCGTCGGAAAGACGAGCCAGCCGGTGCTGCTACAGCTCGCCGTCTGGTGCGTGGGCGAGTACGGAGAGATGCTCATCGGCGGCGTGCCCCCGGGCGTCGAAGGGGATGCGCCAGACGCGACGGGAGTGGTCGAGATGCTCAACTCTGTGGTCAAATCGCCCATGGCGGACCTGACCACGAAGGAGTACGCGCTCAACGCCTACGTCAAGCTCACCACGCGCTTCGCCAACCACCCGCGCGCCATCGCGTTGATACACGAGCAGCTCAACGCCTTCTCGGGCTCGATGTCGCTCGAGCTGCAGCAGCGCTCCGTCGAGTACATTTCGCTGCTCAAGCTCGACTCGATCCGCGCCGGCGTACTCGAGCGCATGCCCGCCTTCGCAAAGAAGGACCGGCAGGCCGCCGCAGCAGCAGCCATGAACTCCATGATGAGCGGCTCGAGCAGAGAGAGCGCGGCGGAGCGCGCGGCGGACCGGGCCGCCAGCGCACCTCTCGCCGTGGCCGCGCCGGTGCCGGCGCCCGCCTCGGAGATGGACCTGCTGGGCGACCTCATGGGCTCGGCGCCCATGTCGTCGCAACCGGTGAGTTACGGGGGCGGCGCGCCCGCGGGGCCACCGCCCGGAGCGAGTGGCGGCATGGACTTGCTCGACCTGCTCGGCGACTCGCCCGTGTCGGCGCCGCCAGTCGACGCAATGTCGATGCTCGGCATGGGCGCGGCGCCGGCGGCGCCGGCGGGCGGGTTCGCGCCCTTCCAGGCCTACAGCAAGAACGGCCTCGTCATCACCTTCGCCTGCTCCAAGGATGCGAGCAACCCGTCCGTCACGGCTATTGAGGCCAGCTTCTCGTGCACGCTGGGCTCGCCCATCGAGGCGCTCAACTTCCAGGTGGCGGTGCCCAAGTATATGAAGCTCCAGATGTCGCCCGCCTCGGCCACCACGGTGCCGGCGCACGGCGCGGGCAGGGTGACGCAGACCTTCAAGGTTGCAAACTCGATGCACGGCCAGAAGCCGGTCATCCTCAAGCTCAAGATCGACTACACCAACGGAGGCATGCCCGTCGCCGAGATGGGGCAGGTCGACAACTTCCCCGCCGGTATCTAGTGGGCTCGGTGGGATATTCGGGTTCCTTGCGGGGTTGGGGGGGGGGGGGCGTCGCTCACAGTTCGGGGTGGCAGACCGGGCGCGCGCACGGGGGCCGAGCTCGCCGTGAGCCGAGCTCGCGTCGCGTTCGCGTCGCGTGCTTGCAGACCAGGTCGTAAGCCTTGGCCTGCGCGTCGCGTGGGCGGGGGTGACAGTTGGCCTGCTCCAGCGTGGGTGTGGGGGGCAGGTGCGAGTGTTTCTTTTGTGTGATGAACGCGCGATGCGGGGCGTTTGGCGCGGCGTGCGGAGCAGAAGAGGCGCGTTGCTTGGATTGTGTAGGTTTTTAGTTTGTGGTGTAGTGACTTTTCACTTGATGTTACTTGTTACTTGTACTTGTTACATTTGATCCTGGGAAGGTCCTTGTACTTGCAGGTTAGGTTGTAAGAGTAAGAGAAAGTGGAGAAGAAGAAGGAGGAAGAGATATGTGTAATGTTTAATATAGTGACTGACACACAAATTAGGATTAGTGATCAGTTAGTATATATAAATAATAATAAAAAAATTATAATTTTTAAGTTAATTTTGAATTTTGGTTTGTGCGAGCGCGCATTGTCGTAGGGTAGTCGTCCGTCCGGTTCCAACTCCAACTCGCAATAACAAGTCAATATGATATAATATGATGAGCAGTAAGCAGTCAACAGCGCAAATACAAATACAAATACAAATATAACAACACACGGCGGACACACGAACACGAACACGACCTCCACAACCTCCGGCTCGGCCAGTCCCATCCGCAACAACACTAGCTCTACGCATCAACAACAATCAAGAAATCGCACGACGACCACGAGATGCCACCACCACCACTCTTCTAAAACAATCAGCAATACGCGCGCGCCCTTCCCCCTTCGTGCTCCGTCGGTTCCACCACGCGTCTCCCGATGTTCACAGACAATCAGCCCATGCGTCCCATCCGCTGGTCCGGCCTTTGTTACCTAAGCGGACGGTGGATCGCAGGGCGCGCTGCCGCCGACGCCGGCCTAGCGCTGCCGCCCCTGCCGGGCACGACGCCCATGACCACGGCGGGCACCGTAGGCAGCTCGGCCCGCAGGCTTCCCGCGCTGGTGGCGCGGCCGTAGCCGAACTTTGAACGGAAGACTCCGGCAGCGGGCGGGCGCAGCGCGTCCGGGCAGAGAGCGTCCTTGATGAGGTCGTCGATGGTGTCGCTCGTCGCCAGCGGCACGCTAAAGCTCGACGAGCTCGCTCCGGCAGCCGCGCTCTGCCGCCCGCTCAACGTGCCCCCCCTGTTGCTGCTGCCGCCGCGGCCGGCCGTAGCCTGCCGCTTGACCGCTGCCGCCGCCTCGGCGCTCGTGAGCACGCGGACGGGCACCGCGTCGGCGATGAGGTGCGAGTCCGCGTCGGCGCCCTCCCACGGGTGGATGCCGGAGGAAGAGTGGAGCGCGCCGACGGCGATGTCGTCCGTGTCGTCGGCGTCGGCGAGCTTCTTCGGGGCGCGCCGCCCCGACGCCTCCATCTCGATCTCGCGCGCCTTTGCCTGCGCCGCAAGCTCGAGCTCCAACTCACGCTCCGCCGCCCGCGCCTCCTCTACCACCAACCGCGCCTCCTCCGCCACACGCTTCTCCTCCTCCTCCTCCTCCTCCTCCGCCGCCGCCCTGCCCGCCAGCGCCTCCACCTCGCGCGACGACAGGGTGATGCTAGCCGGAGCGGGGAAAACGTCTTCAACGCGCGCAACGATGACGGGCTCGGCGATCACGGGCTGCGCCGTTGCAACGAACGCCTCGCGCGCGACGGGCGGCGCGTCGAGGTAGACGATGCGCTCGACGATCCTGTCCACCGGCACCTCCCTCACCACCTCCACCTCCTTGACGACTTGGACGATCTTTTCGACCTCGACGATGCGGTCCACGTATACCTCTTTGACAACTTCTCGGACCACCTCCACCTCCTTGACAACCTCGACGATCTTTTCGACAATCTTCTCCACAATCACTTCCCGGTCTTGGTAGACGATCCGCTCCACCTCCATCTCCCGAACCACCTCCACCGGAACCTCCCGCACCACCTCAACCTCCTTGATCACCTGCAGGCGGGAGGTGCAGAAACAGGCGTGGGCGGTGAGGGCTCTCGCACGGCGCGAAAAATATATATATATATATATATATATATATATATATATATATATATATATATATATATATATATATATATATATGTATATATATACGTGTTATTGCGAGCGCGCTTGAAGGGAGAGGCGCGCACCTCATATGGGACGCCCCTGACAATCTCCTTGATGATGTGCACCGGCTTCTCGACGATCACCTCGTACGGCCGCTCGACGATCCGTTCGACGATCTTCTCGACGATCACCTGCTTCTCGACCTCGACGATCTGAATCCGGTCCTCGTAGACCGTGTGGTAGATCGGCTTCTCCACAACCCGAATCTTCTCGAGGATGACCTCCTTGATCTTGACGACCTCGATGATCTTGGGAACCTCAACGATCTTCACCACCTCCCGCACCGACTGCACCGGCACCTTGACGAACACCTCCCGCGTGACGGGCTTCTCGACCTCGCGAATCACTTCGACGCAAATCTCGCGAATCACCTCTACGGGCACGGGCACCATCTTGGGCACCTCGACCTGCCGCTCAACGAGCTTCTCCACGATCACCTCAACCTCCCTGATCCGCTCCAGCTCCACCGTCTGCCTCGCCGTAGCGCCCTTGGCCACCATGATGGTTCCCCCGTGCAGTGGCCTCGCCGGCGCGCTGGGAGCGGCCACCGCCGCGGCGGCAGGGATCGTGGCCGCGGCAGGGATCGTTGCCGCCTGCGCCTGCGTGCTTGGCCGCGTCTCCATGGCCAGCTCTAGACCTTGGAGTTGGCCGACAGCCGTTGGGTGAAAAACCTGAAACTGCCGTCTCTGCGCGCGCGCCGAACTGGAGAAAGTCCCAGGTCAAAGGCCGAGCGAGCGCGAGCGCCAATGGCCACGTCGCAGCTGGACGCGCTCGAGCGCGCAATGGGCGTGGTGAGCGTGAGCAGCGGTCTGGCCGATGACGACGATTTCGACGGGGAGATTGAGCCGGACGACGAGGCTGGTGGCCGAGAGGCGGTCGTCTACGACGCTGACGACGATCCGCTGCTGGCAGCGACGCCGGGCAAGGCGGTCCGCCCCCCCCCCGCCCTCGATTCCGCCCACGACCCCGCCCTCGACGCCGCCAACGCGACCGCCCTCGACTCCGCACCGACCGGACCGGACGGCCTGATCGCGCAGTTGGTAGCTATGGCGGATCAGCTCGAGCGCGAGAGCGGCCAGCCTGAGCACGGCATCCGCGCGCAGATTGCGACGCTCCGCTCCGTGATGGCTGGTCAGCCTGCTTCGGTGGCGGCTGAGGTCGAGAGGCTGGCGGCGATGACGGACGCCGAGGCGCTCGCACTCGCCGAGACAGACACGAGCGCCGTTGTGCAGCGCATCGAGGAGGACCTCGCTAGGGTGGGTGCCACGCTAGCGGCCGACGCGGGCACCGCGCAGATGCTCGGGAGCTTACTCCGAGCCAACGACGAGGTCACTGCGGGTTGGATGCCCGCCGCGCCGCAATACACGGGCGGTGGCGATGAGGATGAGAACGGGGAGGGCGGAGAGCAGCCGGCCACGGATTCGCAAGGGTCTCCGGAGCGGGCGGGAGGCGCCGACTGGGGGCCTACGCCGGTGGACTAGGTTTAGGTGTTTTTGCGGTACAGTATTTTTGCTGCGCACTGCGCGTGGAGCTTGCGACTTGCGATGACGCGGCGCGGCGGCGGAGAAGATGCGTCATGCGAGTCCTGCTGCATCATTGGCTGCGGAGGAGATGCGCACATGCGCGAGTCATGCATCATGCTGCCATGCTGTCCGCTGTCCGCCGTCCCTTTTATTTGGATTTATTTTGTTTCTTTGTTTTTGTGCTTCTAGATTCAGAGAGGTGTAGTAATACTATAGTAGTAGCAAAAATCTTGGTTGTTGATTGTTCTGTAGCTGTAGCATGTAGCATGAAGCATACTATATATATATAGCATGCTACAATGCTATATAGCCTCCATCAGATGCTACAGTACTATATAGCATAGCTCTATTTTTTCTGATATTTGAACCATTTCGAGTTGACCCGATTACTGCTGCTGCTGCTGGCTGCTAGCCCACGCCTCGGCCGGGCCCAAAAATGCTAAAAACTAGGTCAAATACCAAATAAATTTGCATCTAGGACGGAGTGTAGTACTTCATAGTGTAGCATACTATATAGCATGTATAGCATCCCCCAATGCTATAGATGCTATATGCTACAGAACATCCAAGGCTAAAATAGCACAGGCACAGGGACAGGGGCCTGCCGCCAGGCGGGGAGACGAAAAAAAAACAGGTTGCCAGTGACAGTGTGTGGCAGGTTGTAGGTTGTAGGTTAAAGTTAAAGGTTACGTTCTTTTTCGATTTTGAGGAGCATTATTGGCATTGGCATTGGCATTGAGCTCGCGAACGATGAAACAGAAAACATGCGCATCGTGCATCGTTGCATCGTTGTCGTCATCGTCGAAGCTCGGTCTGCTTCGTGTTTCGTGCAGAGCATCAGCAGCTCGCATCTCGCATCTCATCGCACACACACACGCACATGGGTGCACACACGACACATATTATCACATATTTAGGAGGTGTGTCGTGTGTCGTACTTCGTACGGTACGTCTATCGTGTGTTTGTGTTTGTGTACCGTATGTCGTACACGAACACAAACACACGATAGATAATCTATTATAGACTATTATAGATAGAGAGAGAGAGATAGAGTTATATAGATTATATATGAATATGATATTTATATATGTGTATATGTATATATGATGTATATGTATATGTATATATAATAATATATGCTATAGTTTATTTATAATTATTATAATATAGTATATGCGTATATATGCTGACATAAGCATAAGCATAAGTCAGAATAATAATAATTATATATATATATATATATATATATATATATATATATATATATATATGTATTATTTATGTATACTTTATATATATTATATAAGGGAATACAAAATAAAAAAAATTATGATGATCATGATGATATTATAAATTATGGTATATGTATATGCTGGATCGTGGAGCTGTCTGGAAATGGTTACGTACCTCGGGTATGGAAGCACCGCCGCACAGACACAGCGCAGACACCACCACTGACTGACACCACCAATAATACAAACACGGATCGCGGCCCACATTTCAGTGAGTGGTTTACGGGGACAACTATAATATACTACAATTGAGCTGAGTTCAACTAGAGAGCACTCTACACTAGATCTAGAGCCTAGAACATGACATGACATGTTTGCTGACATGACTTAAACTTAAAGAAACGCCTCACACTCTCGTCCGCTCTCTCTACTCGATTTACACTCTACTAAACTATCTCTCTCTGCACCGGCACCGGCGCACAGGCGCAATCCAGCGGGCCCCGCGCGTCTCCGGGGGCCGCGCATGGCCAGGCCCGCACGCGTTACCCCACACGCCACCCGAGCTAGAGCAGCTGCCGGCGTGTGAGGGTGGAGCGGAAGAAGGAAGAGGAATAAGGCTAGCGCAAGGCTCAAGGCCAAGGCTACTCCGCGACGACGCGGGAACCCGCTATGATCGCGTGGACGGCACTGTGGGCGGGTACGCAAGGGACCCGAGGACGGCCACACGAAGCCCGCACCGCCTGGGACCTAGAAGCGCGAAGATCGAGGTGGCCCATTGGAGAGATTCAGACGCGCTTCGCCCAGGCAGAGAGGCCGCAGATGGCGCAGGTGCAAGACGCCCGGTGCGGCTTCTGCGCCTTCTGCGCGCACGTACCGCACGCGCAGGCGCCGTCGTGCGTGGAAGTCGCCTGTGTGGCGCAGGCCCCGCACCCGCACCCAGAAACATGCCCCGCGCTCATCGTCGCGGCGGAGCGGGAGGAGCGGAGCCGGAGCGCGGAGGCGGCGGTCATGGACTGGACCAGCGCCGCCTGCACGGCGGTCAGTGCCACGATCAGCAGGGCGAGGATGGAGCGGAACATAGCGTGATTCTGGCGAGATAAGATCGGCGCGTCGCGAAAAAGATAAAAGGCGATTCACATGAAATTATAAGGGAAGTCACCAAGAAGATACCACCAAGGAACCATGACAAGCGTTGGACTTTCTCTGAGATCCGAGATAGAGCTAGCTGCGATGGAACACTAGGAAAGCTGATGGAGAGCTCCACCAGCACACCACAAGCACGCGCTGGGCGCCGGTCCGAGAGCGGGGTGAAGAGCCGCAAGCCGTATGAGTTATGACGTTATGAGTTGTATGCAAGGCTACTAGAGCACTTGTACCAGAAAACAGGACCGCCCATGTCATGCGCGGCACGTCACCAGTAATTTGCGCGCGCGCGGCACTGTTTCGAAGTGGACAATCACCCAGACTATCACGCTATCACTCAGGTAAGAGCATTTCATGTGAATTCGCAAAAAAACGTTCAGCTTTATCGCCGTTCAGCGGCCTGCCGAAGGGCATGGGTGGGCAGGAGGTGTGCACAGACGCAACCACGAATCAGCGCGACGCCAGGACCCGATCCGAGCACCCCGTTGCTGCGCACCGCAGGTGTCCTGGGTTCAGCCGACGACCCGCGGCCACAGCCCCGGCCCGCGCTCTGGCCACACCATCACCGTGCTCAAGGACACGGCAGTCATCTTCGGTGGCTGCGGCGTAGATGGGGAGATGCCGCAGGTCTTCGACGAGACGTACCTCCTGCACATCACCGAGGGCTTCCGGTGGGAGAAGATCGCGCCGAGCGGGCCGGCGCCCTCGGCGCGGTGGCGCCACACGGCGACGCTGCTGCCGGACGGCGACTCCGTGCTCGTGTTTGGCGGCCTGTGCCGCGGCCAGCGGTTTAATGACGCGTTCGTCTTCTCGCTCAAGTCGCGGAGCTGGCGCCACGCTAAGATCGCGGGGACGCCTCCACACCCTCGCTCGCACCACACGGCCAACCTGGTCGAGTTTGACGTGGAGGCGGACGGCCACGCCGAGAAAAAGGTGTTCGTCATCGGCGGCTACGGCGGGCACGGCGCGTCGTGCGACTTCTCGATGGACGTTCACGCGCTGGACCTGGACACGTGGGCCTGGTCCAAGGTGGAGCGGATCAAGGGCCCGCCGCCCAAACCGCGCGCCGAGCACACGGTGAGCCCAAGGTTGTGACCAAATCTTGAATTGGATGTCCATACAGCTTCACGTCGACTACTGACGCCTACTCGCGTGCGCCTACGGATGCAACTACATCTTGGATTGCATCTAATGTTTCTACGCATTTACGTCGAATACTGACGCCTACCTACCTCTCCCGCACCTGGCACGTGGCCACTTCTTTCCCGGCCACCGCCCTCCCTGTTGCAGCGTGCGCCTGCATCTTGGTGTTGGAAAACGTAGATTCAATCCTTGGTCCCCTCCGTAGGTGAGCCTGGCCGACAAGCTGCTCATCCTCGCGGGCGGCCGCGGCGCAGCGACGCGCGGCTCCTCGGGCCACTTCGAGGACGTGCACGCGCTCGACCTGGCGACGCACGAATGGCGGACGCCGATGGACTTCGCCGATGAGGAGGGGCCCGGCGGAAAGTGGCCGGTGCTGCCGTCGGCGCTCTGGAACCACGTGGCCTTTTCGATCGAGAGCCTCCCCGCGCCCAGGATGTTCGTCTTTGGCGGTCAGAAGGCGGAGTTCGTCTACTCGGAGGGCGTGCACTGCCTCGACACGGGGCGGATGGTCTGGACCAGGCGCGCGCGAATGAGCAGGCCCTAGTTTCACTAAAATTAAAGAAATCCATCGACGCGGAGGGAGGGTGTACATTTGCCGTTACAATTGAAGGCGGATAAATGGCTAAATAAATTAGGCAGAAACAATTAGAGAAAACAACGGTTATTCGCCATTTTGCAATGAAATGTACGCCCTCTGCTCGCGTCGACAATTTCTCTATTAGAAAGGCAAACTAGGGCCTGCTCATCGTTCCGCTTCGGTTATACATATACATATATATAATACATATACATATACATATATATACACACATATTTATAT
>Ga0335398_10011369_pt1 | contig 10017 bp, 7 predicted proteins | sample BON03_FD_205742 | JGI IMG/M metagenome (GOLD analysis project Ga0335398, IMG submission 205742) | Freshwater microbial communities from Lake Bonney liftoff mats and glacier meltwater in Antarctica - BON-03 (spades assembly) (version 2) | ecosystem: Environmental > Aquatic > Freshwater > Ice >... | reverse complement strand
TACGCAGTGGCTTTGGTTTTACAATAACGAACGGCCTAACAAGGCCAATGGTGGCTTTCCACCGAAAAAATGCTGACGGCAGCATGACTTCTACTTTCGAAGTTAGTTAAAAATGGGATGATTACCCAGTCGCTTGTCCGTGCGCTAAGGATGATTGGATTGGCGCTTGTGGTCCAGATGCTATTCATTTTTTAAAGATGGAATCATGGAAACTAAGTACCCACAACTTAAAACTCGACAGTAGATTCAATCTGTCAACGCAACACTAGGTAGAAACTGTAACCGGCGACAAGGCAAGTGATTGATGTTCTCGCCCCCCGATTAGGAACCGCAAGGATGGCATTAAAAGCATATCGAGGCAGACAATTTGACCACACGCACGAGAACAAGGCGTTCAACCGCTTATATGATGAGCTCGGTCATCATTGCCTGTCCATGGGCCAGGAATGGCACCTGTTAGCCAACTTCTATGTTGGCGGCAGAGAGCTCGATGCATTGGTTATCAAGCCCAATGCGCTAGTCATCATTGATTTCAAAGATTTCAGCGGCACTCTGCAGTTCTCAGAGAGCGGCCCCTGGATGATGGAGGTTGAGACTGGCACTCATGTTCAAGTGAAAGGCGGCGCCAGTATTAACCCACTCCGCCAGCTCACGATTAACAAACGTGCACTCGTCGATTTCCTTGAACGCAACTTGCCTGACTTGAATGCCGCCTGTAACTGGCGACATACGGCAGCCCTTGTCGCCTTCCAGGGTGCGGTCGAGTTTGATAGCGAACAGTTGCCCGGCGGTATCAAGCCTTGGTTCCATATCACGGACAACCGTCAGCTTGTCAGGTATCTGGATGCCATCGTCAGCAAACAAATCTCGTTATCTTCCGATGACATCGAACGCATGGTCAGCCAGTTGGGTATTGACCGCTATGTACCGGCAGGTGGCCCCGAGGTCAGACCACTGGGGGAGAGGCCGGGCGAAGCGCTGCACCCAACCACGCTCACACCGCAACAGAACAATCTGTTGCAAGAACTTCGTCATTGGTTACAGGGCGGTTCTGGTGTGTTTCGTGTAAGCGGCATGGCTTCTACAGGTAAACGTTTTCTCTTTCCCCTTCTCGTAGATGAGATCAAGGCCGCTGGCTGCGATATCCTGTGGCTGACACCCAGTGCGCGGCTCTCGGGTACCTACTATCATCCGTTGACACAGTCCACGTCGATTTACACTTGGCTATATAGCCGTGAGCCAGACCGCTTTGAAAATATTAACGATCGCAAGCTTGGCATTCACGAGATTCGCAAAGACTTACTAAGATCCGGTGCCATCCCGGTGCTGGTTGACGCGCATCTGCTGAGTGATGAAGAGTTTGAAGTAGGCGACCGGCGTTACGGTTCTGGCAGGCTAATACAGGACTTTCTGTCCGTCATCGAGGAGGCTAAAGCGCCCTTTATGGTTATCGGCGATCCCTATCAGACGCCGCGCGGTTCCCTGCAGCGCAGCCTTATGACGGACAGCTCGCTGGAAGAACGGCAGTTGTCCGTCAGTGGCTGCCCATTGACTGAGCAGATCGTGCCGGATCAGGAAGATGCCTTAATTGAGTTCCAGGCTCATTTGGTAGGTCGGCTGATCAGCACGCGTTTCAACAGACTCCCCGGTGGCACGGGCAAACGACTCCAGATTCTCGATTCACGCAGCAAGTCGACTTGGGTGCCGGATATCGTCAATGTTCGTGCTGAGTCAACGCTGCTTTGTGCCACTCATGAGCAAAACAATAAGATCAATGTCGCCGTAAAAACCAGAATTTTGGGGCATGCCAGCCCTGTTCGGCTGGCGGTGGGGGACAGAATCGACTTTTACAACCGGACGCCGATCATCACCACAGACACCGACATCGACACATCCTTTAGTCCTCGTTGGATAAGTGCCGGGGAAGTTGCCCTTGTCGATGCTGTTGACGCGACCATTGAATCCCATATTGTGGAATTACGCGGCAGAAGTGAGCCCACCCGCCTGCACTTCCAGTTGGTCCATTGTCGCCTGCCCGGGTTGGGAGAGGTTCGGTTCCGATATCTGGTCGAATACTTTGAGGCGGACCGACCGGACCTGACCATTGACCAGGCACTGGCTATACAGGTGCTGGCTCGACAGCTTGCTAAACCAATCCTGACTGAATACATGGAAAAACTACCGGATAAAAAAGACGCAACCTATAAGGACGCTAGAGCGAACTTTGATCGAATCGAATACCAAATTCTGCAGGCACAAGGCTATGCCTCTGCCGCTCAGATCCGGCCCGCACACGCAATGACATTGCACCGAGCTCAGGGTCGACGATGGCCCAGCGTCTGGGTTAATGCCTCCCGGAGTGCGTCAAGCGATAAACCCAATAACGCAGATTACTTCCGCTGGCTATACACGGCCTCCACGATTGCTGACGAGCTTCTGATCGTTCGCCAGATGCCGGGTCTAAGCCCCTTGAGTAATGCTTCCATCAGTCGGGCTCATGATCTCAAGATCGGCCATTTTCCGGTCAGAACTGGCCTGTTCTACGATGTTGGGCGTCAACCGACAGAGCAGGAAGCGGCCGTTGTTCCTCCCGCAGGTTTCCATGATCTGGCTTTAATACCGTTGCTGCTGACAATTCGCGAGCGACTTGCCAAGTCCACATGGCGCATAGAGGAATGGCGAGAATACGGTCTTCAGGTGGTTATCAAGCTCATCGATGGTGCTAAGCAAGCCGAGGCGGCGGTTCGGCTCCACTACGATAAAAAGTTGAGCGTTACCAATATTGTCTTCATCGGTGGCGAACCAACCGATCAAGCAGTGATAGACAAGCTGATTCGCCTGTCCTTCAGGACACAAAGCGACGCTTTGCAGGATGCTCTTGAGGCGATTACAGAGAAAGTCGCAACTGATGGTTTCAGTCTTGTTGAAGTCAGTGAAACTGACTACCGCCTTCAATTGGTCATTGCACATGCCGAAGATGCTGTTGAGGTGCAGGTAAATGCAGATAAACAAGGCATGGTCGGTTCTGTGCGAATTGGCAAAGCCTCATCAGAACATGCCATTGCGCGCTTCACCAAGGCTATGGAGATCTTGTCATGAGTATATTTGATGACATCAGAGGGCTGAAATCACTAAATGATTTGGAGGGGGCTTGGCAGGTAGGCTGGAAGGCGCTGCAGAACGACAAAAACAATGAGTTCCTTAAAACATCGTTGTTCTGGGTGGTCTATGCCGCACTGAAAGCGGCAATGGGGCCAATAGAATTACGTGAGAAAGGGGAGCCACGTGCCGTTGAAAAAAAAGCAATCAATATGTGGGCCTCAAGAATCTCCGATCTCGATCTTTCTCTTCCAAGCGAGAACGTTGATTTCAGATTATGGAAGTTATTTTCGAAAACTGGAAAGTTTTGCGAGCCAATCTGTTTATATATTCTGAAGTCTGGAAGAAAACTTTTTAGGCCTGATGAGCATAAACCATTTGCAGCTGAAAAAGGCGAGTCCCCAAGTATTGTTCTGAAGCTGGCCAGAATGGTTGCAGCCTGCTACCTGATGAGTCCGCAGAAATGCGCTTTGCCTGCTGCCCGCATTGTAGCTCTCATCAATTATGCCGAAGATTCCGCACAAGATTCAGCTGCAGGAAAAGTATGGTTGTCATACGACAAGGCAAAAATCTATTTGCAGGCAGGCGAGATAGGTAGATCCCGAGTAGCCTTTCTGTCTGTGCTGCAAGGCAAGCGCAGTGAACCATGGGCTTGGTTTGGTTTGGCAAACACGTATGCGGACGAGCCGCATATCGCCATTAAATTGCTGTCTTGCGGATTATCTTTTGCACATGATCCAAAGTTCAGCGTCCCTGGTCTGATCGAAATAGCGGAACGATTCTCTGAGATCGGCGCATACGAGAACGCGTCAAAGTCGCTAAGCAAGCTAATAGAGATATATAGTCAGAACGGATGGGCGCCAAAAGACACGATTGTGACTTTGATGTCCAACTCCTGGTATGACGCTTCAATTGACTGCAGTGACTTTGATTCCATCCTTCGGCGTCTGGCTGAAGGCGCGGAAAACTATACCGTTGGCAAGCCGCAGCATTATTTTGGTATTTTGAAGAATGTTCACGCCTCCGAGAAGGGGGCGAATATTTATGTATCCCGGGACCTCACACTATCTGCTAGGAAGTCCATGTTTCTAAACCGACGATTTCCCGAGCCCGGTACGCCACTAAAGGTACTTTGCGATTTATCCTCAGATCAACAGGAAGTTGTATCAGTAGAGTTTGGCGAGCATTTTGACTCTCAGGACATTCGTTTTTTCCATGGCATACTGAGTGTTTGTGAAAAGGGTTTTGGCAAGGTCAATGGCGACATATATGTTCCGTCTTCGCTGGTATCGACGCTTCCTGATAACTCCGAAACGAAGGGTGTCGCAGTGGCGTCTTTTGATAAAAAAAAGAACAGATATGGATGGAAAGCAATCACCCTTCGCCGAAATGACTATTCGGTTCCGTGATCAGCTCATGACCTAGGTTAGATTCAACGCCCGAAAATTCTTTAGCCAACGTTATTAGCAACCCGCGTTGCAGCGTAGGCTGATTGAGATGATGTTACCGGATATACCCCGTAGCCGACTTCAACAATACCGTCTGACGACAGCAGGACGGATACATGGACACTAAACACCTAGAACTAGGTCTGCATCAGGCGTTTTTCACCGAGAGTCATCGCTTGGTGTTCTGGTACGATGTGTAATGGTCCAATTAAAACGAACGCGCAATTAAATCCGAATAACTTTCCAGCGGAGCGAATCAATCATGCCGTCTCAACCCCTGTGGGCACCATTAGGCGATGCCTTGAAATTAGTAATGACTGGTTCCACTAACCTGCCCCTGTCCCCAGCACAGCGCACCATTTTTTTAAATATGCTTGCTAGAGCCACCAAAGACGACTCTGGCAAAACTCTAAAGTTACCCGCTTTGGAGGGTGTGGAAACCCAGCAATATTGCGTGGATGAGGAAAACCAACGGGTTGAGCAATATTGGTATATCCCGGGAATAGTCAGATACATGATCAAAGCTTTTGAAGAGTGGGACTTCTTCAATCCACCACTGGCACTGGATTACCTCAACAGCCTTGTTGACAAGCGAAATCGCCACTTATTCATCTACGGGGCTGCACCGGGTTATCAGGCATGGGCTGCATCTGAGGAGGGCCAGGTCCATTGGTCATTGATATGTAGAAAACTGGATTTAGAAAGACAAATCGATGAAGTGCAGAAAACTCATCATGGTAATGACCCGCTCAGGCTTGAAGCTCAGCGCCGAATGAAGAAAGAACTAAAAGTAGAGTTGAAAAAAGTCGAAATTAAAATCTCAGCCTTCGAGACGTATCCTACAGAAGAAAAACATCCAATATCCCCTAGTCAAAAGGGGTGGAAGCTCATTGCCCGAGAGTTGGCGATCAAACACGTGAAGGCTTTCCCCCATCTAAGCGTGGAGCAAATTGCGAAGAAAGTTCATGCTGATCTTGTCGAAAAGAATATTACCGGCAGAGGCGGTCGTGTACCAATACCAGAAACCATTAAGCGACAAGCTCTTGCAGGCATTAAAAATTAACCTTTCTCTTTAGGGCATTCGGGCATTGCCCTAGAAAAATATAGAACTGCCCGATAAAAGTATATATATTTCATTTGGTTAACTAAGATTTCCTTCCAGAATTTATCTGCTTGAGGGCGTTAAACGCCCTGTTCTAATGAAGCCATGTTTAACGATGCTCAATAAGGCACATACATGGCTATATCCATTCTAAGACTTCCAAGAGTGATGGACCGAACAGGTCTTTCACGCTCAACCATTTACCTGCGCATCAAGAATAAATCTTTCCCTCGGCCCATCTCGCTCGGTGGTAGAGCGATAGGATTCGTTGAAAGTGAAATAGAAACATGGATTGAATCTCGAATATCTCTGAGCCGCCAGGAGCAAGAATAAGTGGCTCGATACAATTATCAACTAGTAAAGACTCATCGTGCCTATGCCGTTGATGAGCTGGCAGATCTGCTAAAAATACATAAACACACAGTTAACAACTGGATAAAAGAAGGCCTGGAAGTGTGCTCGACTATTCGACCCAGGCTGATGCGCGGATCTGACATCAGGGACTTTCTATACCAGCGTAAGAACCGGAATAAGAAGACTTGTCAGCCCGGAGAAATCTACTGTGTATCTTGCAAAAAGCCACGAACTTCAAAAGATGGTTTTGCAATGCTGGCGCGTGACACTGCTCTTGTGGGCAATTTGATTGGTGAGTGTCCTGTATGTAGCAAGACCATGCACAGGAAAGTCGCGTTGCGTAAAATTGATGTGTGGAGCGGCAATTTGACACTTACGGAGGTGGAGGGTTGATAACGATTAAGTGTTTGTATTCATCCCTCCATAAATGTTGTTTTCATAAATAAGGTGAAATGATGAAAAAGTACAACAAAGATAACGAGCGAGCTAAGTACCAATATCTGCAATTTTTGCGTGAGGCGCGTAGGCAATCTGAGAGCAGTCTTGACGCTGCTGCAAAAGCGATTGTTCGATTTGAGGAGTACACTGGCTTCAGAGACTTCAAGCTATTCCACATCAAACAAGCGATTGGTTTCAAAAAAATGTTGTCGGTACAGAAGTCAGAGAGGTCGCAACTAGCCTTGAGCAAATCCACCATTAACAGCACATTGAATAGCTTGCGAGCATTCTTTCTATGGCTGGCAAGAGAGCCGGGCTATAGGGCGCGAATCAGTTATTCGGATGCTGAGTATTTTCATTTATCAGAGAAGGATACTCGTATAGCTACTGCGAAACGGAACAAGCCAGTTCCAACACTGGAGCAAATCAAGGTTGTTATTGCTGCTATGCCATCAGCCACTGATATCGAAAAGCGAGATCGTGCATTGCTGGCATTTACCATACTCACCGGTGCTCGTGACAGTGCTATTGCAAGCTTTAAGCTGAAACATGTTGATATCTCTCATCGATATGTATTCCAGGATGCCAGGGAGGTTGCAACGAAATTTAGCAAAACATTCAATACATATTTCTTTCCTGTGGGTGACGAAATTGAGAGCATCTTTAGAGATTGGGTTGGGTTTTTGCGCAAGGAAATGTTGTGGGGAGAAGATGATCCAGTGTTTCCCGCAACAAAGATGGAGTTGGATGAAAACCGACTTTTTTGTGCCGGGGGTTTGGACCGAAGACACTGGAGTAATGCAGGTCCTATCCGGGCAATGTTCAAGTCTGCTTTTAAAGGCGCTGGTTTGCCTTACTACAACCCGCACAGCTTCCGCAATACCCTGGCGCTATTGGCCGGCCAGCGCTGCATGACACCTGAACAGTACAAGGCTTGGAGTCAAAATCTGGGGCATGAGAAGCCATTGACGACTTTCCTATCATACGGGAATGTTGAGGACGTTCGGCAGGGAGAAATCATCGCTGAATTGGGTGCTCCGAAAGATCAACATGACTCAGAGATTAATATGGATAGGTTGGCGACTCTGTTAGCAGGTAAGCTGTCGCAGATACGCGCATGATCGACGGGTCGCTCTGACCCGCAGAAAGTCGAATGCGGACAAGCTGGCATTAAAGGTACAGATTTTCTGCATTTTGTGCATAACCCCCCATCCGCTTCTGACATCAATATTACCGACAAAATACAAATAGCGATGGACGGCACCTGCATTACTCTGGGTTGTCATGTAATTATCGGAGGAAATAAGTACGGATCTGTTCTGTCACGCCTCGGCAGATCCGGCAGTGCTGGAAGGAAAATCAGCCCAAGGTCGTGCTGAAAATTTACGGTGCACAAGGTGCGCATCATCGGGGATGCATTATTGTGGAGAGGACAAAACGATTGTCCATTACTACAAAACCGCACACGAATGTGCTAGCTCAGACTAGATCCGTGTTCGACTGTCAGTTTGCCAGCCTGGGTCTTCCATAGGTTTATCGTAGAAAACTACGAACGGCTCGCCGAGTACTCTTTTTAGGTCGGAGGAAAGCCGGATTCCCTCGCTATTACATTTGGACCCGTTTGAAATCCAGACGGTCGCAATCACTTTCAAATTTCCTCATCCAATCGCAGAAGCGGTATTGGAGCTCCTCGGGGATATTATATTCCGGCTCAAAACCAGCTACGGCATCAGCAATATTACGACCTACTATCGAGTCATTGATGTTGGCCAAGTCTTTTCCCCACGCATAGGGACCGTTTCCGAAGTCGGCCATGATGGTTATCACGCGATACATTGTGGGGTTACCTCTAATACAGGCTGTGATTCAGCCGGCGAGATGAAGATGTTTTGCCCCATTCCTGCTAGCGGTCCGTCCAGTGGAACATCTCTCAATGTGCTCAGACCACCAATCCATCATTTTTCTCCGGCGTTCCAGATACTGCGCCCGGTTATAGGCTGCTCTTACAGAATTCTTGTCAATGTGAGCCAGAGCGGCCTCGACTACATCCGGGTCAAACCCCTGCTCATTGAGGGTGGTGCTGGCCAGTGCCCGCAAGCCGTGAGACACCAATCTGCCATGAAAACCCATTCTGGCCAGCGCCCTATTGGCTGACTGCGAATTGGCTGACTGACGTGGGTTGTGATCGGACGGAAACACATATTCCCTGTTTTCGCTGACAGGTTTCAATACCTCCAGCAGGCGCAGTGCCTGAGGGCTGAGTGGCACGATATGCGGTTTGTTCTTTTTCATCCGCTCTGCCGGAATAGTCCACTCATTTTTCTCGAAATCGATTTCATCCCAACGTGTGCCTGCTGCCTCACCGGGGCGAACCATAGTGTGCAATTGCCATTCGATCAGGCAACGGGTTACCAGCTTAGTGTTGGAGTGTTGAATGGCGTACATCAGAGTTGGCAGTTCTTCCGGGGGCAGAGTCGGCAGGTTGGTAACTTTGGGCGCGCTAAAGGCTTTTCCTATGCCTGCCAATGGATTGGCATGGACAACGCCGGTATTGACAGCGTAGACCATAATCTCATTCATCCATCGGCAGACTTTCTTGACGGTTTCCAGCTTCTCGTCGTTGGCCAGGGGCTGGATGATCTCAATGGCTGCGACAGCCGTTACCTTATGAATCGGCGTTGTGCCCATCTTGGGGAAGATGTATTTCTCTAGTCGGCTAGTGACCTTAGTGTAATAGGCAGGCGAGACCTTCACCTCTTTCAGGGTCAGCCATTTTCGGGCGATATGCTCGAAGTTGTTGGCATACTGTTCGGCCTGCGCACGCTGTTTGTCTTCCCGGTGTTCTTTGGGGTCAACACCTTCGGCCAGCACGGCCCGGAGTTCGCCGGCCTTTTTGCGGGCTGCCGCCAGAGAGACATCGGGATACGCGCCCAAGCCAACGTTCGCGCGCTGCTTGGTGCCGGGTCGGTAGTAATTCAGAACCCATACTTTACTGCCGGTAATCCTGACTCGCAGGTACAGATTCTTGCCGTCAGCCAGGCTGTACTCTTTATCTTTGGGTTTCGCCTGTCGGATTTCAGTGTCGGTAAGTGGTTTAGATACACGCGCCATAGTTGCAACATCCCCATTTTAGCAACAACAGGTTGTGCCCGTAATTGCTGTTGTTGCTATGGATGTTACTAAAAAACGTGGATGTTACCAAGCGGCAATAGACGTCATAGGACGTAAATTGGCCTAAAGACGTTGATTTTTAAGGGGAAAATATACTTTATGGGATGCTATCGGACTATCAATTGGTGCCCAGGAGAGGACTTGAACCTCCACGACCTTTCGATCACCAGCACCTGAAGCTGGCGTGTCTACCAATTCCACCACCTGGGCAAAGATGGGCAATTCAGGAGGCGCACTTTAGCCGCAGTCTTATCGTCTGTCAATTGCTCCCAACAATTGTTGTAAGTAGCACATAATCTGTCCGGTTCTGTAGCACATGATCTGTCCGGCTTCATACTGACCTTTTTCGGAGGTCGTGATGAGACGGACGGAGTGGCTACAGGAGACACGACGGATGCGATTCGA
>Ga0335398_10011359_pt1 | contig 10023 bp, 6 predicted proteins | sample BON03_FD_205742 | JGI IMG/M metagenome (GOLD analysis project Ga0335398, IMG submission 205742) | Freshwater microbial communities from Lake Bonney liftoff mats and glacier meltwater in Antarctica - BON-03 (spades assembly) (version 2) | ecosystem: Environmental > Aquatic > Freshwater > Ice >... | reverse complement strand
ACACACACACACATATGTGTATACACACATATACTCATACACACATACATAGACACAGATACAGACACACAAACACATACACACACATACACATACACACACACACACACACATACACACACACACAAGCGGCAGTGCAAGTCAAGGAAAAAAAACTAACATACAAGAGGGTGACGCATATAATACCAATATAAAAAAGAGGGTGACAAGAAGGACACATTCATGTAAACTATTGCATTTGGAATGCCCTTTCAATCTCAATCTCCAATGTCAATCTCCAATCTCAATCTCATTGGTCTCTGCTCAACGAAACGTGGCACACGAGACCTACACTGCAACACACTGCAACACACTGCAACACACTGCAACACGCTACAAGCAACGGATCGTAGCAAACGAGACCTAGGAAACGAGATCAACGATTGAGATTTGAGACTGAAGAAGCAACACTCCAAATGTCAATCATGCACGAAGCACACATACATATCAATCATACAAGAAACTCACACAAACGTGTAAATCGTACGAGTAATTCACACATACATGCAAATCAAAAGGAAAGATCACACATCCAAGCACTCAAACATGTAACATAATACCCACGAATCCAATTCCTCTTGACGCACACAACACAAAATCCCACACAAAATCCCACACAAACACAACCACAAACCCCACACAAACACACCCACAAACTCCACACAAACACAACCACAAATCCCACAAAACACACCCACAAACCCCACACAAACACACCCACAAACTTCACACAAACACACCCACAAACCCCACACAAACACACTCACAAACCCCACACAAACACACTCACAAATCCCATACCCCTTGATGCACACAAAACAAAACCCCACACAAACACAAACACATGTTACATAGACAAAACACAAAACCCCACACAAGCACACCTCCAAATCCCATACCCCTTCACTCACACAACACAAAACCCCACACAAACATAAAATCCCACACAAACACATACCCACGAATCGGATACCTCTTCACGAGAGGGATGTGTTTGTGTATATGTGGGGTTTTGTGTTGTAAAAACGAAACATGTGTTCGTGTTGTAAAAACGAAACATGTGTTGGTGTTTGTGTGAGGGGTTGTGTTGTGTAGATGTAACACATACCCACGAATCCAATACCCCTTGACGCACACAACACAAAACCCCACACAAACACAAAATCCCACACAAACGCATACCCACGAATCGAACACCTCTTCACGAGAGGGATGTGTGTGTGTTTACAACACATACCCACGAATCTAACACCTCTTGACGCACACTACACAAAACCCCACACAAACACAAACAGCACACACGCACACACACAAGCACCTCAGAGCATCCTGCGCGCGACTATCACTGGGCCCAACCGACAAATCCAACACCTCCTCACACACACAGCAAACACACGCACATCCACACCCACACCCACACCCACACCCCTCCCGCAAATCCAACACGAACACAGATTCAACACAACCGACGAATTCAACACCTCCTCACACACACAACAAAGAAATCCTCACCCACACGCAAACACAAACGCACACACACAAACCTCAGCGTATCCTGCGCGTGATTATCACTGGGCCCAACTGACAAATCCAACACCTCCTCACACACACAGCAAACACACGCACACGCACACCCGCACCTTAAAGCATCCTGCGCACGACTAACACTGGACCCAACTGACAAATCCAACGCCTCCTCACACACACAACTAACACAGCCACTCCAACATGCAAACACCAACACACACACACACACCTCAGAGCATCCTGCGTGTGACTACCACGGGGCCCAACCGACAAATCCAACGCCTCCTCACACACACAACAAACACACCCACGCAAACACACACACACACCTGGGAGCATCCTGCGCTTGTATCGCTGGGCCCATCTGACAAATCCAAGGCCTCCTCACACACAACAACAAACACACTCACACCCGCACACAAACACACACACACCTGAGAGCATCCTGCGCATGACTATCACTGGGCCCAACCGACAAATCCAAGGCCTCTTGGACTTCTTTCACACGCCTCTCTAGTCTTGCGCACTCATCCTTCTCCTCTTTGAGCTGCTGTTGAGTCTCTCGATACTTGCGCTCATACCTCTCCTTGCCCGCAGAAATCTCCTGGATTCTCTCATCCATCACCGCCGCACCCTTCCCCTGCCCCTCCTTCGCCACTTTCAGTGCCGATTCGAGCGTCGAGATGCTCACGCGCGCGCTTGCGAGCTCGTCGGTAATCTCGGAGAATTTCGTGTTGGTGGCCGAGCGCTCTTTGACTGCTACCTGCAGATTGAACTCAGCCGAATGCTTGGCATGCTCTGCGTCGGACAGCCGCTGCTCCAACACCGAGTACTTACCCTCTGCCGCGCTTGCCGCCACGTTACTGCCGCCGCGCGTCTCCTGCATTTCGCCGCGCAACCGCTCATAGCGCTCGCGCTCTTCTGCCAAGTCGCGGTCTTTGCGCTCGAGCTCGCCGCGCACAGAGTCGAGCTGATCAAGCTTGGTGTTTACGAGGGCCGTTTCGCTCTTTGCGAGTTTCACCTCGCTCTCGGACCGGAGCACACGCTCGCGCATCACGTCTACCTCGCTGCTTGTTTTGCGCAGCACCTCGAGCTCCTGCTGCAACTGCGCGACGAGTTGGCGCGTTTGACGCAGCTCATCGTTTGTTGCCGCAGAGCGTGTGCTCTGCAGCTCCAAGTCACGTTGGACCGCCTCTGTTCCCTCACGCAACACGCGCATTTCCTCGGCGTGCGACGTATCCTCGCTGAGATCACTCAGCCGGCGTTTGAGATAGTCATTTTCCTCGCGAGAAAGCGTCAGCTCCGAATCGAGCGACCCGGCGCGTTGGTCTACTGCGGTCTTTTCTTCTGCGAGTGACACCATGCGTACCCGCAGCAGCTCCATCTCATGCATGCTCGAGCCTGATTCGTGCGCGCGCGTGCTGCGCAGACTCTCAATTTCCGACTCCTTGAGGGCAAGCGAGCGTTTGTACTCTTCAACAACAGAATTGTCCACCGACGCCGCCGTGGACGCCTGGAGACGATCGAGCTCCTCCTGCAGACGCCGCACCTGCTGCTGCAATGTAGCAACTTGCTGGTGCAATGTGGCAGTTTGCTCTTGACTGGCGGCGAGCCTGCTCTTGGATGCACTTTGCTCCTCGCTGGACGTGGTTGTAACACGCAGCAACTCATCTTGCAACGCTTGGGTCTGCTGCACCACCATAGCATCCCGATCGCGCCGCGACGCCTCCAAATCACTCGTCAACTGCTCCACCTGCAGCTTCAACCGTTGGGTTTCTGTGTCCTTCTCGAGGAGACGGTCCTGCACTGTTGCCATTGCCGATTCGTTTGCGCGCGCAGTGTCGGTAGATCGCAGCACATGCAGCTGCTCAATTTGCTCGTCAAGAGCAGCCACTTTGAGTAGCGCATCCTTGAGTTTGTCTTGCGCTTCGACCTTGTGCTGCCGCTCGATCACACACAGCCGCGATTCTCCAGCAAGCTCCTGTATCTCATTCACCTGCTGCCTGTGCACTTCCTTTTGCGCAGAAATCTCGCCCTTCAGTCGGACGATTTCGAGCGCTGATGCTTTGCCCTCCTCTTTGAGTTTCGAGGCATCCGCCTCACGCGCAATCACGCGTGCCTGCAGCTCAATAAGGCGATTGCTCTGCTCTTCGGCTCCCGCAAACCGCTCTTTCAACGACGCTAATTCAGTTTCAACACGCACCAAATCTGTGGCCTTGCTGTGCATCTGATCCTTGGCAAAAACCTCAGCGCTTTTCGCGCTTGCAACCTGCATTCTTATGGCGTCACGTTCCGCACACGCCTTCTGAAACAGCTCCTGCGTTTCAGCATATTTTGCACGCTGACTCTCAAGTTCGCTGGCATGTTCCAGCTCGGTACGTGTCAGGTCCGAGATGCGGCATCTCAGTTGCTCGATTTCGCTGTCGCGTTCCGCGAGCTGTGCTGTCATCGAACGCTCACGTGTCTCGCCAGCATCTTTGGCTACTGTGACTTCCTGCACGCTGCGACGCACAGTCTCGAGCTCGCTCGATAATTTCTCAGTAGACGCTGACGTTGACTTTGCCTCAGCCGCTTGCACTTCCAGCGCACTGCACTTGGCTACAAGCTCTGTGATGCGAGTCTCCTTTTCACACAGCAGGGTTTCCTTGACCTGCAGAGCGCTCGCGAAGCTCTTCTCGTTTGCACCAAGGTCAAGCAGCTGCTTTTTCAAGTGGCTAGCCTCAGTGCGCAGAGCCTCCAGCTCCTTGCGCTGCTGTTCCGCCTCCTCCGATGGCACAGTAATCGTATCGGGGGGGGGAGCTGTTACTGGCGCTGGTGGACATGCAACATCCTGGGCAGCAGCGAGCTGCCGCCGCAGCTCTGCAATTTCAGTGCGTTGCCGTTGCATCTCTTCGGACTCGCCTGGTGGCGCAGTAATTGTGGCAGGGGGGATGCTAGCAGCGTGTGCCTGGGCGAGCTGAGATGTGAGCTCGCTGATTTGGCGAGTCTTGCCATCGATATCAAGACGCAAGGCATCAACAACGACACTCGTCTCCACCACTGCTGGCGTCGGCGAAGATACAACAGACTGGGCAGTGGCGAGCTGCTGCCGTAATGTCGCGATTTCTCCGTCGCGAGTCGATATGCGCTCACGAAGCTCTGATACCTCCGCGGTCACACCGGGAGCAGGCACAAGTGCAGGTGTGGGCGCAGACACGGGGATATGGCGTAGTGGTGTTGTGGACATGCGCGACATCTCCTCGCGCACGGACCTGAGCTCCGTCTCGAGATCAGAACGAGTTGTACGGATTCTGCGGAGATCCTCCTCGAGCTCGGCCCTGCTGCGCGAAGCCTGATCGAGGCTCGCCTTCATGCGGTGCTGCGCCTCGAGCGACTTTGTCAATTCTTGCTTCATCGTCTCAAAGGCATCTACTGCCTGCAAGTGTGCGTCGGCGTCTGGCGGCACTTTGATTTCCAAAGTGCGAACACCCTGCGAGGCCAAGACAGAAAAGGGATCTGCGTCGCGCAGCGCCGCACCCCACTCGATTTCCGAGACAAACCCGTCGTGGTCGGTGTCCATGAAACTGAAGAGCGCCTGAAGCTCAGCGTGCTGCACTGCAAGCTCGAGGTCGTTCATCGACTTTCGGAGATCCTCCATCGAAACGCGCCCATCACGATCTTGGTCAAAGGCGCTGAAACCGGAAATCACCGTCAATCCATTGTACGACAGCGCTGCTGCCAAGAGGTCGAGGCGCTCCTGCAAATCCCGGCTCGGCCGGGTGCGGCGAGACGGCGAGGTTGCGGTTGGCGCATGCGAGTAGGTGACGGAGACTGGTCGCACAGGTTGCTGTTGCTGCATGTAGGATTGCTGCTGTGCTTGCGGCTTGTGCGGCGAGGACGCGCGCTCGTGATTCAGGCGGTTGATCTCCGAGTCCAAATCATTCAGTGACGAGTTGTGTAGCATCTGCTGCACGTTGTTCAGCGCCCCCGACGACACGCGCAGATCCTCCTCCATTGCACCAAAATACGCGTCGTTACGCCTGCGCTGCGGACTGACATTCGGACTGTAGAAGACTCGGCCCTCGGGCGCCTCCAACGACGACACAGACTTGCTCGCAGCATCGAGGCTTTTCCCCAGCACAAGCGCTTCATTCTCTTGCTTCATAATCTCGAGCTGCGCTTTGAGACTCTGCAATTCGCCGTAGCGCGTGCCGTTAAATTCCTGGAGCTCCTTTTTTACACGCTCCAGTTCCATGTCACACTTTGCCTTGTCCGATGTCATTTCCTCCAGGCGCGCCAGCAATTTGGTCTCGGCTTCCTGCAATCGTTTGAGGTCAATCCCCGACTTTTGGGAATCGAGGTGGATCGTGGCATTGGTGTCTTTGGCAGCAGCCAACTCTGAGAGCGCAGTTGACAGCTGCTCCTGCAGCGCATACTCTTTGCCTCGCATTTCTCCGACTACCACTTCGAGCGCGTGCACTTGCTGTTGGAGCAGTTCGCACTCGTTTGTGCTTGTGCGCAGCGAGCTCTTGAGCCCATCTACTTGCGCATCCACGGTCACACTGGTTGTACGCTGTGCTTTCCCAGCCTCATCCACCGCAGTCAGCAATTCTAGCTTCTCCTTTTTGAGGGCTGTGCTTTCGGCGCGCAACTTTTCGAGCATTTCTGTTGATTTCTCCATCTGATCTTGCAGTTTCACCGCCTTGGCCTGTTCAGCGTTGGCAGTCGACAGCGCCTCAGCGAGTCGATCATTTAATTTCTGCGAATCCTGCGCTTTGCCCGAAGACGTCTCAGCAGCCATTTTCAACGTCAAATCAATCTGATCCTGCAACTTGGCCGCTGTCGCCTGTAGCTCCTCGCATTTTTTTGTGGCAGTTTCGTTGTCGGCAATGAGCTGCTGCACCCGTTTGTCTGACTCTCTGGTCTTTGCCTCGAGCTCAGCGCCAATCGCCCTGATCTTCGTGAGCTCGCTCTCCAATTTCTTGACATTTGCAGCACCCACACTCACCAAAGCAGCCGATGTGTCTGTGCTGGCCACAGCAGCAACAGTAGCCGCCGTCTTTGCTTCTGCAACCTCCCCCTCCAACAACTTGATCGTCGCGTGCAACGCTGCAACAGCCGTTGTAGCAGCCTCATATTGCGGTGCATGTTGAGGTGTTTCCGTGGCAGCAGCCTCGTGTTGCAGTGTAGCGGCCGCCACCTTTGCTGCTGCAACCTCACCCTCCAACGATTTGATCGTTGCATGCAACACTGCAACTGCCGCTGCATCCAGCGCTGCTGCAGCAACGGCCGGCGTCTCGCCCGGCACACCATCGCCTGCGACCTTGACCCTGACTTGCACATCTAGGATTCCAGCATCCTCCCGCACCGCCGCCGCCAAATCCAATTTCTCCTGCAAGCTCGCGAGCTGCTCACCGAGCACCGCGACAGTGGCCTCAGACGCCACTTTATTCGTCTGAATTTCAAGTTGCGCCGCAATCTTCGCCTTGGAGTTTTCCAGCATTTGACCCATTATCGCACGCAGCTCCGCAACTTCCTGCTGTGCCTTCGCGAGCTGGGCAGTTGCCTCGTCGCGCTCTGTGTGCAGCACCGACACAGACGCCTTCGAGTCAACCGGGGTGCGAGACGGCGAGCGCGGCGGTGAGTATGTCGTGTTGACACGCTCGGGCGACTGCTGTCTGCTGCTGGCGCTCGAACGTCGACTGCTCACTTCGTGCGGGAATACACTTGACGTGCTTGGCGGAGGCTCGAGCACGTTGCGCCTGGGCATAGCTGCAGGCAGCCCCGGGCCGTCTCTTTCTGCAAAGGGTCGGCGCGCCAGACGCTCGGGCGATGATTGTCTGCTGGTGGTGTTGGGGCGTCTGCCACTCGACTCGTGCCCAGCAGTGCTCGGCGGAGGCTCGAGGGTCTTGGCGACTCTAGTAGGCTCGCGCTTGGATGGCGCAGTTTCGCCCAGAGAATCTGGTTTGCCTTGCACTTCCTGCAGTTGGAAAGTCAAGCTGTTCACTTGCATCTTCAAACGCTCCAGCTCCTGGATTGCCACCTCTTCTCCGGCACCTCTTGCTATGGGTACGTGCACGACGTCGGGCTGTGCCCCTCCCGGGGTCTCGCCTGCTTGATTAGCCGCAGCGGGGGCGTCAGCCTCGGTTGCCAATCCAGCCGACACGATCGGATGGTTGTCAAGCAGCACCTGCAATTCGGCGCACTTTGTCTTGGCAGCCTCAAACTCGGTCTGGATTCCCTGGATCTCGTTCTCGAGCTCTGTGACGTGCACCGCAGAGTCTTTCGCCAATTTCAGTCTCTGGAATCTTTCAATATCAAGACGGTCCTTGAGATCCTCAATCTCTTTGTCCAGCTCCTCCACGTGCGCCACGCTTTCTTTTTGGAATTTCTCGTGCGAAAAGGTGTCTTCCTGAATGCGATCCTTGAGCGACTCGACCAACATGTGTTGGCGCTCAATCTCCTCCTCCATTCCCACGACGCGGGTCTCTGCGGATGTCAGCTGCGTCTGCAGCACGTGGAGCTGCGACGTATCCACAGAGGAGGGTCTTGTCGCCGGGCCAGTGCCAGGCAGGGTGGCACTGGCGAATGCCGTCGCTGGCATGGTGGCACCAGCAGATGTCGACACTGGCATGGTGGCAGTGGAGGGTGTCATGGGCTGCGCACCACTCGCCAGTGTGGTAGTCTTGCTCGTCAACTTGCCCTGCATAAGTGCAGAGCCAGGGATTTTCGACTGCGCAACAAGGCCCTGGAGGATACCGTTTGGCTCGCCCGCCTCGGGCGCAATGAGCATGTCGATAATCACGCTTCCTGCGCGCAGTACCGCGATGCTCAGGTATTTCGGATCGAGGTTGGCAGCAGCGGCTACATCTTGGATGATGTCGTGCTTGAATGCCTGTTTCAATTATCTCACAAGTCAGTTTGGTATGGGGTGGCTACGGTCAGTAGCATCGATTGGTCTCTTTTGCAGAATATAGTCTCTCTTATAGGCCTCTTTTGCAAAAGAGACCTATAATCTTATCGATCCTACTAACCAGAGCCACCCCATATGTACGTGTACTCAATCAAATGACTCGGCACTTACAATAGCAAAGGACTGTACTTACTGTATGGGGTGGCTACGATTAGTAGGCTCCTTACAAATATAGGTCTCTTTTGCAGAATATAGTCTCTTTTATTGGGCTCTTTTGCAAAAGAGACCTATTATTTTAAGGAGCCTACTAATCGCAGCCACCCCATATCACATGATTTTGCTGACTACATCACATGATTTACTATACATAACTGACTGTACTGCCTGTGCCCAACGATTCAGCACTGACTGTATCAAATTACTGTACTAGCCATATCACATGATCTACTACAGGCTATTGCATCTCAAAAGAGACTATATTCTGCCAAAAAAACCTGTAACTTAATCGATCTTACTGACTGTAGCCACCCCACATATACAAATGACTGCACCGACTATGCCCAATGACTCAGCACTGACGATATCAAATTACTGTACTGACCATATCACATGATCTACTACAGGGTGGCGAAGACCCATAGGATGCCTTAAGTTGCAGGTCATTTTTTGTAAAAAGAGCCACGAATTCTAGGGCTCTTTTGTGGAAAATGACCTATGCAGATAAGGCATCCTATGACTCCACGCCACCCTGTACAGGCTATTGCATTTCAGTGTCATTTCTTCAGTCTCAAATCTTAATCGATGATCTAGCTCTCTACGTCTCTTTTGCCACGTTCCGCTGAAAAGAGACCAATGAAATTAAACATGGAGATTGCGATTGCATGACCCTCCAAATACAATAGGCTGTATATGTAAATGACTGTACTTCCTATATCAAACGATTTACTACATCAAAGAACGCTAGAGCTGTACTTTCTATATCAAATGATTTACTATATCACATAACGATAAAGCAGACTTTTGAGAATTATATTATGCCTCGTAGTCAGTGATGGAATCAAAGTCCATATCGAGCGTCAGCGTCAGGGGCACTGCCGTCTCCCACGATATTTCCGTCGTCGTGGGTGTGGCGTGCGGTGCACTTGCCACAGGCGACGCCGCCGCAGCAGTGGACACTGCTTCGGCAGAAGGGAGTGCTGGTGCAGACACTGGTGCAGCTGCTACAGTCGCCGCAGCCGCCGGCGCATGTTGCAGTGTAGCCGTAGCAGCAGCCTCGAGCTGCGGTGGTGCAGGTTTGTGTTGCAGCGTAGCAGCCTCATGTTGCAGTGTAGCAGCTGTAGCCTCGTGTTGCGGTGTTGCTTCCTCGTGTTGCGGTGTAGTAGCCTCAGGCTGCGGTGTAGCAGTAGGTGCTGCTGCCTCGGCAAGAGCTTCTGGCACCGCAGCAGACTGCTGCACTGGCACCGCCGCAGCACCTTCTGCAGTATGCTGCTGCACTGGCACAGGCTGTGCTGGAGCTCCTTCGTGAGTGACTTGCACCGGAGCTGCTGCTTCCATCGTAGGAGCTG
>Ga0335398_10011358_pt1 | contig 10023 bp, 7 predicted proteins | sample BON03_FD_205742 | JGI IMG/M metagenome (GOLD analysis project Ga0335398, IMG submission 205742) | Freshwater microbial communities from Lake Bonney liftoff mats and glacier meltwater in Antarctica - BON-03 (spades assembly) (version 2) | ecosystem: Environmental > Aquatic > Freshwater > Ice >... | reverse complement strand
TCGTCGCCCTCTCCCTGCCGCCGCCCCCCCCCCTCCCCCTCCTCCCCCTCCCCCGCCGCCGTCAAAGTCTTTTGGCCACGGCCGCACCGCTACGTAGTCCTCCACCCGCGCCACCAGCGTGCGCAGGCGCGAGTTCACCCACCCGTCCCACGCCTTGAGGTCCTCCTTGGTGCCCGCGATCACCTCGACGCGCAGGAACCGCCGGTACGACTGGAAAAAGGGGAACGGCTCAAAGAGCTCTGCCCAGGGCGTTACGTGCGCCTCGCGCGCCGCCCTGTCCCTCGGCAGCGTGAACAGCACGCGCTCGCACACGGCCGCCCCGCGCGCCAGCTCTGCCGTCATGGTGGCCAGGGTGCACCGCATCACGTTGAACGACGAGTTCATCGCCGGGTAGGCCGGCGTGATGATGGGCATGGTGTGAGAGGCGTCCCGGCGGTTGGTGCGCGCGTCCCATACAGGGAAGCCCAGGCCCGCGTCCTCGATGGGCCGCAGCATCACGGGCGTCGGCCAGCGCCACTGCCCGAACACCTTGAAGAAGCGCGACAGCAGGACCGACGCGGTGCCGCGCGGGTAGTACTGCGCCGCGCGCGCGACGAGGATGGCCCAGTTGACGCCGCCCAAAAAACCGCTGACGTTGCTGTAGACGCCGCGGCGCTCGGCCCACAGCTTCACCGCCCGGAGCGCGGTCCTGTACGCGGCCAGGTCGGCGCCCGCGGCCTCGACCAGGCCCAGGATGCCGTCCGTCACGCGGCACCCGTTGAGCGACCGCACGGTCATCTCGTCCGTGCCGCGGAGGGCCGACGTGGCGCCGACGTCGAGCTCCTCGGGCACGCGGCCGAGGGCGAGCTGACCGTACAACAGATCGACGCTCACGCCGCTGAAGGCCATCTTCATCACGGGGACGTACGACTCGTAGACGGACTGGAGCTCGGTGACCTCGGGCCTGGCGCGCAGGATGGACTCGAGGGCCAGGTGGCTGAGCTCGGGGTCGACGTCCTCGAGCACGAGGTCGGCGTCGCCGTGGCCCGGGGCGCCGGGCGGCGGGCCGCCGGCGGGGCGGCCGCCGGACGCGGCGGCGGCGGCGGCGGCGGCGGCGGCGGCGCCCGGGCGGCGCACGTAGCGCTTGGCGAAAAAGTGGCCGTAGCGCTCGGCGTAGACGGGGCCCACGCACAGGGTGTCGATGTCGGCGCCGGGTCCGTGCACGCCCAGGCGGAACGAGCCAAACGTGAAGATTTTCGCGTTGGCGTCCTCGCCGCCGCTCTCGCCGCGCACGAGCGCCGCGACGCCCTTGACCCAGTCCTTGACGATGCCGTCGAGCTTGCCGAGGACCTCCTCGCGCAGGGACGACTCGGCGGGCTCCTCGTACAGGCCTTCGACGCGGAGGTACTGTGTTTGTCGTGTTTGATTTTGGTGGCGGGGAGGTGAGAGAGAGAGGGGAGGCGGGTGGCTTTCGATCCATCCGTCTGCTGCTGCTTTTGCTCCATGCAGAGGCAGACACAAACGCACGTCTTCCAGATGCTGCGACTGCCGGAAGTCGAGGGCCAGCGGCGCCGCCGTGCTGATGGGCTTGTTGTACGCCATGGGAGGGAGCGCGCGATTGATGTGTCGACGCAGAGCAGAGGTGAAGAAGGACCACGTCTGTCCCACGCGCGCGCGGTGGGGGTTGTCGCTGGGGCGCGCCGCGGCAGAGGGCGCGCGGGTCTGTCGAAGTCGATGGGGTCTCTGACTGCCTGTGTGCGTGTTTCCTGGTGCGCCCGGGACGCGTCTTTGAGAGAGTCTCTGCGAGCGCGCCCGCTCGACACGGTCGGCGGCGCCGGCGTCGGCGTCGTCGGCGTCGGCGGCGGGACAAGGCCGGGACGGCGGCAGAAACATCGCGCTGCACAGCACCTCTCTCCCCCCCTCCTTGGCCGCACGCACGCACGCACACCCACGCACACACACCAAACGACACATTTCATACCGGCTCGTGCCAACGGAACGATCCCCCGCCTCGTCTCACGTCCAGCGCGCGCTTGCAAACGAATAGCGAAAACGGAACACACTCGAAACAAAAAAACGGACCCGCAGTTGCCCCGTGTCCCCCCCTCCTCCCGCGCCCCACCACCCAAACGCGGCGGGGGCTCAACAGTCCTAGCACTCCCGAGCATTGCGCCCTGGCCCGCTGGCCCCGCACTCTTGGGCCGCGCGCCGCTGCTCGCACGGGCGCTTTCCCGCGGGGGAAGTTGCGGTGTGAGAGAATAAAAAGCGACACACTCCTCTCTTATTCTGTCTCTCTCGTACGTCGTAGGATTCAGGCAGGCGAGCCGCTCTGTCTCTCTCTGCACGTCGTCCGGCCCCTCAAACATCCCGCGCAGCAGCCCCCGGTCGATCGACGCGCGCGAGCGCCTTGTGCTTCCCGGGTCGTCATCTGCCGCAGGCCGCCGCCGCCCGGACGACGCCGACACCGGAGCACGACCCCCGACAGCCAAAAGGTCGCGGCGACCCTTCCCTCTGCCAAGGCCTTTCCCCCGCGCCCGACGACCGACGACGAAGGCACACACCAGGCGCCAGGATGGTGTTCCGCGCGCTGGCCAACCTCCCGGCCATGATGCGCCAGCCCGAGGTGGACGACAACCTGCGCGAGGTCTTCCGCTCGCAGTCGATGCGCAACCTGCTCGACGTCAAGAGCTGGGGGCCCAAGCGCTTTGCGCAGGAGCAAAGCCAAGCAGCCGCGGGAGCGGGCGGCGGCGCCGCCGACGTCGAAGCGGCGCCCGGCGGCGCCGGCAGCGCGGCGCGCGCCTCGGGCGGGGGCCTGCACCACCGCACGTCCGGCGGCCACGGCGGCGACTTTGACGCGGGCTCGTCCCTGGCGTCGACCTCGACGGGCGCGCTCGCCATGGTCGTCGAGCCGTCGTCGTCGGCGGCCGCGGCGGGAGGCGCCCTTGCCGCCGTCGGCGCCGCCGCGCCCGCGCCGCCGCCAAAGGGCCCGCTCGGCCGCGCGCGCAAGGCCCTCGGCAGCCCCGAGACGCGCCTCGAGAAGGCATGCTGCGGCGTCTTCTGGTCCATCTTTGCCGCGGGCGTCCTCGTCCTCTTCGTGTGGGGATTCCCAAAGCTGGTCGACAAGGGCATCAAGCCCGCGATCAGCGCGGTGCAGCGGAGCCTCGCGCCCGTCCAGATCGCGGCGGTCGTCTTTTTCGGCTACATCGTCGTGCCGTGCAGCTTCATCTTGGGGCCCAACAGCTTCATCTGGATGGCGGGCCTGTGTTTCCCCCTGTGGCAGGCCGTGCTGCTGATCGAGTGCGCATCCGTGTTCGGGCTGATGCTGCCCTTTTTCCTTGGAAAGACCGTGCTGCGGCGGTCGGCGGCGCGCCTGCTGGCGCGCAGCAAGCCGATGCAGGTGGCCGTCCGCGCGGTGGACGAGTCGGGCCCTTGGAAGGTGCTGGCGATCATCCGCCTCGGGCCCATCCCCTACGCATGGTGAGGCATTGTTGTTGTTGTTTTGTAGGGTTTTTTTGAAGCGACTTGGCGCCGTTTCCTCTCTTCCGTCGCTTTTGTCGTGGCGTCGCGCGCTCACTCCGCATTCCCCCCCACCCGACCCGCAACCCCCCAAAACGAAATCGACACAGGTGCAACTACATGTGCGCCATCCCGCACAACGTGCCCTGGTTCCCCTACCTGGTGGTCTCGTGGCTGTGCCACCTGCCCATCAATGTGTGAGTCCGCCCAGTCGCGCGAGCAACAGCAGCGGCAGCAGCCGCTTTTTGTTTTGCCTTGTCGCTCTCTCGCCCCCCCGAGACAAAAAAAGCGCGCCGTTTTGCTCACTCTACGCAACCCCCCGACTTTCAAACCAAACTCAACACCAAAACAAAAACAGCATGAACGTCCTGTTCGGCCAGAACCTCCAGGGCTTCGCCGACCTCCTGCGCGGCAAGGTCAACGACCCCATCGTCCTCGCGTACAACGTCGTCGGCATCGTCGTCATCGCCGTGTTCTGCGGCCTGGGCGCCTGGGGCGCGCGGCGGGCGCTGCGCAGCCTCGAGGCGCACCAGCGCGAGCAGGCGGCGCTGGCCGCGGCCGCGGGGGTCAGCGCGGCGGCGGCGCTGGCCGAGGCGGCGCGGGCCAAGGAGGCGGCGCTGGCGGGGGAGGAGGTCGTCGCCGCGTCGCCCGGCGGGGGGATCAAGGCGGCCGGCGGCGGCGGCGGCGGGGGCGTGCCGATGGTGGTGGCGTCGGACGCCGCCGCCTCGGAGGAGGAGGGGCCGCTGCCGGAGCCGGCGGCGCCGCCCGCGCTGGTGCCGCGGCGGTCATTCGCGAGCGAGCGAGGGCCACCTGCCAGCACCGTGGTTTGAGAGCCGACGGAGCCCCCTGCTGGTGCCCGGCCGCCCGGCCGGCCAGCCGCCGCCGCCGCCGGGAAGCAGAGGACGGGGGGAGCCGACGGAGAGCGCGGCGCGCGCGCCGAGAGGTGTCTCCTCGGTCGTCGCGGTGCTCAATTATTGCACTTATTCCTCGTCGGGCGCGGGCGCCGCCGCCGCCGCCGACCGTCGTCGTCTTCCTCGCCGCCGCCGCTGCCGCCGCCGCCGCCCGCCTTTGAGTCCCCCCTGCTGCGCGTGCGCGTGTTCGAGGCGTGGGAGGCGGACGAGTGGGACCAGGAGGCGCGGGCCGAGCTGCAGGCGCGCGCCGACGCGGCCGCGCTCGCCGCGTCGCCGGTGGGCGGCGGGATGGCCGCCTCGCCGGTGCCCGGGCGAGGGCGGCGCGGACGGGGCGGCGGAGGAGGGCGACGGCTTCGTCGCCGCCGACGTCGCCCGCAGCGCCGCCGAGGGGTGTCTCGAAAACGAGGCAACCGTCCCTTCCCCAACTTCCCTTTCTTTATATATGTACAGACGAAGCACTACTGCCAAGCACTTGCACTCTAGATAGCGCGCAACCTTCTGTTGGAACACACCATATTAGGCTACGCAGAGTTCCCGTGATCGCGGAGAGGGAGAACCGACGAGCAGCCGGGCACCACCTCAAACTATCACACACGCGCGCGGGCGGCAGATCGTGAGCAGTCGCAGCGCCGCTCCGTCTCCTTCTCACCGCCACCCGAAGAGCGGGGCTAAAAGGGCACGAGGCAGAGGCGCCTTCCGCTCGCCCCCGTCGCCGCGCGCTTGGCCGCCGCCGACGCCCGCCGCCGCCGACGCCCGCCGCCGCCCGCTCCGCGGACCTCCCCTCGACCTCGAGTTTCCGGTCCAAAAGGGCCAGCAGCGCGGCAAGCATGCCCCCCGCCGGCCGCCGCCGCCGCGCCTCCCCGCCGCCATCTCGGGACGGCGACGGGGACGCCTCCCCCCGTCCCGACTCAGCGGACGCCCGCTTCGTGCGCGCGCGCGTGCTCGCGCCGGCCGACGTCGCGCAGGCGCAGAGGATCTTTGCAGACGGCATGCGCGGACTGTCGCCGGGCGTGGTGCGCGCGGGCCTGCTGCGCAGCGGCGACAGCTGGAAGGCGTGGCTGCTGGCCGTCGCCGTCGGGCTCCTCGCCGCGGGCTGGACGTTTTACTCGTCCCCCGCGCCGTTGCCGCCGTCGTCGTCGTCGCCGCTGCCGCTGCACGCGTCGCTCTGGCTGGCGGCGGCGCGCTCGGCCCTCGTGGCGGCGGCCACCTTCTTGGCGGCGTACGCGACCTACCTGTCGACGATCATGGAAAAGTACGTCAGGGAGAGCCTCGAGGGGGACATGCGGGACCCCTGGCTGCACTACCGCTGCGGCGACGCGCTTGAGCGCGAGGCGGGGGCGGGGGCGGCGGCGCGGGCGGCGGCGGGCGCCAACGGAAAGAGCAAGCGTGACGGCGACGGCGACAGCGGCGGCGCAAACGCAAACCACTCTTGTTTCTGGGTGGCCGAGCTGGTTGACCCTCCCGCCGGGGCGCTGGCCGAACGCGTCGCAGGAAAAGCAGGGGAGCTGGGCGCCCGGGAGCAGCAGCAGCCGCTGCCGCCAAGGACGCTGCGCCGGCGGCTGCTCGGCCTTGTTGGGGTCGGCGCCCCGAGAGCCTCGGCCGACAAGACCGCGGCGCCCGCGCCCGCGCCCGCGCCCGCGTTCGCCTCCGCCCCGGCCTCCGCCTCGGGCCCCGTGATCGGGTGCGTCGGCCTCGAGCACAAGCCGGGCGAGGACCGCGCCGAGCTGCGCCGCATGAGCGTCGACCAAGGGGCGCGCGGGCGCGGCGCCGCCGTCGCGCTGGCGGCGGCGCTCGAGGCGCACGCACAGGCGCGCGGCCTGCGGGCGGTGTTCTGCACGACGAGCAGCCTGCAGCCCGCGGCCATGGCGCTGTACGGCCAGAGGCTCGGGTGGGAGGAGGTCGGGGCCGTGCAGGACGCGCGAGCAGCGACGACGGGGGTGACGTTTCACAAGTACGAGAAGCAATTTTTTTGATGTTGATCGGAGCGTTTTTGTGTGTCCCGGCGGGGCGCCCGACCCGGCGCCGATCGCAGCACCGGGAGTCCCGTTTGTAACGTCCCTTTCCTTGCCCCCGCGACACACAAGCACCCGACATCGCACCCGACCGACCACACCCATGGCGTCCTCCAAGCAGGCGGAGGAGCTGCTTTCCAAGGCGGACACGGCGTGGAAACCAAACCTCTTCTCCTTCCGCCTGGGCCCTGACGTGGAGGCAGCGGGGCCGGCGTACGAGCGCGCGTCCCTGCTGTTCAAGGTGCGAGCCTGATGACGGCGGTGCGCACACAAGGGGATGGGGGGCGCGGGGGGCGCGCGCACACGCGCAAGCGCAAGACACACAATTCTACCCGCCCTGCCGACGACGCCCCCCCCCCCCCCCCCCCAAAACAACAACAACAACAAAACCCCCCCCCGCGGGGGGCCGCCCCCCCCCCCCCCCCAAAAAAAAACAAAAAAAAACGAAACCACAGCAAGCGGGGGACCTGCCGCGCGCCATCTCGTCCCTGGAGCGCGCCAGCCAATGCCAGGAAAAGATGGGCTCGCCCTGGCACGCGGGCAAGCACCTCGAGGCATGCGCGACCATGAGCGCGCAGCTCCTGCCCGAGGCGGCGGCGCGAGGAGGCGCCGCCCCGTCGTCGTCGTCTTTGGCGGCGGCGGCGGCGGCGGCGGCGGCCGACTTCGCCCGCCGCGCAGCGGCGCTCTACGCCGAGGGCGGGCGCGCGGGCGCGGGCGCCGAGGCGCTGGGCCGCGCCGCCAAGCTGCTCGAGGCCCGCGGCGCCCTCAAGGCGGCGGCGGCCCTGTGCGACGAGGCGCTGGACATGGCCGAGGCCGACGGAGGCGCCGGCGGCGGGCAGGCCGCGGCTGACCTGTTCCGCCAGGCCGCCGCGCTGGCGCTGGCGCGCGGCCGCTGGGCCGAGGCCGCGTCGCTGCTGCTGCGGTTCGGGGAGGCGTGCGACCGCAGCGGGGCGCGCGCGTCCCAGGCGCGCGCGTACCTGGGCGCGGTGGTCGCGCTGCTGCACGCGGGCGACGCGGGCGCGGCGTGGGCCACGTTCCAGGACGTGCTGCCCGTGGGCGGCGGCGCGTTCGCCTCGAGCGAGGAGGCCGGCGCGGCGCGGGCGCTCTTCGACGCGTACCGCGGCGGCGCCGGCGCCGGGACAGCGGGCGGCGGGGAGGAGGCTGTGCGGGCGGCCGTCGGCAGGTGCGGGCCGACACTGCGCAACCTGGACGCGCCCGCCGCGCGGCTGGCCGTCAAGCTGCCCTCGGCGGGGAGCGACCTGCGGGCGATGGCGGCGGCGCTCGGGGGGGCAGCGGGCGAAGGGGGCGGAGCGGGCGACGAAGAGGCGGAAGAGGAAGACTTGACTTGACGGGTAAAACTCACAATAAATGGCTTGAACCGTCAAAAGCGGACGCGGGAAACTAAAAGTACAAACAAAGCGCAGACTAAAGATATCAGAACGAGATCATGCTCTCCGCCGCGTAGCCCATCTTCTCGAGGCTCGGGACGCACGCAAACTTGATCATGGGCGGCGGGCCGCACATGGCCACGATGGCGCCGTCGCCGGGAGGCAGCAGCGCCGCACGGCACTTGTCCTCGTCGATAAAGCCGCGGAAGCCCTTCCAGCCGTCGCCCTCGGGCGGGCGGTCGAGCGTGAAGGACAGCCGGAAGCGGTCGGGGTGCTCCTCGGCGAGGGCCTCGAGCTCCTCGCGCATGAGGATGTCGTCCTCGGTCTGGTTGGCGTACAGGAGCGCGACCTTGACCGGCGCGCGGGACTTGCCGCCGTCGCCGCCGTCGCCGCCGCCGTTGTTGGCGCCGCCGCCGTCCTCGCCCTCGCCCTCGTCCATGCCCTCGTCCTCCTCCTCCTCCTTCTCCGAGAGCACCGCCCTCAGCACCGCCCAGCACGGCGTGATCCCCGTCCCGCCCGCGATGAGCGAGATGCTGCGCGCCGGCAGGGCGCACGGCTGGCGGTTGAGCACAAAGCGCCCATTTTTCAAATACTCGAAATGGCCGACGGGCCCCTTGACGTCGACCGTGTCTTTGCCCGGCACCAGCGCGGCCAGCCACTGCGACATCTTGCCCCCGTCCGGGAAGCGCGGGTGCTCGCCGGACTTGTACACCTTGACCACGAGGTCAAAGTGCCCGCGCACCTCGTCCGCGGTGGTCGGCGTGTAGGCGCGCATGACGGTCTCGCCCGCGACAGAGGCGTACAAAAAGACGTGCTTTCCGACGGGCAGGCCGAAGCGGTGGCCCGCCGAGGGCAGGGCGAAGCGCAGGCGCACGACGTTGTGGGACAGCTCCTCGCGGCTGGCCAGGGTCAGGGTGAGGCGCTTGCGCGGGTCGAGGGCCACGGGGTCGCCGCTCACGACGGCGACGGCCTTGGCGGCGGCCAGAGGAGCCGCTGCCGCCGCCGCGACCACCGTCGCCGTCACGGCCGCGGGCGCCGTTGCCGCTGCCGCCGCCGCCGCCGCCTCCTCCTCCGTCCCGAGCACGCCGATGCAGTACTTGGCCAGCATCCCCTTGGCCTTGGACGAGTGGATCGAGTTGAACTCGTCCGTCGCGTCCATCCCTGTGCTGATGAGGATCGAGTCGGCCCCGCCCGGGTGCTGGTCCAGGAAGGGGGTCGCGTCGTAGACCTTGCCCTCGTGCGCAAACCAGGCGCCGCTGGCCTCGTCGCTGTGGCGCTCGAGCTCGGCCAGGGTGATGACGCGCGCGGCGGCGTCGGTCGCCGGGACCACGGCCTTGGCGGCCGTGTCGGCGGCGGGGGCGGCGACGCCCTGGCGCGCGAGGGCGTCCTCCTCGCGCCAGCCGAGCGTGCCGAGCGTGCCGGGCTGGATGGGCGCCGGGTGCTGGAAGCGCAGGTAGAGCTGGCCCTGTTTATGTTTTGTTTTTTGTTGTTTGTCATTGTTTTGTTTGATTGGTTTGTGTGTGTGTTGAAAAAGAGAGGGATATAGTGAGAGAGGTGAGCGGCGGGCAGAGGCGAAAACCAGCGAAGAGAAAATCGAGCGCGCGCGAAAAGCGCCGAGGCCAACGAAAGACGCCCGGAGGGAGAACCCAAAAAAAAGAGCATTCCGAACACCTTTTGCCAACACAAAACAAAACAAATGCAAAAACATACCTCGTTGTCCACGTGGTGGTGCACCCGCACGCGGTAGTAGCAGTTGTTCATCATGCCCATCACGTTCCACGTCAGCTCCGACGGCTGCCCGTTCTGCGACGCGTCCCACGCGCGCACCAGCAGCGCCCGCTCTGCCACCGTCGCGCCCGAGGCGCCGCCGGCGACCGGCACGATGCGCACAGGGATGGCCGCCAGCTCCGACACGCGCACGTCCAGCGACCAGCGCGCCCAGCACCAGTGCTTGCCCGCGCGCGTGGGCTTGTCGCCCCGCGCGATCTCGGCCTGCCGCCACGAAGATCCGCCGTCGAGAGAGATCTCGCAGCGGGTGATCTTTCGGCCGCCGCCCGTGTAGGCATACCCTTGAACGGTGAAGGGCCGGTCGGCGCGGCCCGCGCCGGCGCCGGACAGCGCGACGAGCTCGTCGTGCCAGGGCCGCGCGATGGCCGAGTTGATGTTGAGCTCGTTGATGATGAAGTCGGGCTTGTACCACCAGCCTTTGTTTTTTTG
>Ga0335398_10011356_pt1 | contig 10024 bp, 7 predicted proteins | sample BON03_FD_205742 | JGI IMG/M metagenome (GOLD analysis project Ga0335398, IMG submission 205742) | Freshwater microbial communities from Lake Bonney liftoff mats and glacier meltwater in Antarctica - BON-03 (spades assembly) (version 2) | ecosystem: Environmental > Aquatic > Freshwater > Ice >... | reverse complement strand
CCACGATGTCCGGGCGAGGCCACTCGCTGTCGTGAAGGCGCGTGTGAGGAATGGCAAGCTCGCGCCAACTCTGAGAAACATCAATGGTGTCACCGAAATTGAGCGGGCCGTTGTTCACGCCGTGCAGCGCACGAAGACGTCCTTTGACTGCTGAGCAGTCGATGAGAATTTCCGCCGCTTCGATTGTGTCTGCAGTGGCCACAAAAATGAAAGCAGTCAGCATGCATGTCCATAGCCGTCCGGGGTTCTGCATCATTGGCCACTCCTTCTGAGCGAAACCGGCACTCACCGCCAATCACACAACCTGCGACACAAAGCGAATGTCCGGATTCTTTTCCATCACGAATCGCATCGCCCAGTCGCTGTCAAACAGCACCGCGAGTCTGCCCGCTTCATCTTCCACCATGCGCGTGCCTTCGGGCAGTATCGTCGCTTCCATCGCCTCTCGGCTTAGCGCAGGATCGAACCAACGCATCGAGGTATAAGGTGTCTGCTCCATGCGCGAGTCAGCGCCGTACTCATGCTTGAGTCGGTACTGCACCACATCAAACTGAAGCGGACCCACCGCGCCCAGCAGCGGCACGCGCGCCATTGAATGCTTCACTTGCAGCACTTGCACAACGCCTTCTTGAAGTAGCTGATCCAGACCTTCGCGAAAGCGTTTGAACTGCGAGGTGTTATCGCTGTGGAGATAAGCAAAAACCTCCGGCGCAAAGCGTGGCAGGGCGGTATAGACGATGTCTGATTTATCGGTGAGCGTGTCGCCCACGCGCAGATCACTGTGGCCGACGATGCCGACGATATCACCAGGCCAGGCGACATCGACGATCTCGCGTTCCTGACCAAAGAGCTTGTGCGAACTGTTGAGGCGAATGCGCTTGCCGTTGCGTGCAATGTTGACGCTCATCTCGCGCTCGAACTTGCCGGAGCAAATGCGGATGAAGGCGATGCGATCGCGGTGTCTGGGATCCATGTTCGCTTGAATCTTGAAAACGAAACTGCTGAAGACAGGATTCGTCGGCTGAATCATGCCACCAGCCGATTCCTTGGGCTGCGGCGGCAGACCATATTTCACAAACGCATCGAGCAGCATCTGCACGCCGAAGTTGTTCATGGCTGAGCCGAAGAACACGGGCGTGAGCAATCCCTTATCGATGGCTTCTTCATCAAATGCAGGACCCGCGCCATCGACCAGTTCCAATTCTTCGCAAGCCGCGGCATAACTCTCAGGCGTCATCTTGTCTCGCACGGTCGGATCGCTCAGCGCGCTCACCTTCAGTGGAGCGCGGTAAGCGCCGCCCGGTGTGCGCTCGAAGAAATGAGCCTGCTGATCGCGCCTGGAAAAAACACCTTTGAAATCCACGCCCGTGCCCAGCGGCCAGTTCATCGCGTAGGCGTGGATGCCCAGCACGCTTTCGAGTTCATCCATCAGTTCAAGCGGCGGCTTGGTGAAGCGGTCGAGCTTGTTCATGAAGGTGAAAATCGGAATCCCGCGCTGGCGACAGATTTCAAATAGCTTGCGCGTCTGCGGTTCGATGCCTTTGCCTGCATCGATGACCATCACGACAGAATCGACAGCGGTGAGCACGCGATAAGTGTCTTCGGAAAAGTCGCGGTGGCCTGGTGTGTCGAGCAGGTTCATGGCGCAGCCGTCGTACTCGAATTGGAGCACGGTGGAGCTGATGGAGATGCCGCGCTGCCGTTCGAGTTCCATCCAGTCGCTGGTGGCTGAGCGCTGGTTCTTACGGCTGGTGACGGAGCCTGCCAATTGAATCGCGCCGCCATAGAGCAGCAGCTTTTCCGTGAGCGTGGTCTTGCCCGCATCAGGATGGGAGATGATGGCGAAGGCGCGGCGGCGGGCGATTTCAGCGGCGGACATCACAAAGCCTCAAAGGGGAAAATCGCCATTATGAAGGAAATCGATCAACCTTGCCGCCGGGTGGTTTGGTTCCGCGTCTGAGGATCACCACTGTACCCACGCAGGCCGCCAGCGGAACCAGTGGCAGAAACCAAACGGGCACCCATTCACGCCACCAGAGGAACCACGTGCTGAAGATCGTCGAAGCCCACATCAACCCGATCGACCACATCCGATCCTTGCGCGGCAGCGGGGCGTTGCCATCGACAAATCGCATGTAAGGCGCGAAGAAACGATTGCGTAATAATCTTCGTTCCAAGGATGGAAAGCTCTTGGCAAAACACCACGAGGCTATGAGCAGAAAAACGGTACCCGGCATGCCCGGCACCACGATGCCTATCGCGCCAAGAATGACACAGAGCACGCCCACCGAAGCCAGGATCGGATGATGAAACGCAATCCGTTTGCGTAGGGTGTCGTCGTGCAGCGCCATGAGATTAATGTAGATGAAAAAAGCACCGGACACCTTGCGGTGCCCGATGCTCTAACGAATCGTGGTTAATAGGCAGTGCTCTAAGAATCACTGCCTAGGTTACTTGCCACCTCAATAGTGAACCTCAGACCAAGTTCACGTATTCCTAGTTCCCCAACCCGCTCATGATAGGCAACACGCAAAGTCTTGCCCACATGAAGCGAGGAAATTTTTTTGGTCAAGCTTTGGCAGCTTCCATGAACTGGCTCACATCAATGCCCGGCTTACCCGCGACGCGCTGGCCATAATCTTCATCTGCATGGAAGAAGTGGCAAAGCTGCCGCATCTGCACTTGCTTGCGAGCCGTGCCCAGCACACCGGCGATGCGCGTGGTCAGGCGATCGCGATGGGCATCATCGAACAGGCGATACAGATTGCCCGGCTGCGTGTAGTCATCGTGATCTACCGTCGAGTCGTAGCGATCGACCACTGCGCCGCCCTATGCGACTGGCCAGAAAGTAGAAGATTGATCCATAGCTATCGATGGCAATATCGAGATCACTCGCATAGGATATGGCTATGGAACTTCACCAACTGCGTTACTTCGTCGCTGCCGCCGAGGCAGGCACCATGAGCCTGGCGGCGCAGCGGTGCGATATTGCACAGCCATCGCTGAGTCAGCAGATTCAGAAGCTGGAGTATTCGCTGGGCACCACGCTCTTTGATCGGCTGGGGCGCGGCATCTCGCTGACTCCCGCAGGCAAGGCGCTGCTTCCGCGTGCCCGCCGTATTCTTGCGGAAGTGCTCGATGCCCAGACGCATCTCTTGGGCGATGTCAGCGAAGGCGTCGGGCGGTTTGCGATCGGCGCGATTCCGACGATGGCTCCCTATCTGCTTCCTGATCTTCTCGTTTCGCTTCGCGATCATTTTCCGCGCTGTGAGCTTTTGGTGCGCGAGGACTTCACCGAGAATCTCGTCAGGCAACTGGTCGAGAATCAGATCGATGTGGCGATTGTGAGTACGCCCATTGAACAAGAGCTGATCAAGGTGGATGTGGTGGGGAGCGAGCCGATGCTTGTGGTGATACCGACCGATCATCCGCTTTGTCAGTGTGATGCGATCGGCCTGCCTGAACTGCGCGGTGAGCCGACGATCACGCTCAGCGAAGTGCATTGTCTAGGAAGGCAGATTGCTGGCTTCTGCTCCTCGCGTGGACTGGCTCGCCGTGTGTCGTGTCAGACGACGCAGATCGCCACGGTGCTTGAGCTTGTCGATCGCGGCCTGGGCGTGTCGCTGATTCCAGCCATGGCGGTGACGCGCGAGCAGTCGGCCACGAGACATTTCATGCGCATGAAGAAAGGGCCGCTCACACGCGAGATCGCACTGGCGCAGCGCAAGGATCGTTCGCGTTCACAGGTCACCACCGAGATGGCTTCGCTGCTGACAAACCAACTGGCAAAGATTCGCAAAGAGCTGGATGTGTGATGACCACCGGCGACAGATGCGGCGGGTGCGATAGCCCAAGAATGGCGGACTCCGAGTCGGTTGATTTTACGCCACTTCATTTAGTTTGGAAACCGTGGCGTTTTCGGCTTCGAATTGGTCGGGGGTTTTGTAGCCCAGGGTCTGATGAATTCGCTTGTGGTTGTAGAACGTTTCAATGTACTGGAACACACCTGATCGCGCTGCTGCCCGTCCGACAGCGTCGCCAGGCCGTTGCGAACCAAGGGGCCTTCATGCGTTGCTAATGCATGCGCCACCTCGTCCGAGAGCGTCGTTAGGCCGTTGAGATGTAGGCATTTGCCTTCATAGATTACTGCCAATGGTGCTGCCTGCTCAGCCGTCAGTTCCGTCAACATATCTGGAGCCAACTTCACGGGCATATACAAACCCCTCCAAAATTTGATGAATCAGTTCATCGCAATGTCATTTCATAGGTATATCATGGCTTCAGATCGCTTGTTTCAACTAGAGGTGATGCCATGAAAGCTTTTCGATTTCTGCCCGCAATGCTTCTTGCATGTGTCTGTTTTTCAGGCGCATCTGCCGCTGACAAGTTGCCGGTGGAGCAGGTAACGCCGCGCAAGATTGTGCTCATCGCAGGGCCCATCACCGGGCATCCCAAGGATGCCCATGAGTATGAGAAGAACATCATCCTGCTCAAGCATCTGCTGGACAATTCGCCGAGTCTGCAAGGCAGGTTGAAGGTCGAGGTTCATTTCAACGGCTGGCCTGCGGATGAGAAGACGCTCGATGATGCCGACACGATCCTCATCACCAGCGATGGCTGTGATCGTCGGCTTGAGGATCATCCGTTCTACATCGGCGACCGCATGACGGCGCTCGAAAAGCAGATGAAGCGCGGCTGCGGTCTGGTGCAGTTTCACTGGTCAACCTTCAATCCGGTAAGCGCTCACGACAAAATCACGCAATGGGTCGGCGGGTATTTTGATTACGAGACCGGCACCGCGGCGAACAAGTGGCGTTCCGCCATTACCACACGCGGCGACTGGCAGGTGCAGCCGAGCAAGGATCATCCCATCGCCAGTGGTGTGAATCCCTTCAAACTCAAGGAGGAGTTCTATCACCACATCCGCTTCGGTGACAACGATCCGAGGCTGACCGCTATCACCACGATCGGCAAGAGCGACAAAAACGAGTGGACCGTCGGCTGGGCGGTGCAGCGCGAGGATGGCGGGCGAGGCTTCGGTTTCACCGGCGGACACTTCTACGAGAACTGGTGGAATGATGACTTTCGCAAACTGATCCTCAACGCCATCGTCTGGACAGCCAAGGCGGATGTGCCAGCGCTGGGCATCGAATCGAAAATGGACAAGCGGTTTCGCGCCCTGATCCTCACCGGCCACAATCATCCTGCGCATGATTGGTCGAGCGTCACTGCGGCACTCATCGGTGTCATCGAGCAGGATCCCTTCGCCATTGTGCATGTGACTGAGAATCTTGAGGACATGGCTACAAACAAGCTCAAACAATACGACCTGCTCGTGCTCAACTACTGCAACTGGGATCGCCCCGGCATCAGTGATGAGGCGAAAAAAGGCTTCAACGATTACATCGCCGGCGGCGGCGGCCTCGCGGTGATTCACTTTGCCAATGGGGCGTTCAATGCGACGCTGCCCGCGAAGGATTCGGAATGGGCGGACTTCCGCAAAACAGTTCGCCGAGTGTGGATGCATGGCGAAGGCCGCAGCGGACATGACAGTTTCGGCGCATTCAAGGTGGACATCACCAGCGTGAAGCATCCGATCACGGCGGGCCTGTCTGCATTCGACACACTTGATGAGCTCTATTTCAAACAGGAAGGCGACGTGACCATTGAGCCGCTGGCGATGGCGAAGTCGAAAGTGACGGGCAAGGATGAGCCGATGGCGTGGGCTTTTGAGCAGGGCAAGGGGCGCGTGTTTCAGACGGTGCTCGGGCATGATGCGCGATCGATTCGCGGGGCAGGGGCGCTGATCCGGCGCGGCTGCGTTTGGGCGGCAGGGCGGGAGAATATTTCGTTTGATCCGCCGGCGGCTGTGACGGAGAAGATGATTTTTCGCAGTGGGAGTCAGTGGAAGCCGAAGGTGGTGGGGGATGTGGGGACGATGAAGGAGGGCACGGGAGATGCGGCGGTGATTGACGCTACGCCGCGAGCGGCGACGTTGGACAAGGCGTTTGGGAAATCGCTGGTGAGCGGGGCGGTGGTGGATGGGAATCAAAAATACATCGAGCCGCCGATCACGGTTGAGTGCTGGGCGCGCGCCACGGGCAAAGGCGGCTTCAACATCCTCGTGGCGAGCGAAACGAAAGCATCGCCGACGCACTGGGAAATCTACACCTACGCAGGCACCGGCGCGATCAGTGCCTACCTGCCTGGCACGCAGGAAGGCGAGATCAAATCGAATGTCAACATCTGCGATGGCACATGGCATCATCTCGCGATGATCTATGAGGCCAAGCGTGTGCGGCTGTTTGTCGATGGCAAGTTGGTGAAGGATCAGATCATCACCCGCCGCGGCGGCAAGTCGCTTGGCGATGGGCTTGCGTTTGGCCGGCTGGTTGAAGGAAGCATCGGACTCGATGGTGCGGTGGATGATGTGCACATCCGCAGTGGTGTGCATGAGATCATGGCGATACCCAGTGCACCGGCGAAGAAGGGGGAGCAGACGGTGGGGCTGTGGGATTTTGAATCGGTGCTGGCTCCGCGTGCTGTGACTGCGGCGGCGGTTGACGCTAAGCCGCAAGCGGCGGAGATGGATGCACAGCCCTGGCGGCAGAAGGAGGCGGACTGGGTCGATGATCGCTGGAGCAGGACCGACCTTGGGCCGTTCTTTGGTTGCTCCATGCGAACGCCAGGCGGCGATGTGATGCGCGCCATTGCCATCCGTGTCGGCGATCTCAATGAAGGCGCGATGGCATTTGATTCCACCGATTGCGTCATACGCGGCGGCTGGCTGGGCGGGTTCCTTAAAATGAATCCCGCCCGATACGGCCTGATCCGCTGGCCGGAGATGGATGGCAAAAAATATTTCGCCACGCCGAAGAACACATCTTGGAAAACCAACCTGCAAGGCAATCCCACTGTGCAGTACAAGGGCCTGGCCGTCCGCCCCGGGCAGATCATTCTCAGCTACCGCATCGGCGATGTGCAGGTGTACGAATCACCCTCGCTTGAATCAACCCCCGATGCCCGCATGATGGTGCGCACCTTCGAATTCGGCCCGCGCCCGCAAGGCAGCGAACTGAGCCTCGTCATTGCGGAGGGCGATCTTGATGTGAAGGAACTCACCGGCTCGCGCGACATCAAACTCACCAGGGACCAAGGCTGGTGGACGATGAAGATCACCGGCCAGCTTCCGGTGACCGCGAAAATCACCATCGCAGCACACGATGCCAAAGAGGAGGCATATCAAAAGCTGCTCGCCAGTTCGCCGGCTGCCGGGAAGCTGAGCGTGATCTGGTACGAAGCCCCGCAGCTTGAAACCAAGCCGGTCATGACGAAGGGCCATCGTGCTGCGGACAGCGGACCTTATGTGGTTGATACGATCACCGTGCCGTTCGAGAATCCGAGCAACTCGCTCTTCTTCACCAGTGGTGTTGATTTTCTCAATGATGGCACGGCTGCGGTCTGCACCGTGCATGGTGAGGTGTGGCTCGTATCAGGTATCGATGACAAACTCGACAAAATCACATGGCGTCGCTTTGCCACCGGGCTTTATCAGCCGCTAGGACTCAAGGTGATCAATAATGAAATCCATGTGCTTTGCCGCGACCGCATTGTGAAACTCAAATCATCCGGCAAGACTTTCGCAGCGCATGAGTACGAAAGCGTCGCTCTGATTCCCACCGCGACTTCAGGGGGGCACGACTACACCGCCTGTCTCGAAACAGATGCGCAAGGCAATCTCTATTACGTCGATCCCAAAGGTGTGCATCGCTTCACCGGCAGCGACATGAAACACGAAACCCTCGCCACCGGCTTCCGCAACCCGATCGCGATGTCTGTCGGGCCGCAAGGCGATGTGACGGTTTCGCCGCAGGAAGGCACGTGGACACCTGCTTCGATGATCTGTCTCATCAAGGCAGGCGAAAGCGGCAAATACTTCGGCTTCGGCGGGCCTCGTGTCACGCAGGATCGGCCGCTGGGTTACGACCAGCCGCTGATGTTCATTCCGCACTATGTCGACAATTCCACCGGCGGGCAGGTGTGGGTCACCAGCGACAAATGGGGCCCGCTCAAAGGGCAGCTCCTCAACCTTTCCTTCGGCATGAGCACCGCCCATCTCGTGCTTCGCGATGAGTCCGGCCCGCAGTCGCAAGGCTTGCTTCTGCCGCTGAAAATCCGCTGCTCCTCGGGCATCATGCGAGGCAGGTTCAGCCCGCACGATGGCCAGCTCTATGTCACGGGCATGCGCGGCTGGCAGACCAACGCAGTCCACGATGGCTGTTTGCAGCGCATTCGATACACGGGCAAAAACTTGCTGCTGCCGGTCGCATGGAAAGCGGAGAAGGGCGCGATCGTGCTGACGTTCGATCAACCGCTGGACCGCGAACTGACCGAGGATCCGGAAGGCTACTCACTTGAGCAGTGGAACTATCAATACACCGGCAACTACGGCTCCAAGGACTACTCCGTGAACAAGCCCGGGGTGGAAGGGCATGATGCAGTCACCATCAAGGACGCCAAGCTTTCCGCAGATGGAAAGACGCTGCGGCTGATCATCCCCGACCTCAAACCCGTGATGCAGTTCAAACTTAAATACGACCTCGAATCCGTAGCAGGCGAAACGATGCGAGGTGAAGCGTATGGCACGATTCATGAGATCAAATGAGTAAGGTTCCAAATCGCAAATTTGGAATACGCAATCCTCTTTGATCAAATATCAAGTAGATCGGATGTTTGCGATAGTCGAGGAATGGCGGACTCCAGTTAAGCGTATGAAATGTCCAGGTGCAAGATGGTGCGAGAATCCGCCATGTCTGTTATTCGTCATCGTCCAAGCAACGTTTGGCTACGAACTCAGAGTCGTCGCCGAGATGGATATGAATCATGCCCTTGAGCTCGTCGTTCTCAACGGTGGCCCAGCCCCGCCCTGTGAGCGGTGTGCCGTCGGCGGCGTCACCACCTTCCCAGGAAAACTCCACGGCTGGATTCCCATCGCGGACCACTTTGCGGTAGTCAATTCGTCCTTGCACGTAGCCGAATTGGAACGAACCCAGCCCCGCATCATCGAACTGGAAATACGCCTGCACTTCTTCGTTCAGATAATCGTTATCCCAAGCTGACATGGAAACGATGTGCCATAGGCCGACGAGCGGCTGCTTTTTCGCGGGTTTCTTTGCCACGGTTTACGCTCCTTATTCGCGATCTGCGGGTATGTATGGAATCAGACCTTTGTTGAATGCGATTTCCTGCACTTGCCTGGGGGCATGGCGAATGTCCATCACGATTCCATTGACCGCCAGCATCCATATCAACGGGTTGTCATCCCTTCGGCTGGGAAGGCACCAGTTCGGATCGAGCTGATGGATATTGAGCAGTTTCCGGATCGCGCTTGATTTAGCGGCCCCCGCGCTTTCACTCACATCCAAGCGCGCGTCGATGTCACTCAGTCGCATGTAAGGCACCTGGCTTTTGTCATGCAGGAAGTTCACCCAGCCGATGGTGCGGACAATTCCGCTGGCCCATGTGCTTGGGCTGCCTGACATGAGCGGTGAGGGTCGTTTCCGTGCCAGTTTTTGGGCCAGTTCGACGGACAGCGCTGCATACTCTTCGTTCAAATGTTCGCGGCAGAACCGTTCGATCAGTTCGATAATCGTCGTTAGCGTTTGGGCCGACTTCTCTTTGGTCGCCGACGGGGCAACGGTCTTGCGCGATGGTACTTTCGCGGGGCGTGCCATTGGGGCTGGCGCTGGCAGCGAGGTCACAATGCCCAACCGCGCTTTTGCCTCTTTGTAGGACTCATTGAGGGAACTGCGGATGCCAGCGCCAAAGGATACGCGGTAGGCGACAACGATGCCGTCGTACACAATCTTGTCTTTCATTGGCAACAGCACCGTCTCCAGCATGATCGGCAGGTGCGGGCCTATGAGTTCCTCGAACGGCTGCGTCAGCGCCAATACGCCATAAGCGATGGGGGGCTGATCTGTCGTGAGAAAAACAGTGTGCTTGGCGAGATCGCGGAAGATGT
>Ga0335398_10011355_pt1 | contig 10024 bp, 10 predicted proteins | sample BON03_FD_205742 | JGI IMG/M metagenome (GOLD analysis project Ga0335398, IMG submission 205742) | Freshwater microbial communities from Lake Bonney liftoff mats and glacier meltwater in Antarctica - BON-03 (spades assembly) (version 2) | ecosystem: Environmental > Aquatic > Freshwater > Ice >... | reverse complement strand
TGCGCCCGAGGTCGAGTGCATCGGCAAGGGCAAAGCCAGAAAGCCCTACGAGTTCGGCGTCAAAGTCAGTCTGGCCGTCACGCACAAACAAGGGCTGATGGTGGGAGCTAGAAGTTTTACTGGCAACCCGTTTGACGGGCACACACTGGCCGCACAACTTGAGCAAACCAGCAATTTGCTGCAAGACCTGAACCGCACGCCTAAGCAGGTCGTGGTGGATCTGGGTTATCGCGGGGTCGACGCGGACAACCCTGGGGTTGAGATCATTCACAGGGGACGCTACAAGACCATGACCGATCAACAAAAGCGCTGGCTCAAGCGCCGTCAAGCGATCGAGCCAATGATCGGACACGTCAAATCGGACAACCGAATGGATAGATGCTGGCTGCAAGGTACATTGGGTGATGCACTGCATGCGCTGAGCTGTGCGGCGGGCTACAACATTCGCTGGCTGCTGCGGGCAATCGTCCGTTTGGGCCTGAAGGTGGTTTTTTTGCGCCTGTTTTTGAGTGCCATGACAGGGACAAACAAGGTCAAATCAACGTATGCTCAACGGATGACTGCATGGATGCGGTCTGTTGCGGCTAGATTGACTGGGTCGACGCCAGCTTCGGCCATTGCGTTCGGCTGATTTGAATATTGCAGGCCCGACTATTTATCTGCTGCTATGGCAAGCGAGCTGTGATCAGCGTTTACAAAGAAATTTTGGCAATATGTCTATAGAACAATCGAGCGAACAAGGCATATCATATGCATAATATAGCATCGCAGGTGTTGGTGGTGGGTGCGACCACATCCATTGGTCATGCCGTATTGAGCCGCTTTGCAGCGCGCGGCGCTAGGCTGCTGGCCACCGGTCGAAGCGTTGGGCAAGTGTCGTGCGCGGGGGCTGACCTCTCGGTAGCCAATCTCGACTTGCTTGACACTGCGTCACTAGATCGATTTTCCACCAATATTGTGCCTTCGTTTGGCAAGCTCGACGTGATCGTGTTCCTGGCAGGTGTTCTGCCTGGCAAGTCACTGGCCGATTACGACGATGCCTTAATGCAAGAGGTAATGTCTGTCAATTTCACATGCCAAGCAGCGCTTCTGCGCCGTTTATTGCCGCATTTGAATAGCGGCGCTCAGGTGATCATGGTGTCTTCGATTTCGGCCGAGCGGGGCAGCTTCGATCCAATTTATGCTGCCTCTAAGGCGGCGCAGATCGCGTTCGTTAAGTCTCTGGCAACTTGGATGGCACCACATGTGCGGGTGAACGCGATCGCCCCGGCGCTTATTGAGGGCAGCAGCATGTTCCTTTCTATGACACCGGAACGTCGGCAGCATCACCTATTGCAGACACCTACAAAACGTTTAACGACGATAGAAGAGGTAGCTGGCGTAATTGCCAGTATTTGTGAGCCTGAATGGGCTAACTTAAATGGTCAGGTCATTCGCATCAATGGGGGATCACATGTCTAAGAAAATTTCGGTTGCTGTAGTGGGTTGCGGCATTTTTGGTGCCATGACTGCATTGCGTCTCGCACAGAAGGGCGCTTCGGTCACTGTATTCGAGCGGCACGACGCCGCGTTACGAGGTGCATCGTTTAACAATCAGAATCGGCTTCACCTTGGTTTTCACTATCCGCGGGACGATGAAACCGCACGCCAGTGCATTAGAGGATTTCAACGCTTCCGTGATGAATTCGCTGCGTGCATCCTCGACGGTTTCTCCAATGCTTACTTCATTGCAAGCCAAGGATCTTTTGTCACAGCTGAACAATACATTTTGTTTTGCCAGCGCATGGGGTTGCGTTTTGAGCGAGTTGACCCCGCAGCATTTAAACCGGCTGTGCAAGAGGTCGATCTAGGGGGGGTATGTGACGAAGTGGTTTACGACTGTGGTGTACTGCGCACATTGGTGATACAGAAACTGGGTTTAGTGGGCATTGCACCCCGTTTCAACTCTGAGGTATCGGGAATTGAGCGTGCTGGTGTGCGCTTTATTCTGAACGTTAATGGTCAATCTGAAGGACCATTTGACGCTGTCGTGAACTGCACTTACGCTGACATCAACCGCCTGACACAGCAACTTGGCTACCCAGTGCCTGAGCGGCAGTACGAATACACCATGGTACCCATCATCAAGTGGGATCAATCTGCAGTGGGTATCACGATCATGGATGGCCCATTCATGACGGTGCTTCCGTTCGGTCAAACAGGAAATTTTTTGCTGTATCACGTTGGGCATACAGTGGTTGAGCGCGTCATTGCTCATCAGATGCCGAAAGATTGGTTTGATCTATCAAAGGCACCTTCTAGCCGGGTTGACGGCCAAACGTTGTTCGAACGTATGCGAGAAACCTGCTCCGCATTCGTGCCAGCACTTCAAACCGCTCAACTGGTCGGATTTTTGCATGGGCCACGCGTTGTGCTTGCAAATAGAGACAGCACCGATGCTCGGCCATCGATCGTTCAACAACACGAGAAGGGATACCTGTCAGTATTCACCGGTAAGATTGATCATTGCGTTTGGGTCGCGGATGAAATAGCGGCGTTACTGATGGATCACTAATCTCTTTAAGTTATATTTGTAATAAATTTTTGGTATTCAAAACATGAAACTGACACGCGTCGCTGCAGCAACTGCTTTATTTGTATTACTACTGGGTGTCATTTATTACATCCATATTGCCTTTTTTAGGATCAATGTGGTTTTTTATGCGGCAATTGCAGACGCGGTTTTAGCGACCTTGTTTACTGGCTTGGCGGCATTCTCGATAACTTATTTTCGTCCTCTTAGCAACTTTGAAAAATCTCAGCTCCTAGTGATTTGGCTACTTGCGGGATACGGCTTCGCTATCTCTGTACCAACGGTCATTGATAGATCCTTGTCGTTTTACATACTGGAAAAAATACAGCAACGCGGTGGTGGTATTAAACAGAATAGCTTCGAAGAAGTTTTCACGAAAGAATACTTCAAAGAAGGTCGGGTGGTGGATGTTCGTCTTACTGAACAACTTGAATCTGGCACAATTATTATCAAAGATGGTTGTGTCATGCTAACCGAAAAAGGTGAGTCGATTGCTACTATTGGTAGGTTTTTTAGGCAGAACCTGTTGCCAAAGAAAAGGCTGTTGATGGGTGAATACTCAGATGATCTGACCAATCCATTTAGGCATAGCATCGATATCCCCAATTACACCTGTAGTCTAAAATAGCAAAGAAGGAATGACAGAAGGAATGACATGAAAATCGCCATCGCCGGCATCGGTTACGTCGGCCTCTCCAATGCCGTTTTACTCGCGCAGCATAACGAGGTTGTTGCTCTCGACATTATTCCCGAAAAGATTGCCATGCTCAATCGCAAGGAGTCGCCTATCGACGATGAAGAAATTGAGGATTATCTTGGGAATAAACCGCTTAATTTACGGGCCACGCTGGACAAACATGACGCCTACAAAGGGACCGATTTTGTCATTATTGCTACGCCCACTGACTATGACTCGGAAACGAACTACTTCAATACTCGTTCAGTCGAGGCGGTGATCCAGGATGTCATGGCAATTAACCCTCAGGCGGTCATGATAATCAAATCCACCGTTCCAGTGGGCTACACCGCCAAGCTGCGAGAGCGCTTCAACTGCCCGAACCTCATCTTCTCGCCCGAGTTCCTGCGTGAAGGTCGGGCTCTCTACGACAATCTCCATCCCCCTCGCATTATCGTCGGCGAGCGTTCCGAACGCGCTCAAACTTTTGCCCAGCTTCTCCAGCAAGGTGCTCTAAAAAAAGATATTCAGGTGCTATACACCGATTCGACAGAAGCAGAGGCCATTAAACTCTTTGCTAACACTTATCTAGCTATGCGCGTAGCATATTTTAACGAACTGGATTCATATGCAGCCACGCACAACTTGGATACGAAGCAGATCATCAGAGGGGTTTGCCTCGACCCGCGCATTGGCGAATACTATAACAATCCCTCGTTCGGCTACGGCGGATACTGTCTACCCAAAGATACCAAACAGCTCCTCGCCAATTATCAGGATGTGCCACAGAACTTGATGCGTGCAATAGTCGATTCCAACTCTACTCGCAAGGATTTCATCGTCGACAGTATTCTTAAGCGCAATCCCAAGGTTGTGGGCATCCATCGTCTGATAATGAAAGCCGGATCTGTCAACTTCCGCGCCTCCAGCATCCAGGGAATCATGAAGCGAATTAAAGCAAAAGGTATTGAGGTTATTGTTTATGAGCCTGTTATGAACGAAAACGAGTTCTTCCATTCACGTGTGGTAAATGATCTGGTTGCATTCAAGCATGAAGCTGATGTGATCGTCGCCAACCGAATTACCGACGACATTCGCGACGTCACAGATAAAGTCTATAGCCGAGATTTATTTGGACATGATTGATCAATCATGGTTATTCAGACTCTCTTTTGTGCATGCAATTTATATTTGTGGATTTCCTTTAGGGAAGGTCTGCACAACCCCCGCCAAAGCGAGAGTTGAGCGCAAAGAGTTCACACAATGAAACTACAAGTGCGATTTCGTCGGATTCCAGAGAAAATCTGCGCCGGTTTGCAGCCCTTTCGGGCTGTTTGCGGGCGTTTGCCCGTGCGCAGGGCGCACTCATCCCCTGACATCGTTGACATTGGCCGCTGTGCCAATGACGGTGTGAACCAAGCCGGACTCGGCATCCACGCCGATGTGGGCCTTCATGCCAAAGTGCCACTGGTTGCCCTTCTTGGTCTGATGCATCTCAGGGTCGCGCTCGCCGGTGCTGTTCTTGGTAGAACTGGGCGCGGCGATCAGGGTGGCGTCCACCGCCGTGCCGGCCTTGAGCATCAGCCCTTTCTTGGCAAGGGTGGCGTTGATCGTGGCCAGCAGTTGGATGCTCAGGTTGTTCTCTTCGAGCAAATGCCGAAACCGCAGGATGGTGGACTCATCGGGCAGGCGCGTGGCGCCTGGGTCAAGGCGAGCGAATTCGCAATACACACAGACGTCATGCAGCGCCTCTTCCATGGCCGGGTCACTCAGGCCAAACCACTGCTGCAAAAAGTGGATGCGCAACATGGTCTCTACGGCAAACGGCGGGCGCCCGCCTTGGTCTCCCGTACTCGGCGCAAAGGGTGCAATCAGCGCCACCAACTCTGCCCACGGAACCACCCGATTCATCTCGTCGAGAAACACGCGCTTGCGAGTGCGCTTGGTCACAAGTTGAAATCCGGCGGTGGCGAGGCTGATTTGTTTCATGTATCTATAACGTTTCTCAACCCTCAAGCGTTGGCAGGGTTTTGCAGAAATTCCTTAGGTGGTTATGTGTGAAGTATAGTAGCAATTATTATGTGAATTACGCGCCAAGATGATGCCTACCTAACCCAGTATCGAAAAAAATTGTTGATCGGTAAATATACGGATGACTTGACTGATCCTTTCCGTCATAGTCTGGAAATAAATAATTACAAATGCAATTAAACTTGGGGGTATAATGGATAGTGAAGTTATGTTGCTGGAGGGGCAGAAGAAATGTAATGATCTGCGTTGGTCACATCGAGCGTCTACAGCGGTCATCGTTACCCATAAGGGAGATTTTAATGCAAATTCCTAAAATTTCCAATTCCAGAGAAATTCTGCCGATTCTTCGTTCGATATCTCTTTTTTGTCTTGCGCTTCTGGTAATAACGGCGACCACGGTTATTGCATGGCTGATGTTTTCTTTCTTCATCACAACACCAACACAGGGTGAGGTCATGGCACTTTACGATCTCCGTAGGGGCGCAAAACCGGAGTCTGTTGAGAATGCCACTTTTATTTTTGTGTTAATTTTTTCCTCGATTAGTATTGGCTTGGCCGCTTCCGCTGTCAAATCAACGTGCGGTCAACGGGCGGACATATTGATGCGGTTTGTCGCGGCTAGATTGGCTTGGGGTACGCCAGCTTTTGCTGTTTTCGGCTGATTTTAATTTTGCAGAACTGACTAAATACGCCATGAATGAATATTCGTTATTGATCGGGTTTGTAAATGCATTGTTAATGATAATTGGCATAGGTGGTCTAGGATCGATCATAATTAGATTAACATTGAAAGTTTTATCTAATAAATTCAGTTATATTTTTTCTGGTGGTGAAATTCTGATAGGAGCAATATTTCTATCAACTAGTATTTCTTGGATTTCATTATTTTTTAGTGGGTATATTGTTTATCAAACATTCGCAGTATTATTATTTACTGTTGGAATATTAACTATTACAAAAATTGTGATTGGAGTAAAAAACTATAATTTATATGGCATGATTTTTAAAACAATTCCAAGATTAGATTTGGTTTTGTTAATTTTATTGCCATTGTTTTATATTTTTTCTAATAGCGGGGATATTACCAATGCTGATTCAATTGATTATCATATTGGGTACGGTTTAAATTATCTGAAACCTAATTTCGATCCGCATCCTGAGTGGTACAACGGAAGAATGGCATCTATTGGCGAAAAAATAAATGCTATTGGATTATCTGTGTATTCTCAGCAGTTTGGACCTTTGTTGCAAATTGCTGGGTATATATCAATAGGATATATGTTAGTTGGAGCATGTGGGGATAAATTTAATAATAAATATTTACTACTCTTAGCTCTTTTATCTTCGCCTGTATTTTTATTTCTGGGTACATCTGCAAAACCTCAAATATTGCCAACAGCGCTCAGTTGCTTTTCTTTCTATCTAATACATTCACTAGAAAAATTTAATGAGACATTAACTAGAGATAAATTAATAATAATAGTGATATCACTGTTACTATCTTCAGTTGCTTTCACCCACAAATTTAGTTTCATAATATCATACATACTTATTTCAATATATATATTTTGGATATGTAAAAAAACAGAAATTAAATTTTTACATTGTGTCGCCCTTATTGTGTTGGTTTCTTTATTTGTTATTTCTCCTGCCTTCTATGATAAATATATACGTTATGGAAGTAATTTATTTGAGTATTTCCTTAACCCTGTATCTAGTAGTGAGACTTCTCTTAAATATTTTATAGAAACAGCCCGTCAATACAGGGAGAGTAGCTTTATATTTCCGATTTATTTATTCATTCCAGATTCACTTGGGAAAATAAGTACCATCTTGGGATTTGGTGTATTTATTGCAGCAATACCTCTTTTTTTAAGTGGTGTTATTTCAAATTTTCTAAAGGTGCTAATTTCTTTAAATATTGCCCTACTTGTCCTTTTTAGTATGCCTTCTTCAAGATTTTTTTTGGAAACATATATTTGGTTACTTATTGCTTTGGGATCATCCGGATATTTATTTGGTTTAACTCTTATAAAGTTTCTTCGAGTTATGGTTTCTTTACAATCAGTATTGGTAATAGTTAGTTTAATACCAATTTCTTTTTACGCATTCGGTCAAATATTGGGGTTTGGTGGTGATTCTTTTAAAGTAAGATTCGTAAATGGTTACAATTTGTATGAATGGTACTCTGAAAAATTAACTCTTCACGAACCAATTCTCTTAGATCACAGATCTAGATCTTTAACTGATAGAGATGTAGTCAGTTTAGAGGCTCATGAATTTTCAAAAAATAACGTACATAATTACCAGATTCTAAGTTCGCAATTAATAAAATACAATGTACAACATGTTGTTACTGTTGATAAATCAAAGAGCTTTGACGAAATAGTAAAGTGCTCCACTAATCGCTTATTTGGACCGGAGAAATTAAGGATCTCAACAAGGAACCCTTTTAATTCAGGCTACGAGAATGGTTATATATTCAGTATCGATCCAATTCCTTTTGTAGAATGTTTGAAGCGCCAATGATCCTAGAGGTGAGAAAAATGAACAAACTTTTTGTGATTGAACCGTATTCACGTATCTTGATTACAGGCGGCACCGGTCTAGTTGGTCGAGCGCTTTCACACGCTTTGAGAGAAGATGGATTCACCAATATTATTAGCATCGGGAGTCGCGATTGCGACTTGCGCGATAGTGGTGCTGTATCGCAACTGATGACGCAGGCCGCGCCCGACTATGTGTTTCACCTTGCAGCGCGCGTGCATGGTATCGGCGGTAACACTCGCTACAAATCGGATATTCTGGTCGATAATGTACTCATCAATACCAATGTCGTCGAGCATGCGCACCGATCCGGTGTTAAGAAAATAGTCGCTATGGGCTCAGGGTGTGTATACCCAGAACTTAAGGGACAAGAGGAGTTGTTTGAAAATCAAGTATGGAACGGCCCACCGCATCCATCGGAAGATTCTTATGCTCACTCAAAACGCTTAATGCTCGCGCATCTCGATGCTGCAAAAGAGCAATACGGCTTGTCTTCGGCCTTTGTCATTAGTGGCAACCTCTATGGTCCTCACGATAGTTTTAACATTGAGGAAGGCCATGTCATTCCATCACTCGTGGCCAAGTTTTTCGCTGCTGCGCATGACGGAAAAGCAGTACAGGTTTGGGGAAGTGGTGTGGCGATTCGTGATTTTTCTTTTTGTGACGATACGGCTAGTGCCTTGATTGCCATACTTCATAATCTTGAAGGTGCGGTGAACCTGGGTAGCGGCATGCGTCATCCCATTCGTGACGTCGTGCATGCGCTACATGTGCTAACGGGCGTGCCCATCGAGTGGGATGCTAATAAGCCAGACGGACAGCTGGTACGTTTCTACAACTTGGGCAAACTCGAAAGCACCGGATTTAAAGCGAAGGTTGGCTTGGAGGATGGTATCCGCCGAACTTATGAATGGTATTCAGAAAATTGGCAGATTGCCAGGAGATAAAGATTAGAGGTTTCAATTTATCATACAGCGAGATAATCGTTGCAGGATTGTGATAAAAGATAAACCCGGTTATTATGAAAGCGGTTTGATCGCGAAACTTCACATCAAGTAGTAGTTCGACATTGCGTGCGGACAAATGATATTTGTATTCTTGAAATAATTTATGGTGATGATTCAATGCGTAAAAAAATATTAATTACAGGAGTAACAGGCCAGGTTGGATCGCAACTGGCGGACTATGTTCTTGAGAACACCCAATGTGATGTTGTCGGGATGATGCGTTGGCAAGAGCCGTTAGATAATCTATATCATCTTACCGAGCGAATTAATAAAAAAGACAGAATCAGCGTTTACTACGCGGATTTGAATGATTACGCATCTATCGTAAGAATGCTCAAGGACGTGCGCCCTGATTTCATATCCCATTTGGCTGCGCAGTCTTATCCAAAGACATCATTTAATATCGCAATCGAGACCCTCCAGACCAATATCATTGGCACGGCTAATCTGCTCGAAAATATTCGCCAGATGAAGGAAGCCGATGGTTACGATCCTGTAGTGCATGTGTGTTCGTCAAGCGAGGTGTACGGTAAGGCAACGCCTGGTGTGCCGTTGGGAGAAGACACACCATTTCACGGGGCGAGCCCTTACAGCATTAGCAAGATTGGAACGGACTACCTAGGTCGGTTTTATGGTGAAGCCTATGGCATCCGTACCTTCATCACGAGAATGGGGACGCACTCGGGTCCAAGACGCAGCGATGTGTTTTTTGAGAGCACTGTGGCCAAGCAGATCGCGTTGATTGAGGCCGGGTATCAAGAACCCGTTTTGAAGGTGGGCAATCTGGCAAGTACGCGAACCTTCCAGGATGCTAGGGATGCGGTCAGGGCGTATTTTATGCTGCTTGAAGAGAGTGCAAAAGGGAATATCAAGTGTGGGGATTACTTCAATATCGCGGGGGAAGAAGCTTTTCAGTTGCCAGAAGTGATCCAAATTCTATTGGACATGAGCACGCGGAAAGATATTAGGATTGTTACTGATGAAGACCGATTTCGCCCAATTGATGCCGACTATCAGATGTTCGACAACGCAAAGATACGGTCGGTGATCAATTGGAAGCCGGAAATACCGGTAAGGCAAATGTTTTCAGACTTACTGGACCATTGGCGGTGTGAAATCGCTAAAGGAAAGATTCCTTTAAATCGCTAATCTTGATGACAAGGAGTTTTTTTGTGATTTACGCAGAAAGTA
>Ga0335398_10011354_pt1 | contig 10025 bp, 9 predicted proteins | sample BON03_FD_205742 | JGI IMG/M metagenome (GOLD analysis project Ga0335398, IMG submission 205742) | Freshwater microbial communities from Lake Bonney liftoff mats and glacier meltwater in Antarctica - BON-03 (spades assembly) (version 2) | ecosystem: Environmental > Aquatic > Freshwater > Ice >... | reverse complement strand
ATCGCCCATTTTGGTGTTACTAACACATCGAAGAATATGTTGCGGGGAGCTACCCTCAACATATTGTGGGTCAGGCTCTTTCCTTTCAACAAGATACTCTTGTTTATTAAGAAATTAGCATTTGATGGTGGGAAGTGGGGAGACAGTCAAGCAACACCTGATTGTTAGTATCAGTGTTAGTAACATCTTACTAACGTTAGTAACGTTACTATCGAGACAATTGTTGTTACTAACACATCATTGACTATTTTACACTTTGTAGGACAATTGGAAAACTAGGTGCCCGGAATCATGGACCAAGAAACAACATATTCCAACGACTATTTTGTATTCAAATTTGAATCTATCAATTACTTTTTCAAATAAAATCCTGGTTATGGAACTATCCTCCTATTCTCTTGGGAATCGTGAGGGATATTCTCTCTACAAACCCTGTTTAGTGGTACGGGAATTTGAACACATTTTAATTAATAGATGAAACCCTTTTCCCAATTTTTCTGAAGCACCGCTCTACTAAATACCAGAGGCTAGATTGCCAATTGCTGAATCATCAGAATGACAGAATCAGAAAATTCAAAATTCGGATTTTTTTGTTGTGTTTACGAAATTGTCAAAATTGTGTTTCTACGAGCTGGGCCAGAAATCTAATATTAAACAATGAATTCATGGGACGAACAATTCAAGAGAGCTACTGCTGATATTCACTCCAACTGCCACTTCGAGGAGAGCGCAGAGATGCTTCGTAAGCTAATCAGGACGAAGCTTCTAAAGTTCACCGACTTGGGGGAGAACCCTGAAAGGTTTTTCGCTGCTCATCGGCTGCTACTATCACCTGGAACCGCAGGGCAACGAGGTCCAGGATTCGGTATTCGTTTCACTGTACAGTTCAATCTGTTTGCAGGAAGTATTCTAGGACTTGGTGGACCTGAACAGATTGCTCAACTCGAAAGCATGCAAGAATCTGGTACTCTAGGTTGCTTTTGTTTGACTGAAAAACTAGCTGGAGTCAATTCTGGTCTAGTTGTGAATACGACTGCAACATGGGTGCCTTCAAAGCAGCAGTTTTTGTTGGAAACGCCTGACACGGACGCGCACAAGAATTGGATCAGTCAAGGTCTTACCGCACGACGAGCGGTAGTCATTGCAAACCTTATTATCGATGGGAAAGCGTATGGACCCCATGGTTTTGTAATGAGTCTAAGAGATGAAAATGGAGCTCCAATGCCTGGGGTAGAAATGACCAATATGGGGACGAAGACCACAGCCAATGATTTGGACAATGCAGCCATCAGTTTCACGGGTGTGTATTTGGAAAAAAGCTCTTTGTTGAACCGATTTGCCAAGATTGAAAATGACAAATACGTTCAAACTACCGATGAGAGAATGAGGCTCGAAGTCATTGGTCAGCGTTTGTTGACCGGGCGAATGGCCATTGCTCAAGCTGGAGTAGCGTTCGCACGTACTTTATACAAAAAGACCTTTGAATATGCTACCACAAAAATGTGTTGGGCCCCTAAAGGTCAGCCTCAACCAAGTTTGGCAGAATTACCGCAATTGCAACACTTATTTGCCGTGGCTGACGAAAAGTTAAATGTTTTGGAAATGTTCAACGACAAAGTTGAGAAGAGCTTATCAGTTGTTTTGAGAAATCAGTCGATTCCTGATAGTGCATTGGTGGAGAGCATTGCAGTGAGCAAAGTGAAGTCTATTGAAACTGCCATTGATCTTTGTTTCAAGCTAAAACAAGAAGTTGGAAGCTATGCGTTAATGGATAAAACTGGGTTTGAACACGGTGATTTCTTGCAATGCTGTAAATTTGCTGAAGGAGATAGCAGAATTCTTATGCAAAAAATGGCACGAGATAGCATGAAAGCTTTCAAAGGGAGTTCTTGGACAGATTCTGGGAAGGACCTTGTGTTTGGCAATACCGCAGAGCATAATGAAACCAAAATAAGGTTTCAATTGTCTCGTGCTCTTTCTGCAGCTGCTTCGCCTTCTGAAGGTGCTAAGTTATGGAACTCTAACTGGACATTGGTTTATGCTCTGGCTGATGCAGTGTGTGATAGGCATTTTGCGAGCGTTCTTGGTGAAGACAAGGTTCTTTCAAAACTATAGATTTTTATTAAACAAATCGATATCTAATCATTTTAAAATTCTGCAACAAGTGGATAGAAGCCATCAATCGTTTACTTCAAAATTGCTATTGGATGTTCTTAAAAAAACTGTGAAATTATTGTCCGTTGCAAATGGCATGCAATCGGATTGTCATACCGAATGTACGGAGCAAAAGTAATCCATTTCAAATACGCTACGGTTTTCAATTTGCTCACGAATATTCAGGATACTCTAATACTATTAAACAAGTGATAGTCGGCCATAATTCAACTCAATTGGTTTCAGTGGACGAACGAAATATCCGGCTATGGAACAAAACTGAAGAGCAAACAAGAGTTGTATTTCCTTCATGTAAATTATCCTATATAAATTTCCTGAAATATATTCGGACAAAACAGATTTATGTGGCTGCAACATCGGATCTATTTCTAAAAGTGTATGACTCCACGTTGGATTTAGTGGGCACTATCAAAATAGGAAGGCGAGCTATTTTCCATTTGGAGTTTAACAGTGCTACTAATGAGCTTATAACTGCAGGTGTTGACGGGGTGACATTCTGGAAGTGGTTTGAAAAGAAATCAGAAGTTTGGGACAAAAGAAACAAAGTATGGAAATCCGTCACCGATTTCAGTTTGCAAGAACGTTTTGTTTTATCAGATTGTCCTTGGGCAAAGCACATGCATTACGAGAATAATCGAATTTATGTATGCAGCGAGTTGAACGCAATGGTTTATGATGTAAATACTGGGGAGCTAGTGGACAAAATAGTCAATGCTCATCAGTTGGCTCTCACGCGATGCATATATTATTCACCTAGTTATTATTACATCACCAGTAATGTTTCAGGAGAAATTAAATTGTGGTCGGCTCTTAAATCAACCACCAAGTCATGCAGTTACATTCACACATTTTCCAGTCACTGCAAGTCCGTAACGGGTCTCCAGATCCATCCGGTTCAATCAACTGTTGGTCTATTACTTTCCGCCTCTCTGGATGGGACGTTAAGAGTGTTTAACCTTGAAGTACTACAAGAGATATATTCACTGCAACTTGATACTCCATGTGTTGGAATCGATATCATGCATTGGAATTCGAAAGATGCTCCCCATGTGGTTGTTGCGACAAGAGCCAATCTCCAGATTTGGCAATTGAATCATTTGACGAAACCATTCATAGTTTGTCGATCTCCAGTTGCAGAAATGATTGCAATAAATGAATCCATTCTTGCTCAATCAAAGGACGGATCTATTCGTTTAACCAATTGCTCTTCAGGGGAGACGTTAAATACGTTTGTACCATCGAGCAAAGTAGAAACTGTTCGAGGATGTGTATACTCTGCATATTCTCAAAAGTTATTCACTCTTCACAAAAATGGATTGATTGTGGAGCATTCATCCTTTTTGAAAGAGATGAAAAGTGTATCATGGGACCACACAATTATTCCCAAAGACACCATTCTTTGTATTGCAATTACAAATTCAAATATTCCTTTCTACAGAAACAATTCAAAATACGAGAAAGACGAGACTTCAACTGTGGAGTGCATTGTAGGGGGGGGAAAGAATGGAAGTTTGTATTTTTGGGATGCCAATAATAATGGATCCCTTCAAGCGCATATTGCTCGCGCACATGATTATGAAGTTCAGATGGTAAAGTTTCAAAACACGTCCACTTTTCCCGCAATCATTTCAGTTTCGAATCATGGAGATATCAAAATATGGAATGCCTCAGATTTGCGTTGCCGCGCAAAAGTATCGCCGCACACTCATATATCTTGCATCGCGACTAGTTCCTTGATGCTTTTTATAGGACATTCCAACGGGGAGTACAGAATAGTTGACTTGGCTTGTGGAAAACCGGTTGAAGGTCTCAAAGCAGAGAACGCCCACACCGATGCAATCACGTGCGCATGTTTCAATGAAACCTTTCAAGTTGTTATAACTTCCAGCCTCGATGGTTCTATTAAAGTGTGGGATTCGAATATGGTTTTGGCAAGGGAGCTCTCGTTTTCTCATGAGAATAATCTGACCATGGCACTCCCTAATGATAAGGGCGATCTATATATTAGTGAGCACGATTCCATTACAAGCATCTCGCCTTCTATTTATCTACCAACTTCAAAAAAAGAGTATTCATTTAATCGCCATTATGAAAGTGATGCTATAATAACGATAAATGAGTCCAAACCTGTCCACACCATATTGGCTGAACCATGTGCTGAAACGTCTGACAGTATTCATGATGGTGCAGTAGATCCGATTGAACCCATCCCTCCACCATTAAAAATCTTAACCAGCACCAGAGATTTACTCAGCATATTACCAGTGATGGAAGTGAACCCGCCTACGGTTCTGATGACGTCTGACGCAGTCTTACCTTCGCCACGATCACCACGACCAAGAAAGGTGCTGCTTCTAGCTGTTGATAAATCTGAGGATTTTCTAGAAATCATGCCCAAAAAAAGAAACAATCGCATCCAGACAAAACCTCGCCATGAAAACACAAACCGAACTTCGAGTCCACGAGTGATTAATATATTGTTTCCATAACTTAGTAAGTTATTTTGGTACTCAATCCATCTGGAACGCCTCTTAAAACATCACTAGGATTACCACTGAGAAGAAGGTGCGTTAAATGACCCATGGTCATCAATTCATCGTAAGGCAACTGCCGCAAGTGATTATTGGAGAGGTCCAACGATGATAGGTTCTTCAGTTTAATAACTTGAATGGGAAGACTTTTAAGTTTATTGTCACCCACATTGAGCACTTGAAGCTGAGGAAGGCAATCGAATAATGCATCAGGAAGAACATCAATACCATTAGCCGATATATCCAAGTGCGTTAGTTGGGAAAAATTATTTTGAGCCACAAACCTTGCAAGTTTGCACACACAGGCTGCCGGAGCCTCAATATCGAATTTAGCACACATCATGTTTTTGCACCGAAGATCTTCACTGCACCGAAGCAATAGCTTGCTCACTTTCACTCCCGTCTTGGCAGCAGCATTCAACGTATCGACCACTACCATCGATCAAAATAGGGTCTACTTACTTGCATTTATATTTTTTTGTAGCCGATCTGACGTTTTCATCAAAATGGACTGCACGTCTCCCATTGTAGATCCCGAAGATAAATACAGCAAGAAACCAAAAAGGTCTTTTGTGAAACGATTTCAAGCGCCTATTCTATTTTCTGCAGTATGTTTGATGGTAATTGTGTACACCTCCTATGGTGATTCACTTGGTCAAAAGAGTTTGTTGGAAGATCGTATGCTTGTTCAGCAGGAGTATTTTGATCAACTGAAAATCAAAGATGATGGACTTGCTAAAATATATCCTCAATACGAAGTTTCTTCTGATGAACTAGGTGAACAAGATGAAGAGTCCGTTGACGACACAGAGTCGATTCCAGTGGACACTTTTGAAGAACACACTTCCGAAGACAACCGGCTGTTTGAAGACCAGGAGGAATACGACAAAGCCCCAATCATTCAGGTGAAGAAGCATTCTAAGACGATTAAGTACAGAAAAATCGTATTGAAAACCGAGAAACATTTTCGGGTTTTCCCAACAAGACTTTATGTTCCTCGTCTACGAAAAGATATCAAACTTTCTCCCCAACGTTTTCATGAGCTTTTTACTTTGAAACACATGCCTGTGATTGTGAATTTTGATTCAATGCGACATCTAAATTTCACTACGAAGTCGTATACTCTGGACGAACTTCAAAAGATATACCCGAATACTAAACCGAAGGTATACAAGTACGGTGATGTGGTGAACGAAGAAATCGATCTTGGGCCCGCAGTTGCATCACTGACGAGTGACGCAAAGCTTCGCAAGACGAGTGATGGACGCAATTACCCGAGAAACACGAAAATTCAACCATCGTCTTTGAAAAAACTGGATATCAAGTATCCTCCTTTCAAGCTCCCGTCTCAAGGCTTTATGTTGCCTTCATTATGGTTTGGAGCCACTTCTAGTAGCACCCCTTTGCATGCGGATTGCTGTGATAACTTTGCAGTGATGATAGCAGGCACTAAAAGATGGACGCTGGCACCGCCATCTGAAGCTCGTGTACTTCATCCAGTGTGCAATGGAGGCCTATGTTGGGTGAAGGAGTTGCCTCATGCTGATGAAGATGCAAAGTCCACCAAGGAGAAAAATATTATCAAAAAAACCCAATTGGTTGCCTTTGATTTGAATCCAGGAGAAATGCTGTTTCTCCCGGAAGGTTGGTTTCATCACATTGAGAATGTGGTACCGACAGTAATGATCAACTTCTGGACAGTTAGTAAAAAAAAGGACGTGTCTGGCATTTAGAAAAACAATTCTTAAATTAATGTAGATTTAAAACGATCAAAAAGGTGAGATCTTGATTTGCTGGGCTGCTTGGGCAAGGTCGTCGTGGCGTCTTCTGGCTCTAGATTTGAGTAGCTGTGTTGACACGAGAGCATCGTCATTGGAAAGTGTCATGTCTTCATCTCGACTTTCCAGCTCCTTCACTTTTAATAATCTCCACACTTGAGGCTGGTTCTCCGATAGGTAGCGAAGCTTCCCTACGAATGTTTCTGACGTGTCCACATTGTTTCTATCTGATAAATCCACTAAATATTTTTCACGCACAGCTTCAGCCTGTTCAAGCGCTTGTTGCCATTCAATTCTCCCTTGAGGAGTGGCCAAGTAGGAAACATCAAAGGTTTCAGGATCGGCAGACACTTGCTGAATGTAATTGACACTGTTACTCAAATCTTCCTCCATCCGTTTACAATATTCAATGTATTGATTTTCAATCTCCTCTTGTTGCCGTTTTAACATTAATATCAAGTTATCTTTCTTTTTTCCTTCATCCTCCATCCACTTCATGTAATATTGAGTTGTGCTTTCTGTGAGACCTTCGAGGTCTGCTTGGGTTTTAGCAATGTGACATTTCTGTCGTACGACGTTGCTTACTTGCATGTTGTCAAATTTTAATATATCAAGTCCATCCACGAATTTCAATTTATAATGTCTTTCTTGTGATATTGGATTCTTGCTCAGCTTCAAATCCTTCAAATTGCAACATGAAACAAGAACCTGTCGAGTTTGTTCGATATCTGCTAGACGGTTATTGGATAGATCAAGTATTTCTACGCAAGAAAGACAGCTTAACTGGATAATGTCTTGTATGTAGTTGCTCCCTAGGTCCAGAGTTTTTAAACTGATCAATGATTTCACCCCTGTTGCTATATGAAGTTGATTTCCTCGAAGTGTGAGTGATTCCAAACTGTTTTCCAAGCCGCAAAAGCTTCTTTCATTGAGTATAGATATTTTATTATGTGCAAGATTCAGGTCTTGCAAGTGCCCAAGACTACTAAACGCATTTTCGGGTATTTCTTGGATGAAGTTATGACTTAACTTGAGTATTAGCAGGTTGACGAGTGAATGCGGCATTTGTATTGTAGTAATATGGTTGCAGGAGGCATCTAATAGTCTCATTGATTCACCTACATTTTGAGGTATGTCAGCTACGCTCCTCAGATAATTCAAAGACAGGCTTGTGCTCACAACGATTTCATCTTTTACTTGCCAATCAACATTTCCCAACGTTTCAAGCCGACAAGCATGAAGGTTCAAACCAACATAGCTACATGAATTGGAGTCACTTGCGGTAAATAGGGCTGACCATTTCGATGCTTTTGGATCAACAGCTATTTTCCGCATCTACCTGACTGTAACGCCTTTTTCAAAGAACTGCGTTAGAATTTGCTGCCATTGAAATTGGTGTGATGAGCAAGGTACTCAAATACAAATCGGACCCTAAATTTGAAGCCAGAGGTGTCGAAAGTCTAGAGGGCGTCGACGGCCAGGAAATATGGATAGTTCGCGTGCCAATTGAGTTCGATGCCTCTGAATTAGATACCGTGGAGTTAAACCCAGAAGGGACATGCAATGTCGACCAAGATGTGTTTACTTTACACGAGGAAAATCCATCACTTGTGAATTCTCAAATTGCTTCACTCGTCCCTTCTGGCAAACATACCAATGGAGTGGTTACCGGCCCTAATTTCAAACGAAGTTTTTTTGTTTCATTTAGTGGGGGTGGTCAAGCTACCATGGGTCAAGCCGAGCTAAAGGCCAAAACAGAAGAAATTATTCATCAACTTATCACTCCAAAACGTAAACAAATACCGTTTCGAATGTGTTATAATCATTTAGGGGAAAATCCGGCGACCAACAAAAGGAAAAGGAGGTCTGATTCTGAAAATAGTGATAAAAAGCGTAAATCGAAGAAGAAAAAGTCCAAAAGGTCAAATGAATTCTAATAATAATAATTGTATTAATAAATAACTTATTTTCAATGGTGGTCAGTCCATTTGACTGGCACTATTCAAGCTCTCTTTTGCATCTATGAGATTCTTGATAGCTTTGGCGTATCTCATTGGATCAACAATCGAACCTTCAAATTTCGAAATAAGAGGTTCCATAATCATCTGTTCGTACAAGTCATCGTTTTCTTCCAAGTATCGGATTTGTTCTAAACAGGGATTGAATACTTCGATGCCTAAAAGTTGAAATACCTTGTTTTCTACTATGTCAATTTCTTTCGCTTGGGAATGAAGTACTTCAGCTTCTTTAAAGAGTGTATCCCACGAAATTTGGGATGTTGAAACGTTACACCAAATAAATGATTTCGTATTCAAATACATATCAACGTCTGGAGCACCCCAATACACGGGAATTCCACCTACAATGTATCTTCAATAAATCTGCATCAATGAGTGATTTTTGAAACTTACCGCTGAGTTTAGCATTGACAATTTTTTCAGTGATATAACCAGGAGCTTGAGCGTTTTCAAAAGCGATTACAAATTTGAATTTGGAAAGCACCTTGACCGCCGCTTGAACCATTTGAGCAGACACTAATTTATTCGTGACTTTCTGTCGTTCTGGTATACCAAGAAATTCGCTTCCAAATTTTTCTCTATAGGCTCTAGGAATACAATTTCCAATAGGCAGGACAGATTTATCTTGAAAGGATTCAAAGGCATGATTGAAAAAGTAAGTTCTAAAACTGGAAGATCTAACGCGGGCACTGCAATAGCTGGCCAGAAACCCGATAAAATGCTTATGCCATTTGCTCCTAGGAAGAGACATGGTCAAAACGATAGGGTCAACATTGCCCACAAGCACGAAAGAAGGATACAAATAGGGAACATGCAAAATAGGACAATATCCAGTTTGAAGGGTTGCTTTGGTGTCCAAAGCCAGATCAACTCCCTGAGCTGCTGTTGCACGCCCTGGTTCCCTATGATAACGTAATATAATAGGTTTAAATGACGGATCAAAGTAATGAAGTATCCCATGTGAAGGTAATATAAGAGATGCCATTGTATCAGCATCAAGATACGACTTTAATAAGGCTACATCATGTCTTTCCAACTCAGACTTGTAGTAAAATTGTTTCAGAGCCACTATATGAGTCGAACCTTTTTCACAAAAGTAAATGTCAGCGGGGCCATCGGAAGATAATAATGTCATGTTGGAGCCACTTTCATATTCTAAGAACTTCGGAACTTTATTCATGAGACTAGCTAATTCAGTTCCCACAAGTTGAGCAAACAGATATAAAGCATCCCCAGGACAAATAACGATTGAAAGAGAATTATTGTTCAATCGAGATTGCGCTAAATTTTTTAATTGCTCTCTTATAAAATCACTTCTAGTGGCTTCTCGTAATGCAGCGAAGTTGACACAATATATCCCAAATGTTAGCAAAGACATGAACATGCAGAATCTCCTCAGCAAGACACCTGTTCGCACCATTATAAATTTTTTTTGCATTTTTCGTTTTTTTTTTTTTTTTTTAAACAAAAACAAAAATCGATTTTTTTAAAACTACTAGTAGTGGATAAAAGCCATCAAATGC
>Ga0335398_10011350_pt1 | contig 10029 bp, 9 predicted proteins | sample BON03_FD_205742 | JGI IMG/M metagenome (GOLD analysis project Ga0335398, IMG submission 205742) | Freshwater microbial communities from Lake Bonney liftoff mats and glacier meltwater in Antarctica - BON-03 (spades assembly) (version 2) | ecosystem: Environmental > Aquatic > Freshwater > Ice >... | reverse complement strand
GCGCGTGTGTGTGCTCTGTGCGACTGTGTCTGTGATGCCTGTGCGTTGGTCTTGCAGCAGCGCTCCGGGATCTCTGGGCGCTGGCGGCTGTCGGACGAAGGTTGACGTTAGGGGTTAGGGTAACCCCTTACCCTGCGTCTGTGCCGCGGCGCGCGAGCGAACGGCCGGCCGGCCGGGCGCTCGCTGGGGGCTGGGGGCGCCGTTTTTTTTATTCTTCTTTTGCTTCTTGTTCTTTTGTTCTGTTCCTGGCCTTGTAACTGTAACAGTATACTTATAATGAAATAGAGATAGCCGATAACGTAATTATAGATATAGTTATAGTTTCATACTTATTATTATTATATATTTATATTTATTATTATTGTTATTATTATATATATTTATTATTATAGTTTTATATTTTGTTTTCTAGTTCTAGTTCTAATAATATTATTGAGAATTAAAATACAATATTATTAGATATTTATTTATGATAAAATAAAAAGCCCAAAGCCGCCTCCCCCGCGCACGCTATCTTCCTGGTTACACCATCAGCACCAGGGGCCGGGCGCAGGCGCCAGGCGCGACTGCATATCACGAGGGGAGAACGTAGATACACATCAGAGACCAGTACACCAACACACATCGCACATACTGCACGCCGCTCCTGCGCACGACGCACGCGCAAACACAAAGAAGAAACGATAGCAGCAACCGTCACCGCGTCCCTCGGAAGCCACCCGACGTGCTGTACCGCGTGGCCGCGACGCCCCACGCCAAATCCTCCCGCGCCGTGAGCATATATATACGGTCGCAGCGCGCCCGGTACGCCTCCACTGCCGAGGGCCCCGGATCTTCCGACGCGCCGGCTTCCGGCGCCAGAGGGTCGTCCACGTCGGGCCTTGCGGCAAACAGGCTCTCTATCGAGTCGTCAGCCTCGGCCGGCGGCCCCTGCGCGAGCGCGCCGCCGGCGGCCTCAACCCCTGTGGTGCACACACAGTCACCGCAGGCGTACTCAATGGAGGACGCGGCGGCTGAGCAGCACGCCGCGCCGCAGAGGCTGAAGGCGTCGGCAGCACTTAAGGCGGCGGCACTGGAGGTGGCGGCGGCGGCGCTGCTGGCGGTGGCGGCGCTGCTGGCGACAGGTGCGGCGAGCACGGGCGGCACTTGGCGCGTGCCTGCGCAACTCTCATCTCAGCCGCCGCCCTCTGCTTCTCCTTCTTGTTCTTGTCGCGGGTGCCGGACCTCCGAGCCCGAGCCTGAGACGCTGCCCTGGCATCGCCGCGCGCCTTCCGCCCATCGCCACCGGGCCGGCTTGCAGTGCCTCAGCTCCCGCGCGCGCTCGTGCAGCGCCACAGGCGCTGACGCAATGCCACCAAGGCGAGCCCGTCCTCCATGCGCGCCGTAAGCCCGGCCGCGACGAGCTCGGGCATGTCGTCCACCGCGAGCGACAGGCCGACCACCAGCGCGGCCGCCACCCGGTCAGCCAAGGAGCCGTCTTCACGCCCCGCCCGCGCGACCTGGTCGATCACGTATCCCCACGGGGTCTGGGGGCGGCGGGCCGCTGCGCAGCTGCTCAGCGATGCGACCCATGGCCGCCCCACCGCCCTCCGTGAGCAACCTGGTCGACGAAAGCATCACCCTCGCCCTCCATGGCCGCCGTTGCGAACTCGTGCTTGAGAAAAAAAAGCTCGTGCTGGAAATCCAAACTCGTGCTCGAAACTCGTGCTCAGTTCGGCGACTCTCCTGGCACCCCCTCAGCCCTTTTTGCGCGCAGACGCACTCCCGGCTCTTTGCAATGCTGTTCAGCATTTTCATCACGCTGTTCGCAACGTCTTCGGCGTCGCGCTGTGCGCGGCCGGCTGTTGCGCTTAGCGACACGCGGGCGCCTGACGTGGCCCGCGCAGTGGACGGTGTGGTGCAGCAACTCGAGAGCACTGGTAGCGTTATGCGTGTGGCTGGCCTGGCCGATGCGCTGCGACTGCGTGGCGGGTTGCAGCAAGTCGAGACAATGGAGGAGTGGGTGCAGATCCGCGACTCTGAGCGGCGGCTCGTTGTGATCGATTTCACCGCGGTGTGGTGCGGACCTTGCCAGCGGATCGCGCCGGCGTATGCGGAGCTCGCCGATGAGTTTGCCGAGACCGCGCTCCTCCTCAAGGTTGATGTCGATGAGCTTCCGGAGCTGGCCGCCGAACTCGGCGTCTCGTCAATGCCCACCTTCCTATTCTTCAAGGGCGGGGGGGAGGTGGATACGATGCGCGGCGCGGACGTGAAGGGCCTGCGCGTGCTGCTCGAGAAGTACAGCGCGTGATCGGCGTTTGCCCCAGCAACTCCACCCCTTATTAGTCAGTGTCTGCAAGCGTGCCACCTGAGGCCCGTTTCGTGCCCGTGGTGTGCGTGGCGGGTATTTCGTTCGGGGGTTGGGGGAGATATTATTGGCCTCAAAGCGGCGCGGGTTGTTTGTTGTTTGTTGTCTCGCTCACCCTTACACACGCTTACTCTCACTCGCACGTTTCGCGATGATGATGATGATATGCTTACCCCCACAGGGTACCCCCCCCTCCCACACACACACAGCAGCCGACATGGCCCACAGCATTACACACAGCACACAGCCCGCGACGTACAGCCCCAGTACCCTCGCGCGCCCAGGTAGCTCTATTTCTAAGTTTAGAAGAAAGTCTATTTCCGGAACCGACTTCGGCGCGCGCCGCTCGTCGCTCGTCGCTCACAGCGCCGCGATCTGGAGCAGCGTGCTACGCGGCTAGAGTGTGGATTTTGGTACCCAGCCCATGGAGCAACCCGCGCCGTCGCAGTCACCCACGGCGCCGGCGCTAAGCGTGTCGATGATCGCCGTGCAGCGGATGCTGAACGCTACACACCCGCCCCAAACCATGCAAGTGCAGCCGGCCCAGCCGATCTTGTGCAACGCGGCAGCCTCAGGCATGGCCGTGAGCACAGCCGCGCCGTGTGCCGTCCCGCCGGGCTACATTCCGCCGCCAAGCGCATCTCCAAGCGGCTCCATGGCCCAGCCCTCTGCGAGCTCATCTCCGAGTGCTGCGATGCAGGGCGCCGCGCCTGCCGGCGCGGTTGCGCATGCCTCGGCGCAGCCGGGACCCGTGGCGCATGGTGGAGCGCACCCTGGCGTCATGGCGCAGGGCACGCCGCCACAGGGAGGCATGGCCCAGTGCGGCATGGCTCAGGGAGGCATGTTGCAGTGTGGCATGACACCGAGTGGCATGGCGCAGGGGGGCATGCAGCCGGGCTCGATGCAGCCGGGCATGTTGCAGCAGGCGGGCGCCGCCGCCCAACAGGCGCGGCCGGGTATGGCCCTGTCTTCCGGGGCGCAGCCTGTGCCGGGGCCGGGCACGACGTACGTGGTCGGTGCTGTCACGACCCGGCTGACGGTGACTGTGCCTGGGGGAATCGCTGGCGGCGAGCTGGTGCGCGTGGCGGCGCCCGACGGCTCTTACCACAGCGTCATGGTGCCCGCCGGCCTCTCGGCAGGACAGCAGTTCTCGGTGCGCCCTCGCGCCCAGGCTTAGCCTACCGGAGGGAGCGGCGAGGAGCGCCCTCGTTGAACCCCTCCGGTATCTGTTCGGTTTCGCAGGTGGAGCTGCTCGCCGGGCCGGCGGACGGCTCCTCGGTCGAGGTGAACAAGCTGCGCGTCGAGCTCGAGACGGAGCGCCACCTCCGCCGCGAGACGCAGCAGGAGGCGATCCGAACGCGACAGGCGCTCGAGAACCTAGCGAGCAAGCGACGTGCCGACGCCGCGGTCATGCACGAGGCGCGCCTTTGACACATAAGAATGAATCGATCTATATAGATCAGACCTCGTCCCATTCTCCCTGCCGCGCCCCTCTCCTGGCCCCTCTCAATCCCACGGTGGTTCCACCGGGTGCTCCGTCCCCTCCCCGCCGCTGCACGCCGTTTGCACACGGTCCCCGCCATGTATCCTAATCGTACGCGTGCCAAACTGTACGTGGACAGGTGCTCAAAAGGCAGCGCCGATGCATCGACCACCTCACCGCGCAGCTCGGCGCCTCGTAACCAAGGGGGGCGGCTTGGTTTGCTGGGCGAGGAGGGGAGAGGAGGAGAAAAGCGCAGGAGGAGGAGAGTCCAGGGGTGAAGCGGAGGCTGCTGCTGCTGAGGCGTGCGTGTGAGGAAGGTGGCCGGGGTGCTCGTGCGCTCTCAGGTGCGATGGTGGCTTGGCGCGTGCGCTCTGGAGGCGGGCCCGTCGGGGGGCGTAGCCGGGGCGGGCGCAGGATGTGGCTCGCTGCCTGCGGTGTGCTGTCGTCCCCAGCCCTTCCTGCTTTTCGCTGCGGACTTCGAGAGGTCACACTTGCACTTGCACTTGCGCATTACCAGTTGGAGTCCCGTAAGGCGCAGGGGGCACTCTCTAATGTCCGGCGCGCTCCCTCATCACGTGCGATGCGCCCTCCGATGCATTGCGTGCGTTGTGCTTTATTGTGCTATATTAATTATTCGTGTAATAGTGGTAATAGTGAGATAGTCTAAGATAGTGTTTAATGTATACTGTATACTACTGTTACTGTTACTGTAGTGATCGTAATCATCATGATCTTGTCCTGTGTATAATCATTTAATCCAGTATTATTTTATATATATACAGTCGTTTTATATGTTTATATTTATATATTAATATTAATAATATTAATTTTTTAATTATAATTATTAATTATTAATTTTAATTATTATATTATAATTGTTATTATTATTATAATTATATATATATATTAATAATATTATAATTATAATTATATGTATTTATATTATAAAATTTATAATATATAATATATATATATATAAATGAAAAAAATGTGTGAGTATGAACTTTTAATTATTCTTGCAGTTTTGTTTTTGAAAAGAAGCCTGCAAGCCCTGGCACGAAGGCTAATGTGTATATAACAGTGTTAACCCGAGACGCACCGCTACAGAAGACAAGAGACAAGTGGTAGAGCTCGTCTACACCTGCTTTTAGCATCAGCACAGGGCAAAGAAATACCGGAATGGCCACACCTACGGTTCATTCCTCCTCCGGCGTTCGCGCCACCTCTCCATGCCATCATCCAGCCAAACCTCTTTCAGCCAACCCATGGAGCAACCCACACCATCGCAGCCACCCACAACACTGGACGTGATCGTGCGCTCCGCGCTGGCGGCGGAGCCGGGGACACGTCGGAGGGGCGAGGAGGGTCTACGCGCCTCGGAGAAGGAGGCGGGCCACGTCGCACGGCTGACCCAGTGCCTTGCGACGGAGCTGGCAGCGCCAGGCCACCCATCTGCCGCGGCGCTGTTCTGTGCCCAGGCGCTCCAAAAGTCGCTACGCCGCGCGGGGGCCGCGGAGCTCGAGTCGTGCGGCGCGAGCCTAGTCGACGCGCTCCGCGCCGCCGCCGAGCGACGGTGGACGGCAGGCCTGACTCAGCTGGCGCTTGCGGCTGCCGTTGCGATGATCCGTTCGGCCGACCTCTCGCTGCTATTGGCATTCGACGGACAGCAGTCCGAGGCAAGCCGATGCATTGCGCTGAGCCTGCTAACTCTTCTCGCGGAGGAGCTGCACTCGCCAGCCTCGCGCATATCCGCACCTCCGGAGCGGCCAGCGCACGTGCGGCTGCTGCTGCGGCAGAGCGCGCCGCACACGATGGCCATGCTCCACACGTGGTTTGAACAGGCAGCGGCGGCGGCGGCCGGCGGCGGCGAGGCTACCACCGCCCAGACCACCGCCGCGGACTCTGCCGCCGCGGTGCTGCGTGCGGCCGGCGCGTGGTGCGTGGCTGGACTGGTATCCGGCTCGCAGATCGCCGCGAGCGCGCTCTTTACCGCCTCGGCCGCCGCGGCCCTCCAGCACCCGCGCGCGGCGCCCGACGCGGCCGACGCGCTCTGCTCGGCCATCGACGTGGTGAGCGAGGAGGCCGCCGGCCCCAGCCGGGGCAGCGGGTTGAATCGCGCGGGCGGGGGCAAGGGCGGTAAGGACCTCAAGGGCGGCAAGGACGCGTCCAAGGCGGCCGGCGCCTCCTCTTCCGCCGAGCCCGAGGACGCGGGCGGCCGCGACTCGGCCGCGGCTCCTCCGCTGGCAGGGCTGCGCCTGCTGCTGCAGCTGGCGTCGGAGGTCTATTTGCGGGTGGGTGGGATGCGGCTGGAGCGGCGCCATGTGGCGATGGTGGCGGCGCATGTTTGCGAGGCGCTGGCCGCCACAGCGGTGGCCTACCCGTGGCCAGCCGAGATGGCTCTGAGTCCCACTGGCGCGGTGGAGGGTGGTGCCAGTGGCGCGACGGCAGAGATGGCTGCGGCGGCAGCTTCGCTCGAGGCGCTGCTCTCTCAGTGGAGTATTTTGCTGCTTGGGGCGACGCGGCGGCTAGCGCCGGACGACGTGGCCGTGGCGCTCGACGCGTGGTTCTCGCTGGGAGAGTTGGCCGAGGGGGAGCCGAGTAGGATTTGCGAGGGGGGCGGCGGCGGTGGAGGAGACCGGGGTGGTGGGGGAGGTGGCGCTGCAGGCGGGTTCGGTGCGTGCCTCGTGGCGCGGGTGGTGACGGCGGCCCGGCCGGCGCTACTGCAGACGCTCATCGGCAGCTCGCTCCTCCCGCCGGAGCTCTCGCGCGTGACCGAGAGCGAGCGCGATGCGTGGTTAGAGCTGCGGGAAGATCAGAGGGCTGTGATGCGTGCCGCGGTCTTTGCGCCGACGCCACTGCAGGAGGGCGAGGGAGGGGGCGAGGTGGTGGCCCAGCTGTGGGGCTGGGCCTCGGCCGCCCTGGACCGCGCCTCCGATTCCTCCTCCTCCTCCGCAGAGCCCGCGCCCTGGATCGTGCTTGAGGCTGCTCTGCACGCCGCCTCTGCAGCGGCCAAGGGCGTCGGCCTCGGCCCCTGCGCGCCACTCGCGGAACTGGTCGCGCACCTCCCCTCCGTCGCCCACTTCGCGCACTCGCTCATCGCATCCCCGAGTGGAGCTGCGAGTGACGACGCGCTGGCCGGACGCGCGCTGCTCTTTTCGGTGCTGGTGCTCATTGGCGCGCTGGCTGCCTGGCTGGGGTCCGCGGGCAGCCGCCAGCTGCCGCCGCTCGTGGCGGTGCTCGTCTGGTCGCTCTCTGTGCCCGAGCAGGCGCCGGCGCCCTGGCCGGCCGCCGACTGGGTGCTGCGCTACAAGCAGGAGCACTCCGGCGCGGTGGCGCTCTCCCGCCTCGCCACTCTCGCCCCGCGCGCCCTGCTCGCCGACGCCGGCGGCGACCCTGGCGCCTCGTCGACGGCGGCTCTCATAGCGCTCGCCGCCGCACTCCACGCCGCCGCCGCGCGCGCACGCGCCCCCGCCGACGGCTCGCCGCTGGCTGGCCGGCCGGGCCACAGTGCCGCGTCTCCGCTGACGCGCGACTCGGCGCTGCTGCTGCTCCAGGCCCTCGCCGCCGCCGCCGCCGCCGCCGACGCGGCGAGCGCGGCGCCCATCGCGAGCGCGCTGCTGCAGCCACTCTGCGAGCGCTTCGCCGCAGCGGCGGCGCGCATGCCGCCCGCGCGCGCGCCGGGTGCACCGCCACCCGAGCCGCCGCCACCCGTCGCCGAGGCGCTCGCCTGCGAGCTCGACGCGCTCGGCGCCGTGCTACGCGCGTGGCCGCCCGCGTTCCGGGCCGAGGGCGCGCGCGCGCTCGCGCCGCTCGCGCCGACGCTAGCGGGCCTCCTCACGGCGTCCGAGCGCGTGGCGCGCGCGGCGTGCGAGGCTGCCGCGGCCCTCTTCGATGGGCTGGACGCGCACGCGGCACCGCTGCTGCCAGTGCTGGCGCCGGCGCTCGTCGCGTGCTTCGAGCGCGCCGCTGCCGACGCCGCCGACGCCGACGCCGCGGACGCCGAGCAGAGAGACGCCGCGCTGGCGGCCGCCGCGGCCGCGCGCAGGGGCGTCCTGCTCGTCCTTCGCTCCGTAGCGCTGCGCTGCGGCGGTGACAACAGCGACGCCGGCGGGCTTGCCGCGGCGCTGCTCCGTGGGGTGGCCGAGCGCTGTGCCGCGCCCTTGCGCGCTCGGTCGGCGGCGGGCGCCAGTGCGGAGCAGGCCGTGCTCGCACAGTGGCTCGAGCTCTGCCTCGCCTGCGCCGGTGCGCCACAGGCGGCGGCGCTCCTCGCTCCGTGCGCGCCGCTGCTGCTCGAGACGTGCACGCGGCTTGCGGCAGCCCGGCCGCCTGGCGCCGCGGCGGGCGACGAGAGCGTCAGCCCGGACGACCTGGCCGGGCTCAAGCAGGCCCTGGTGCTGTTGCACAAGGCGGTGCCGCCCACGCCGCTCGGCGCGGCGCTCCACGCGGCGCTGAACGAGCCCGCGCCGACAACAGCGCTGGTCCCGCTTGCGCCCTGCTCGCGCGGCGGCGCGCTGGTCTGCGCGCTGCTGGTCGCCCTTTCTGGCTGGACCCCCTCATGGCTGCTTGGCGACGTGGCCACCGCGCTCTGGGGGATGCGCAACGGCCACGGCGAGGCGGACTTCGCGACCTGGCTGCAGGACGCGCTCGCCCCCGAGGGGCTGCCGCGGCCGTCGCTCAGCGCCGAGGCCAAGGCGGCCTTTGCGCGCCAGCTGCTCGAGGCGCCCAACTGGTCCGCCTTCAAGGCGGCGCTCAAGCAGCTCTCGGGAGGCAAGAAGAAGCAGGGCGGCGCCAAGGGCTAGCAGCGCTCATCAGCTATTCGTGTCCGTGGTAGTGTGTTTTGTGTTTGGTGTTTGGTAGGGGTCATCAAGGGCACTAGCACCAGCTGCTATTCCTATTCTGCTAGTTTGCTGTGGCCGGGTCTGCGTTGTGGCGTTGGTGTGTTAAAATGCGACTTTCATTTTAATTATATGGGGCAGAAGCTCAGAAGCTGGCAAAGTTACTAGAAGGAACGTCAACATTCAAATTCAATCACAAATCAACAATCAATTCCAATTCAACAGCAACAGGCAACAGCGACAGCACTCAATACTTCTACGTTTGTAGCTGGTTGATTGACACGTTACACGGTATCCCCACATCCACATCATCCCCACAGGCTGGTATTATGGATCAACAAGCTGAAAGCGAAAGCGAAAGCCCGAGAGTCGTCGGGTTAACCGCTAACCGCGTCATAGAAGTGACTAAGATTCCTCCCTGGGATCAACCACGCAAAGTGCAATAGGGAGAATATAAATAGAATAAATTGACAAAGATCAGTTCCATCGGGTTGACCCGAGCGAATCTCCGAGGTTAAAGACTCTTCTTCAAATGGTGTCTCCACTGGCGTCTCCTCGACCTAGCTCTCAAACAGGTCCCTTGTCTACCTCGCCCTGCACAGCACCCACGCCAGAGCGGCCCCAACCGCTGCGGCGGCCAGCAGCTTGGGCAGCAGGTCGCTTCTGGCCCGCAGCAAGCCACCGAGGCCGGCTCCAGCCTCGCCCTCCGCACAGAGGCGCGCGAGCTCCTCGTGCGCAAATATATCGCGTCCGTATGCCCGTCAGAGGGACAACATACATATCAGTTATTCATATATTATACTGCGCGCGAGCTCCTCGTGCGCAAATATGTCACGGCCGTATGCCTGTGGAGAGAGGGGCGATACAAATATTATATAGTATATGTATATATGTATATATGTATATATATACATACACACACACACACATATATATATATATATATACATACACATATATATATATACATATGTATATATGTCGTCTGAGACGACGGGTCGTCGTCGGATCTATGCGCATAGGTCATTGATTGATGTATAAATATATATATATACATATGGATATATATATACAAATACATATATACAATACATATACATATATACATATACATATACATATGTATATATGTCGTCTGAGACGACATCGTCTGAGGTGCGATTCAGAGTCAGACGTAATTATTGTAACTCTGATCTCCTCCGTCTGTGGTATGGTCTTATCAGTGATAAGATGAGTGACCCATGTGCTGCAGTGTGTTGCAGTGTGTTGCAGTGTGTTGCAGTGTGTTGCAGTGTGTTGCAGTGTGTTGCAGTGTGTTGCAGTGTGTCATCAGTGATAAGATAAGTGACCCACATTGTCTCATG
>Ga0335398_10011345_pt1 | contig 10035 bp, 10 predicted proteins | sample BON03_FD_205742 | JGI IMG/M metagenome (GOLD analysis project Ga0335398, IMG submission 205742) | Freshwater microbial communities from Lake Bonney liftoff mats and glacier meltwater in Antarctica - BON-03 (spades assembly) (version 2) | ecosystem: Environmental > Aquatic > Freshwater > Ice >... | reverse complement strand
ATATTTATCTATGTATATACACATGTATACATGCATGTATTTTTAGGCAGATATACATATAGATATGTACACATAGATATTACTGCGTGTGTGATGAAGAGCACAATTTTGACGTTGAGGACCTGCAACATACTGCAACATACTGCATCACACTACAGCACACCTTTATAGGAGCACGGTGTGTGCGTGAAGTATGAATCCAGAGTATCATGTTCTGCTAAAAGATTGAGGTGTCAAAGGAGTAAGAGGAAGTGAGTCGACAGAGGGCCCTGGAGAACGAGACAAAGAATTGGATAAGAACAGAAAAGGAATATTTAGGGATTGAAAATATTATTGAGAAAGACGTGAGGAGTTGTCACTCGGTGTTTGCATGAATCGAATACATATGGGGTGGCTGCGATTAGTAGGCTCCTCGAAATTATAGGTTTCGTTTGCAAAAGAGCCCCATAAAAGAGACGATATTCTGCAAAAGAGACCTATAATTTTAAGGAGCCTACAAATCGTAGCCACCCCATACAAAGAATGAGAGGAGTTGTTGCCCTACTGTTTAGTTGGATTGAATGTGTCACTAGTAGGAGGGACTGGCAGGATGGGAAACGGAATTGTTGGAAGGCTGTAGGGAGTCGAACCCTATGACTGAAACCGTTCCAGCAAAGTGTGATGTTTTTTGTTTTTGTTTTGTTTTGTTGGTTTTTGTTTGATGCAGACAAACGTCACGGTGCATGTAAGTGCAAGCTTCGCGTGCACAGTGCTCCTGCATTGGACCCCCTGTGTCCAGCAGTGATGAGCGACGGAGCCAACATAAGAATGGTACAACTCGAAGGTACCACAAAAACACAGACGATACAAATTTGTTAAAAAATACGTGGAATCTCCCTTTTGACAGATATTATTTCGGTCGTCACGGTCGACTTTGTTAAAAGTTAATTTTGGACTAATAAATCAGAAAGAAAATAGTGACGGATTGGGTCGTGACGGAGTGGGTAATAAGTGGCTGATCGGGTGCTCGCCATCCGCTTAGTCCAGTGATTAAGTTGGGTTTTCAAAACCCAAGAAAGAAAGAAAAAAAGACGGAGGGCAAACAAACAAACAAAGACTCAAACAAATTGGACAATCAAATTCTGATAGAACCGCTTGCCGCGCGCCCGATCCCCTGGAATGGGCGAGGGCGAAGACTGGTAATACGCACTATCTCACCACTACCGAGATCTCGTGGAGAAAATTTCTTTGCGAAATGTTTACTTGTACAGAGACTTGGTGTGAGTGGCGGTTCCAGCGACGTAACTGTCACGGGCGGCCTTGTAGGAAACAGTGGCGATCCTGCATGACATAACAAGGTGAGCACAAAGAAATTGCCGACCGTGCATACAGCGCACAGGACAAGACAGCAAGAGAGTAGTTCAGGAAATATATACCACCGTGGAAAATCACAGTGGGGAAGGACTCGTCATTCAGTGAGAGTGAAAGAACAGGGAGAGCCTGAGAGTCAAGAAATGATATGTCACGAAAGGGCTACTGCATGACTATTTCACGTAGGAGCAAGTCAAAACTACTTCGTGACTATTTCACGTAGGATCGGAGACTGACTATGGACTAACCATGAATTTGACTGGTTTGAAAAGCAAACCTAACATGGTGGCACTTGCAAAGGAGGACACATTTGAGGTCGTCGGTCGGCACCTCAATCTTATGCGTATTTAGGCACAGTAAACGTCAATTACACGCGGTCGTGTACTCGACATAACAAAATCGTAGCAAACAGGGTAGGGGTACCGCACCGTGAGGCAGTAGGTGGCCGCGCCTGGCCGAAGACTTTAGAAGGTCTTCGAACTTTTCAAAATATCTCTACTCAACAACAAGACAACAGAACACTCGCTCGGGTAGGGATCTATACCTGTCAGAAATGATGACAATTACAGGGATCATTCCGGTAGCCAAATGGCTTGCAAAAATCCAACGGCGATCAGATGTAGGCTGCAGATTATGCAACAGGGCGCCAGAACAACGTGGTTCGAGCACTAATTTGCCGGAGGAGATGTATGGGCACATCAACCGTGCTGTCTGCGATGGAATGGCGACCACGTTGTGGCAGGAGGAAGAGTTTGAGCAGGTATGCCGCAGAGAATCGCTGGTGGAAAAGGAAGCAGAAATTGAAAAAACAATCTCTGTGAAAGAACACGAGAGGAAACCTTTCGAGCCTTTTAGAAATCGTCTTCCTCTACTTTCGAGCACATACCGTGGCAGCTTCCAGCAAAGCTACTAGACGATTTTTTACGAAGTAATAAAAGCAACATCAATCAAAACTGCACCACGCCATTCTGCCACAAAATTAATCTGGTCAAACGTCCATTCCGGGGCAGACGCTTTGGAAAGGCTCAGTGTGAAAGCAAAACAGAAGCACAAGATTCTGGCGGCGCATATGCAACGCATATACGAAGCGCATGACACAGTAATCCGATCAAACTGTCAGCAAATACATGGGTCATCTGGGGCTGACACAACGACGCCGATGGAGAACCTTGGAGAACAAATGTATGTGTAAATATTAATGATGTACAATCCATGTGTCATCAGCTGCTGAAGAAAGGTGAAGATGGGGCAAAGCTTAAGTAGGATGAGCAAACGAACGGCGTTACACATAGAAGGCATAGCACAAGTATCAGAATGGTTGAATATTTCTGATGCTGCCAAGAAACTACTACTAAGGTAAAAGTAATAGTGGAATCGCTGTGGTGACAACAACCAAATTGTCAACAGGGACTGAAAGCTGAAGTTCATTTCCATCAGAAAAGCAAAGGCAGAGGCGAAAAAGGTAAAAACACACACAGAGCTTCAAAAATCGGGTTTCCATGATTCAGCAAGAGTCAAACGATTGAGACCAATTGGAGCAGAGATGATCCCAGACTCAAACTGAGCGACAACTTGAGGGGGAGTTGCAGGCTGCAACGTAGAGGCACAGTGCACGGGCGGAGTGAGAGCCGACAGCATGTCGTCGCTCGAAAGAGAGGCACGGCTCGCTCGGGGTGGGATTCGAGAACATGATGCGTTCTTGGGACATGAAATGAGGGGCCCAGCAGGGACTGGGCGTGGCCCGCAGTGGTGTCTCGATGGCTTGGGGCGGTAAGGCCAAGGTGCAGGGAAGGGAAATTGGGTCACTCGGAGGTGCCATCAGTTGCCATTTCCGCCATGTTTTCAGAATGTACTGATGTATTGAGGCTTTCTATCTCGATAAGGGAGATTGCCAGCGAATATCCGTTCTGTGTATTCATATACAAGAATTCTTATATATTTCACATTTATTTCATTTTGGTTATTTTCTTGTCAAACACATATGAAATATTGAATTCTCATATACTTGACGTTATCATTGGCCAACACACATGGATCTTGTTGTTGTCACCACACGGGGAAAGAGTGGCCAAATACACACGTACATACTTACAAAGATACAAACACAAAAAACAAGAACAAAACATATCAAAAAAGGTTCAAAATAAAAAGGACTCGAAAAAGGCCTCCCTACCCCTTTAAGGGGTAGGGGGAGGAAAGAAGGAAAGAAAAGGAAAATAAAGTAGAAAAAGAAAAAGAAAGGGGGAAACAGAAAAAATAAAGAGGGGGGGGGGCGTGGATAAAGGAGCGTAGATATGACATAGGGTAGGATCTTATACTAACAACGCTAGATCGATATGAATGTTTTCAGTTTTTCATCTCCTGCAAAAGGACAAACAACGCAAACAACGCCACCCACTATATGAAGGTAAGAAAAGACAAGAGAGTTCCAAACGCAGTTACTACATTATGTCTCCAAGAGTGACCCAGTAGTGGTAATAAAAGCACTCATCATCATACGCTCACATCTTTTACTTTGCTTTTTCGGAAGGAAAAACGTGTTGAAGAAAAAAAGCAGTTAGTTTCAGATCTCATCCTGCCTGCCAGCATATATATGCACATGTGTATTGTGTGGCCCGCACCAACACGGATGATCGAATGATGCGTGTGCGACACCACAGTGGCGACTGCGTCATGAGCTAGCGTGGATTTAGACATTTTTTTTGGGCGAGCAGCGTCGGGCGACTGATTTCGTCGAGACAACAGCAAGGCATGCGGCAAACAACAGCCTGCACGAGGCTTGCAAAAGTCTCAAGATAGTTCGCAATAGTTTCCATGGCAAAGAGGTTTCTGCACAGTGGCATAGGCGCGCATGCACGGGTGCATGTGCAATTTTTGCGGAGAGTGTGACATGCATTAAACAGGTGTTTTTGAACACCCATGCATGTGCAGGTGTGTACGTTAAACAGGTATTTTGACATCAGCGTACACATATACGTACACGCTTGCTGCAGGGCATGCCGTGACATGCGCTCATGTATGCGCAGTTTGTCCATTCAGCGTTGGGTGACGAGGGTGTCACGGTGGGGTTTCAGCTAGTCTATGAAGGGAACTTGATGCTTGGCGTGGGGGGTTATTTTTGACAGAAGGAGAGATAGGGGTGTTGTCTGTGTCTTCTCTATATTTGATGCGGATGGGAGTGTATGTGAGTGTATGTGTATGTATACGCACACACACACAGACACTTCACGGGGGTACTTGGATGAGCCCAAGGATCAGGACGAAACACTTGGAGGGCCCGACGAATCCAGGTGGACTCAATCTCGGCAGATGCGTATTTGTATATGTGATCTTCCAGATTGTCTATCATCAGCGATTCGCACTCACCCGTGGCCGCGAAGCTCATTCTCGACAAAAATCCATTTCCACCAATAATTTCGCAGGTTTTTTTCTGTTTTCAGTCTAACCGTTGCCTTCGTAAATTATTTGAACTGCTGTCCATGATTGTCCACCCTCTTGGCAGTTTCATGCATGCGAACTGAGACGCCTCTGCCATTTTTATTCTGTTTTACGAACGTGTTCTTTCCAGAGCAACGACTCTTCCAGAATTCTGAGATAACCTCCTTTTGGATGTTTTTGTATGTCTTGATCTAAAAACCACGTCACGTCAATTTCTCACACCTGTTCGATCCGAGACGATGTAAAACCAGCTCAGTTGGTTAGAGCACGGGACTGTCAATCCTGAGGTCGTCGGTTCGTTTCCGGCAAAATCTCAAAAAAACTGAAAACCCCAAGTCTACATGGATTTGAGGTACATAGACCCTCAAGCAAGGGTACTCAATTACTGTTTCAAGCAATAAAAGCAATGATGAAAATAGAAACATGAAAAACAAGGATGAGAGATTTCATGTTTGCTTATTAGCAGCAAATCTGCATTTGATTACAAGCGCATTAGCTATAATACACAAGGACCGAATAAATCAACTATTGCTAACCATTTTCGTTGATTGGGGTGCCAAGAGCATTGTGTTTGCATCTTTTCATTCAAAAAATTACACATTTGTGCAGTTACACATTCACTCCATGTCACACGTTTGCTTTGAAAATTTATTTACCCCACATTTTTGCCCCGCCCTACGCACTTGCCCTACCCCACACTCTCTGATTAAAGTTGCTTTTATTACTTCTCAAGAAATAGTCAAGTAGCTTTGCTGCAAGCTCTATGTGCTGTACCCTCAATCACATGTTTTGCTCATATTTTCCCAACCCTAAGAGACCTAAAGAACAGATTGCAGCGGGTGGCATGTGAATACTCTAGAGGAGATATTTGTTTGTTTGGGTCGTCACAACGCCATAATAAACCGTGACTTCCCCTCGAAACTGAACTGAGCTCATAAGCCGAGTGACTGTGATTAAGTCATTAGACGCGTTTCTGAGGCGCACACAGGTAAATTACTATTCGATTGCAAAAACGCTAAGCCAGAGAGTGTGCAAACGTTACTGTTGGAGGAATATGTTGTGTGGCATCAGCAAAAACACCCTCTGAGGTGAGTGAAAACGGGATGAATAGTACGTGAATTTGTTGACGTTGTGAAAATGTGGGTGAATTTGTTCCATTTTTGTTGAAAGTGGGTGAGATTTGACATTTTGACCTACTTCCTTTTTCCAAATTGTCGTTTTCACCCACTTATTTTCCCCGTTTAACCCACTTTCAGATTTCATCAACTTGTGGATTTGGTTTTCACAAGCTTCTTTTTCCCGTTTCACCCACTTGCGATTTCACCTACTTGTAGATTTCGTTTTCACACATTTTTTGTTCCCGTTTCACCTACTTGCAGATTTCACCTACTTGTTTTCACCCACTTGCAGATTTTACCTATTTCACCTACTTGCAGATTTTATTTACTGGCACTTGTCTTGCGTTATGACTCTGATGATTGGTGTTGTCTGTGTTCGCTGTAACGTCATTTTGACCCACTGTTTTATTTCAACCGCTGTACCGCAGAAATCAATTTTCACCCACGATGCTTTACGCTCTGGTTTCACCCACTTCAAGGTTTCACCAGCTTGCAGATTTCACCCACTTACAGATTTCACCCACTTGCAGATTTCACCTACGTGCAGATTTCATCTACTTGCACTATTAGCATTGTCTGTGTTCACTGTAACATCATTTTGCCCCACTTTTTTCTTTCACCCGCTGTACCGTGACTGCAGAAATCAACTTTCACCCACGATGCTTTACGCTCTGGTTTCACCCACTTCAAGATTTCACCTGCTTGCAGATTTCACCCACTTACAGATTTCACCCACTTCAGATTTCACCTACGTGCAGATTTCATCTACTTGCACTTGTCTTGTGTTATGACTCTGATGAATATTGTTGATTGTGCTCGCTGTAACATCATTTTGCCCAACTGTTTTCTTTCACCCGCTGTACCGTGACTCATCGTCAAGACAGTGACGATGACGATGCAAAGGCGTCTGAGCGAGGAGGAGCAACGGGGCCGACTGGCGATCAGGCTGAAAGCAAGAGGGCTAGCTCTGGCAGCCCAGACTTACCAGTGAGTAGTTCTCCTGTTGCCTGCCGCGCGTGGCCGAGTGCCATAGCCACGCAAAAGGCGCATTTCGCACTCCTCGCCATTTGTGGTGTACAAGAAAAGCTGCGGGGTTGACTGGCGATGGAGCTGAAAGCAAGAGGGCTAGCTCTGGCAGACTTGACTTGCTGTTGACGTTTCTCCTGTTGCGTGCGGCGCGCGACTGAGTACCATAACAACGAAACACGTCCACTTCACATTTCTCGCCATTTTGGCACCTCGTCACGCATTGTGTTGTGTCAGGAGCCCTGCATCCTTGCTCTTGTTGCCTGCTTGCTGCCACCTGCTGTCGTCGCCTGCTACATCTGCTGCTGCTGCTCGCCTTGCGAAAACCAGGCCCGAGGTCGCTCGGGGTTTCGAGGTCATTCTGGTGAGGATTCTGAGCAATCACTCCCTCCTTTTCAGTTTGGTCGCTCTTTGGAGCACATATCCACCTCGTTTATATGTGGCAACAATACCAATTGGTGTAGCGACCAATGGGTGCGGTGAGTGGGGTGACACCCACCTGTATGTACTATGCTCTGGCAGTTCTTTTCTTGATTCTTATCAATTTCCAACCTTGGTTGAACCCTTCACTCCTGTAATGAGAGACACACCCTCGCCGTGACCTCCAGCATCTGCGACGACAATGCTGGCCCCCACCGTCATGCAGGAGTCAACCCTCTCCCACAATGAATCTGCGCTGTGCCTGCAATCGCTTCTGCGTCCATCCTCGGCCCTGTCTGCATGTGATTTTGCCACATGTATGCAAGCGCTTATTCCCTCCCCTGTTCCCGCGTGCCTGCCTTCGCTTCTGCGACCCTCCTTGGCCCCGTTCCCAAGTGAATTCGAATCATTATACATGCGAGTGCTAACTCCCACCCATGTTCCTGCAGGATTTAGACAGTCTGGCTCCCGGCCTGGACAACCAGCCTGGCCAATAACTGGGCTCACTCGTGTTTCCCACCGTCCCCTACTGTTGTGTTCTTGTTCCACCCTCTCCATTTTTCGCATCACCTGCCTGTCCCTCTCCTGACAATTCTATTATGATTGTAATTGTCGTGAGCGTGTGGATTGTCGTTTTCATGTTGTCCGAAGCCTCACACTCCCAGATGAGTCTAAACTCGTCACAAACTGGCCAGCAGCAATCAGTTCAGTAATGTTTCCATAATGGAAATGGGAAAGACTTGGTGCTCTGGTGCAGGTGCGCCTTCTCCTTCGGTTATTTTTTTTTTTACAAACAAGTGTTGCTTTGGGTAGTGGGCGGTGGAGGGTTTCACGACAATTGGGAGTGAAGTGAAGATTGCTTTTATTATTGCTCGTAAAGAAATAATGTAGTAGTTTTGTCTGGAACTCTTAAGGTGCAGTCTTTTATGCTCACCAAAGTGAAAGACTATGATTTGCTGATTGTCGTCACATCTTCTACTTTTCTAAAAAGAAAAAACATGTTAAAAGAAAAAAGCTGTTAGCCCAGATCATCAAAACCCGCAGCACAGCATATATATAGACAAATGTACTGTGTACACCTACCTATACAGTCTACATGTATACTGCACTTTAGTCAATCTGGATTCTTCTGGCTCTCCAGGTGTCCGTCCCACACCTGGGCTCACATCAAGTACCCAAGTAGTTTGTGTGCGTGTACGCGCGTATACAAGCACACACACACCCACCACCCTAACACCTGCAAAAATAGAGAAATATACAAGACAAAACCCCTATCTCTACCCCTGCCAAAACATAGCCTTTCACGCCAGTAACAAGCGCTAACCATGAACAAGCTGAAACAAACCCCACTTCCAATCCCCCCACACACACGCATGCAAGTGTTAAGAAACACCTGTGATACACATGTAGTAGAGAGATTGGAAAGTACAAATAAACAAAATGCGCCTACACGAGTGCATATGTACACCCACACGCGAGCGTATATAAATGTATATGCATACATATACACAGACATACATATATACATATACATACATGTACACATACACTATACACACATACATGAACACACATATACATACGCATGCATATGCACACGTATGCACAGGTAGAAAATCCTAGCAACAACGCCTCAACGTGTCAAGCAATATCATAGACGCACGTACGCATCCACATGCATATGCATGCATGCACACACATATATACATATACACAACATATACACATATGCGCACAACCTGCAGCGAGTGTGTTCGCAGATGTGTACGTTGGTGTTAAAAGACACCTGTGTAACATACACACCTGCCCATGCACTAGTGCCCAAAACACCTGTAAAGTGCATGTAGCACTCACTGCAAAAAAAATGCACATATATATATACTTACACACATATGTACACACATATGTATACGCATGCATATGCACACGAAAACACATGCGCATGCATGACACCGTCCACACGCTGAAGTACTGATACCAAGACCCACAATCTATGCACAAATGTGCCTACTAGTACACATACACATACACATGTGTATAAACGCATAGATGTACAAATACATACACACGTGCATATATATACATATATCATGTCCGCACACATACACACACACGCATACAAAATGCACATATGAACGCACGCAAAGCACGTCTGAAACGATGACGCGGCAGCGACTGCGCGGGAAGCCCGACTTGATGCCAAGAAGCTCTGCCCTTCTCCCTGTCCGCTGCAATCCGGAGGGGGATACCCATCGTGACCAGCAGCCCAATCACCCGTCCGCAAGGAACGACGGATACGCGCAGAACAACCACAACTAACAGCAGCTCATCACACCATCACGACAGCGCGCCGTCCAGACCACATCCGCTTATCTGCACTGGTGCGGAGCCAATCCACCCAGTTCATTGTCCACGCAAGCTCCCAGCTTGGCCATGGCCCCCCGAAACGAGGTCATTTTTCTGCCATTTTGGCGGTTTTTTTTCCTTGGATCACAGGAAATCTTATCATCACTCAGGACCTTCACCAATGAGGCCGAACCAACTTTGGACCTGCCCAGACGACGGAGCAGCCAGGGCACAAGCCCCTGGTTGTCAACGTAGTAGTTGCTGGGTCCGTTCGAAGAGGAAGAGGAGGGGACCGGTGTAGCCAGCGACGTAGTTAAGGTGCAGGGTGAGGATCCGG
>Ga0335398_10011344_pt1 | contig 10035 bp, 5 predicted proteins | sample BON03_FD_205742 | JGI IMG/M metagenome (GOLD analysis project Ga0335398, IMG submission 205742) | Freshwater microbial communities from Lake Bonney liftoff mats and glacier meltwater in Antarctica - BON-03 (spades assembly) (version 2) | ecosystem: Environmental > Aquatic > Freshwater > Ice >... | reverse complement strand
TATATATATATACATATATATATATATAGATACATATATACATATATACATACATAGATAGATACATAGATAGATAGCTAGATAGCTAGATAGGTAGAGATGCTCTCGCCTGACCCTTTGTTGACCCTTTCACAGGCGCGTGCCTACGCCCGCGACTTTGAGATAGTGCTGGCGTAGACGCTGCTCGCTTATATATATAGATAGATGGATAGATACATACATACATACATAGATACATAGATAGATACATGGATAGATAGATAGATAGAGATGCTCTTGCCTAGCCCTTTGTTGACCCCCTCACAGGCGCGCTTACGCCCGCGACTCTGAGCTAGCAATGGCGCAGACACTAGTAGGCTATATAGATAGACAGACATATATAGATAGATAGATAGATACATAGATAGATAGGTAGATAGATAGAGATGCTCTTGCCTAACCCTTTGTTGACCCCTCACAGTCCTTACAGGCGCGCGGTTTTAACCGCAGGCGCTACTCGGCTGTATAGATAGATAGATAGATACATACATACATACATACATACATACATAGATGCATGATAGATAGATAGGTAGAGATGCTCTAGCCTAGCCCTTTGTTGACCCCCTCACAGGCGCGCTTACGCCCACGACTCTGAGCTCGCAGTGGCGCAGACGCTACTAGGCTATATAGATAGATAGATGGACAGATAGATACATAGATACATACATAGATAGATGGATATACATAGATAGATGGATAGATAGATACATAGACAGATAGGTAGATAGCTAGAGATGCTCTTGCCTGACCCGTTGTTGACCCTCACAGGCGAGTGCCTAACGCTGCACGGCTATACATATGTATAGACAGACAGATAGATAGATAGATAGTTCGATTCATAGATAGATAGATAGGTAAGAAATACTCTCGCCTAACTTTTGGTTGACCCCTTACAGGCGCAGGCCTACGCCCGCGACTCTGAGCTCGCAGTGGCGCAGACGCTACTAGGCTATATAGATACATGTATATATACATAGATACATAGATAGATACATAGATAGATACATGGATAGATGAATAGATAGATAGTATGATTGGTAGAGATGCTCTCGTCTAGCCCTTGGTTGACTTTATTACAGTCTTTACAGGCGCACGGTTTTAACCGCAGGCGCTACTCGGCTATATACACATGCATAGATACATAGCTAGATAGATACATAGATACATGGATGAATAGATAGGTACGAGATGCTCTCGCCTAACCCTTCTAACCCCAACCCTTTGGTTGGCCACCTCACAGGCGCGCGCTTACGCCCGCGACTCTGAACTGGCAGTGGCACAGACGCTACTCGGCAGCGCGGCCGTGGCCAGCGGGCTCGCCAACGGCAACGTTGGAATGGGATCGCTCTACTATGTACTTGGCAGCGGAACGTCGGCGAGGCGGGTCCAGGCGCTTAGCAGCGCGCTGGCCAAACAACAGAAGCCGCCCTAGCCCTAGGTGTTTTCAAGTGTCGAGGTGTCTTGTGCGCCGGCTGTGTAGCTATGACCAAGCACGTAGGTAGTGGAAGTGATGATGCACGTACAGCAGGCGCACTCAATAACAGCGCATAAACAGCGCGCTGGCCAAACAACAGAAGCTGCCCTAGTCCTAAGTGTGTTCAAGTTTCGAGGTGTTCTGTCTGCCGGCTGTGTAGCTATGACCAAGCACGTAGGTAGTAGAAGTGATGCACGCACAGCAGGCGCGCTCAACAGTCAACAGCGCGTAGACAGCGCGCGCTGGCCACAAACAACAAAAGCCGCCCTAGGTTGTTCGAGGTGTTTTATCACACGCCAGCTTTGTGTAGCCAAGCTGTAGAAGCGAGGCGGGGTGCTGCAGCAGAAGCCGCCCTAGGTGTATTCGACGAGGTGTTATGTCCGCCGGATGTGTAGCTAGCCGAGCATGTAGTAGATGCGAACAACGCGTAAACAGCGCGCTGGCCAAACAATAGAAGCCGCCCTAGGTTTTCTCGCGTAGCCGCACCGTCGCCGAGAGCTGGCCTCGGACGGCGTACGGGGCAGCATCACAGCCACAGAAGTGTTATCACACGCCGGCTGTCTAGCCGAGCTACTGTAGAAGCGAGGCGGGGCACTGCAGCGGGTCCTGCACAGTAAAAGCCGCCCTGTGTTGAAGTGTAATTGAATTTAATTAGTTAAATTAGTAATTGGTTATTTATAATATAATTAAAATCTTTTATTATGTTTTATTTTGGTGGTGTGTGTAGGTGTATTTTTTGCTGTGTTGGCCTGCATGATAATTGTGTTTTTTTTATGTTGTTGTGGTAGAGTTATGAGTTATTTATTATTATTGTTATAGTTAGGCATGTGGTAAAACAGAGAATTTAATTAATTTAATAAATAATTAATTACTTATAATATAATTAAAATCTTCTATTATACTTTATCCTAAAGGAAGCCTGCATAATAACCACAACCCTTTATATTATTATAACAGAACCACAAACCACCCATCACCATCACTGTAACCAAACATGTGATAAAACAAAGCCGGGAAAATAGCACAGCAGACACACGTTGTATACAAGTTTATACATAACTCATACAACACACAATGCACACTGGGCGTGCCGTCCGTTGCGCCGCGCTGCTCTATGTACGAAAAAAGGAACAAGCAACAACTAGCTCGATGGCGAAGGCAAATAGAATATAGTGGGGCCGGCTAAAAGTAGAATATAGTGGGGCCGGCTAAAAGTACGCACGCGTCGTGCCCGAGCGAGCGTAGCCTAGAAGGACGCAGCCTCGAAGTTGCCAAAGCCGAGCGACTCGGCGATGATGTTGGTGAGGTCGTCGGTGTAGGTGCCCGCGGCCAGGCCAGTCCAGATCTCGAGAGCCGCGAAATCGGACTCAAGCACGATCGCGCCGGTGACGTAAGCCCCGCGCATGGCCGAGCAGTCGTTCTCCGTGCAGTACGCCTCGCGCTTGCCGTTGTAGTAGCCGACGCCGTTCCAGGTGTAGGGGAGGGCGCGCTCCATGTTGCCGAAGCTGACCGACTCGGCGATGATGGCGGTGAGGTCGTCCGTGTAGGTGCCGGACGCCAGGCCGCGCCAGACCTCGAGGATGGCGAAATCCGACTCGAGCACCACGTCGCCCACGACGAAGGCGCCGCGCATAGCAGAGCAATCGTTCTCGGCGCAGTATTCCGAGCGCTTGCCGTTGTAGTAGTCGATGCCCAGCCACGCGTAGGGGAGGGCGCGTACCATGTTGGAGTAACCGAGCGACTCGGCGATGATGGCGGTGAGGTCATCCGTGTAGGTGCCCGCGGCCAGGCCGATCCAGACCTCGAGGGCGGCCCAGTCGCTCACGCGAACCACCTCGCCCGGGACGAAGGCGCCACGCATGGCGGAGCAGTCGTTGTCGGCGCAGTAGGCGGTGCGCTTGCCGTTGTAGTAGTCGATGCCAGCCCAAGCAAAGAGCGCGACGGCGTCGTCCGAGGGGTCGGACTCGATGTCGACGCGGAGGGTCTGGCAGCCCTCGCCCAGCGTGAGCGCGGCGAGCAGGCCCGAGGAGAGCGAGTGGAGCTGCAGGTTGACGATGTACTGCTCGCGCGCGGCCATCTCCTCGGTGAGCCGCTTCTGGGGCCCGTCGTCGGCGGCGATCTTGTGGAGGAATCCGGACGGGATGATGCCCGTGAACTCGGCCTGCGAGCCCGCCGTGAGCGAGAAGGCGGGGATGGAGTTGAGCTGGGTGCGCTTCGACTCGTCGGCCACGCGCGCGACGGTCACCATGCTGCGCTGCGAGTTGCCCTCGGAGTCGAGGTCGAGGCGGATCAGGCGGCCGGTCGAGCCGTCCTCGGCGATCATCAAGTGACCCTTGGGCGACCAGTACTACAAAGGGAGGCGGCGGGGCGGCGGTTAGCACGCGGGTTCGGGCCCTAGCGGAGGTGGTGGGCGCTGTGGAAGGGGTGTGATGGGCGTGTTATATATATATATGTATATATATATATATGTATATATATATATATATATATATATATATATCTCTATATATATATATATATATATATATATGTGTGTGTGTATATATATAGCTGTGTGGGCGCGCACCAGGCCGTCGGGGTTGCCGAAGATGGGGTCGACGTCCTGGATGCGGAGGCGCTTGGTGGTCGCGTCCACCGCGGCCGGGAGCTGGACGCCGTTCTTGGTCATCATCGTGGCGGTCGTGAGCGAGGCGATCGAGGAGACCGAGATGTCGCCGAGGCCGGTCATGGCCTGCGCCCACATGTTGGGCATGAGCAAGTTGACCGACGACCACTCGTTCTTGCTGCCGCCCGAGTTGAGGGCGTTGACGGCCGTCTCGACGGGGACGAAGGCGCCCGCGTAGTCCGCGAGCGCGTCCATGTTGGCCCACGTCTCGTGGCCGGACACCGTGAGCACGTACATCTGGCCGTACTTGGGGTTGAGGCCGTTGCGGCCCAGGAAGTCGGAGCCCTGCTTCTTGCCGATGTAGAGGTGGATGCGCTGGCCCACGGTCGGCTCCGGGTAGAGGTTGACGACGAGCGCGACGTAGCCGGCCATGCCCGAGTAGATGGGGGTCGCGGTCTCGACCATCATCGAGGTGGGGAGCAGGTAGGTGCTGCCGGTCATGGTGTCGAGCACGCCGATGCCGCCGTAGGTGGAGTCCTCGTGGCCGGCGATGTACATCTCGTCCTCGAAGCCGGCGCCGGCGAGCAGGTGCGAGTACTGGGCCTTGATGTGGAAATCGCCGCCGCAGAAGCGCGACATGCCCTCGATGCCGGTCAGCGCCTTCATGTGGTTGACCGAGGTGACGAGCTCGCCGGTCGGGGCGGAGTCGGTCGAGATGTAGACGCGCTTGATGGCCACGCCCGACACGACGTGGGTGTACTTGGTGCCGCCCGCCTTGAACTCCACCTCCATATCGTAGTAGCGGACGGTGGCGCCGTTCATGACGAAGGACTCGTCCATGGTCGGGTAGGCATAGCCGGGCGAGCCCTTGGTGGCGGACGCCGAGTAGCGGAACGGCACGCCGTTGCCGGCGGGCACCTCGTTGTTGGTGTAGTAGCGCACGAGGCCCTTGGAAAGAACCTTGATGCCCGCGCCGTCGGTCGCGCCCGTGACCATCGAGAGGCCGTTCCACGAGGCGGGCACCTGCCACATGGAGTCGTAGGCCAGGGTGCCGTACTCACCCGACGACATGAGCGGCGTCAGGGTCACGTTGGGGTTGACGTAGAGCAGCGGGTCGGTCGGGTGCGTGCCGAACTCCTGCAGGACGACCGCCGCGGCGGCCTGCACGGCGGCGCCGGCCGGCGCCACGCAGGTCGTGGGGAAGGGGGCGGGGCACGTGGCCTGGGGCTCGTAGCAGTCGGTGGGGCAGGACGGGGTGGGCACCGACGAGAAGAGGAGCCGGCGGCCGGCGGCCTGGTTGCAGCCGGCCGGGCACAAAATGCGCTCGGCCTTGACGGCAGGGAAGGCGAGCTCGATCGTCACGGTGGAGCCGACCTCGCTCGGCATGGCGCCCGCGTTGGCCGTGTTGGACGGGACTAGGCTGGCGCGGAACGTGCGCGCCACCCAGTCGATGTCGAGCTGGCCAAAGTGGTCGGTGCGCACGATGTCGTAGCCGGGCACCCTGTTGTTGCCCTCCTCAAGGCCCGCAGTGTTCCACGCGTGGGTGAGCGACGACGCGGTCACCTCGAGGAGCGGCAGGGTCGCGTAGTCCTTCTTGTTGAGCGAGGCGACGGGGTTGCCGTTGTTGTCGCGGAACATGGCGCCGTACTCGCCGCCGCCCATGGCGTCGAGCTGGTAGAATCCGCCGACGTGGCGGTCGCCCGAGATCATGACCACGTTGTCGGGCAGGATGGAGAGCAGCTTCTTCTGCTCGCACGGGTTCTCGTAGAATCCCTCGTAGAGGTTGCCCATGAACTGGGGTGCAGGAGGAGAGAGGAACGGTCAGAGAGTTGTGTGGCGGTTGTGTGGCGGTTGTGTAGCGGATGCGCCGGCGCGCGGGCAGTGGCAGCGCACCTGGTAGCCATTCACGAGAATGCGGAGGTCCGCCGGCTTGGCAAACTCCTCCGCGAGCCACGCCCACTGCTCGTCGCCCAGGTAAGACTCGCCCGACTTGAACCAGCGGCCGTCGAGAAGGATGATCTGGAGGCGCTTGCCGTGCGGGCCGAAGGAGTAGGACGTGTACACGCCCTCGCGCGTGCGACGCGCGTCGTCCATCGGGACGTCGAAGAAGTCGAGGAAGTAGTCCTTGGCCACGGCCTTCATCGGGAAATCGATGCCGCCGTTGTTGATGCCGAACTGTGGGTGCGGGGGGGGGAGGGAATTGTGTCGAGCGTGTGTGGTGGGCGCGCGCGCGGCGCGGGCACAGCGGCAGCGCACGTCGTGGTCATCCCAGGTGCCCACGTACGGCACCGTGGCCTTGAACCGCTTGAAGGCGTCGATCGCAAGCAGCTCGTCGTAAGCCTGTTAGCAAGGGCGGGTTGGGTGGTCAGCTGTGCAGTGCAGCGAGCGCGTACATTGCGCGTATATAGACTCGCGGGGCGCGCCTGCTTGAGCTCGGCGCAGTCGGTCGTAACGCAGTCGCCGTACACGTTGTCGCCGGTGAGCAGGGCGAGGTCGGCGCCCGCGTTGGCGAACGTGTCCCACGACTCGAAAAAGATGCTGTCGCCGCCGAAGCCGCCCGGGTCCTGGTGCGCGCAGGAGCTGAAGGTGATGCGGCTCAGGACGGAGTCCTCGCTAGGCACGAGGTTGTGCGCCGTGACCGCCGCAGCCAAGAAGACGACCGATGAGCTACGCATTGTGACTCCTGGACTGTTGTTCCCCGTCGGCGATTAATCACGTCCAAATTGGGATTCGATTTATAGAATATGATCCATAAATAGGAGGATGGCGTCTCCCTCGAGATAGATAAACACGTCGCCGCGTGCTCGCCGACGGGGCCGTGGGAATTAAGTTGAAAATATTGGTATTCAAATATTCCGTCGGAGGGCTTAAGTTGAAATAGATATGTCGCCGTCGTAGAAGGTTTTCTCGAGAACGAGAGGAGCTTGAGACGCTGTGTGTGCATGGACACGAAGCTTGCGCAGATGCGGGACGTTGGCGGTGTCCAAGAGAGACACCAACTACAGATTGCCCATTAGTAGTTGCCCCCTTCCGGTATCGCCCGGTCTTCGCCCATATTCCCGCACCTCGCAATTAGCGCATCTAGAGGATCAGTTAGTCAGAACACATCACTATATTCATCAACCGTGAATCTTCTAAGAAGATCTTCCGGTTAATGATATCTCGCTGTGTGTAGAGTGTTGCGAGATTAGAGGCAATCAACGCGTAGCTCTTGTTGCACCGAGCATAAGTCACTGCCGCTCTCCTGCTGCTGTGCAACGTCTTTCTTTTTCTTCAAGCACGCGGAGTCTGACAGCCGTCCTCATCACGGCCATGTTGACCACCCGCGCTGAAGTCGCCGCCGCCGAGGCCGCCAAGGCCCTGAAATGGCCTGCCATTTTCGGCCCAGAATTCGACCTCGATGGTGACGCCTCTTCAATCATCAGCTTCTTCCAGACTGTCGCCGAGCTCTCCAAAGCCAATGAGACGCTCGCCGTCTTCCTCCTGTCCGGCGGCCGCATCGTGCCGTCGGCCAGCTTCTACTACACCGCCGACTCCAAATCCGCCTATGCTCACATGGCGATGGAGCACTTACGCCAGGCTACGGCTGCGCCCGGGGTGGGACGTCTGACCTTCCTCCCTTCCGAGACGGTCGCCGCCTACAACGCGCTGCCGCCCGTCGCCTTTTCCAGTCTCCCACTTGCGTGGCCCGCCGGTGCCTTGTCTTCGTCGGGCACGTCTGTCCACATCGCGCCACCCGCCGTCACGCCCGCTCCGACCGCCCACCACTCACTGCTCACCGCCACCGCCGCCGAGCTGGTTGCGGCGGCAAATGCCGCTGCCGTTGCTGCGGCCGCCGACGCCGCCGCCGCCGCTGCAGCCGCCGCCGCCGTGGGCACCGCCCCTCTCACCGCCGCCGCCCTCTCCGCTGCCGCGACCGCCGCCGCCGACGGCGTCGTCGCAGCAGACACTGCCGCATACAGATTCTACCCTTGGGTGGTCAACGCGGTTAACCGCAGCCTTGCAACGTACCTTCTACGGATGATCCAAGACACAGAGCTGGCCGCACGCCTGTACAACGACATCCACGGCGACGGCTTCCAGATGCTGCTGGGCATGGAAGCGCACGCTCTCTCGACGGTGACCGGTCAACGGGCGCAAATCGTTTGCCTCCAAGCTCGCACGGCCATGTTGGTCCCTAAATTCGCACCAAAGGCGGGTGCCGCGGCCCACTCTTTCCGTGAACGCTGTCTCGGATATGAGGAGATGGCGCGTTGGGCGCCTGCTACGTGCAGCGACGACGCTCGCCTCGATGTTTTGCGCCGGTTTGTCGATACTATGGACATTCGGTTCCAGAACTCCGTCAACGTATACCAGACGATTCGCAATGCCGACCTCGAAGGTGAGGCTACCATCCCGAGTGGGCAGCAGGCTGACGATTACGTCACGGACATTCGTAAAGCGCTGCTGGCAGCGGACAAAGTGGACCGTGGCAGAGCGGCAACCAGGCAGCAGAATGCTTGCTTGGCCCTGCTGGAGGGGCCCAGCTCGAAGCAGGAGTCGGAGCTCGCCAAACTCCGGGCCGAAGTGGCTTCCCTCAAAGCGGCGGCCGCCCGCCCACCGCCAACGGCTCGCGCCGTCGTGCCGCCGCCATCCGCAGCGCTCTCTGTGTCGGTCGCCACCGTGGCGCAACCGCCACCAAACGCCGCCGGGCCGCCGCCCACGGCAGCGCTCTCTGTGTCGGTCGCCCCCGGGGCGCGCCGCGCCCCGCCGCCAAGCGCCGCCGTGCCGCCGCCCACGGCAGCGCTCTCTGTGTTGGTCGCCCCCGTGGAGCGCCGCGCCCCGCCGCTGCCGTCCTCGCTGCTGCCCCGGAAGGCCAAGCCCAGCCCCGCGGTCGATGCAAGCCAGTGGGCTTTGGGGCAGAGGCCGTGAAATATCTGCACGCCAACGCCGGTCGACAACGGCAACGGCCTAGGCAAGGGCAAACATTTTCACCGCCGCTGCACTCTCATTCGTAGGCCAGGCCCTACTCGCGGCCCGCCGCAGGGCGCACCTGCTCTGTCTCCTCCACCCTCCCCTCCTGCATCGCCACGGCCTGTTCCGGCTCTATCGGTGCTGGTCGCACCGCCAACCGCCGCACCTCCCCCCTCCTACATCGCCACGGCCCCACCACCGCCTCCACCGCCGCCATCGCCGCCGCCTCCCTCCCCCATCGCGCTCCAACCCTCCCACTGCTCCACCCCGCTACCGCCACCACCCACCGATCCTCCCTCGCCAACCCCCGCCGCCACGCCGCGGCCGCCGACGCCCCAGCGCCCCCCACCGATCTACCTCCCCTTTGCCACACCTTCCGACCTCGCGGCCCCATCATCCCCGCCCAACTCACCTCCGCCGGGAGTCGCCGAGACTATCCCACCACACTCGGTGACTTCCACTCCCGTGGACGGCGCCGCCACCACGACTCCTACTCCGACAATCCCAGCGTCGCTGACTGCCACTTCCGTGACCGGCGCCGTCACCACAACTCCTACTCTCATGATCCCACCGCGCTCGCAGCCTGCCACTTCCGTGGCCAGCGCCGGCACCACTGCTCCGACCCCGGATCCCGTTGCCGCCGTCACGCCTACGCCTTCGCCTACAACCGGGCATCCACCTCCTGCACCGCCGCCGCTATTGACACTCACCAGCAGCCCGCCTAGTGTGCCGCCGTCACCACCGCCCGCGCCGCCGCCGCCTGCGCCGCCACCGCCCCAGGCACCGCCTAACAGCCCGCCCGATGTGCCGCCGTCGCCACCACCCGCGCCACCGCCGCCTGCACCGCCACCGCCCTCAGCGCCGCCTAGCAGCTCGCCCGGTGTGCCGCCGTCGCCACCACCCGCACCACCGCCGCCTGCACCGCCGCCGCCCTCGCTGCCGCCCATCAGCCCGCCCGATG
>Ga0335398_10011343_pt1 | contig 10036 bp, 8 predicted proteins | sample BON03_FD_205742 | JGI IMG/M metagenome (GOLD analysis project Ga0335398, IMG submission 205742) | Freshwater microbial communities from Lake Bonney liftoff mats and glacier meltwater in Antarctica - BON-03 (spades assembly) (version 2) | ecosystem: Environmental > Aquatic > Freshwater > Ice >... | reverse complement strand
TAATCCAAATCTCCTAAACACACACTATATATATGCAGAGCAGACTGAAGGGGTAACCTTCTGATCGCCTCTTGCTGGCATAGAGTATTTCGGCTGCCCTGTGGCTATACGAGCCAGCAGTGGGGGGTGCCCTTAGTTTCACGTGGAAGTCCGAGGATCTTCTTTGCCGGCATAGAGTTTTTCGGTTACCCTGTGGCTACATGAGCCAGCAGTGGGGGGTGCCCTTTGTTTCACGCGGAAGTCCGAGGATCTTCTCCCACCTCTGCCAAAATCTTGCACTGCGGCCCTCTTCTTGTAGAGGACTCGCGGTGGGGGGGGTGTTGGCGGGTGGGATTTCCCTGTGGGCTGTTTCCCCCCGTGTGGTGTTTCCCCCCGCGGTGTTTGGGGGCTGCCCCCCTCCGGTTCTTTTGTCGCGCGTGGTTGCTACCTTTCTGTGATGTCTGCTGTCTTCTCTGCCGTCCCGGCGTCTGGCCGACCGCCCGGCCAACAACAAAGGCCATGCTGCGAAGGATTGTACATCCCCTTAATTGTACGCACGTTCGACGCCCGAGACTTTTTCTTTTTCTTTTTTAATTATCGCCTATACCGTACCACGCCAGTTTTTTTACAATCGCGCGCGCGCAGCTGCTCCAAGGCGCTGGAGCGCCATTCGGTAGCCGAGCCGACGCGCGGAACGAGACGGGAGGAAGCTGCGCGCGAGGCACGCAGCAACGCATTCACATTCACACTTGTTTTTCACTGGTCACTGGTTTTACTAACTTTATACTTTATCTTTTACAAACTAGACTTAGTAAGTGACTTAGCTACGAGGGGGTGGGAGGTGGGGGGGTGGGAGAGGTGGGTAGGGGGCTCCAGGGAGTGGGGGGTAGGGGGTAAATCCATGCGGCTACCCTACCCTACCCCCCGCCCCGTAAGTCCTGTAGACAAGCCCTAAAGTTAAACTCCGCCGCCTTTCACGCGCGAAGGCTGCTGCTGCGCACGTCACGTCAGGGCCGCTCCAAGGATTCTCCAGGGCCTCCGTCACGATCGATCGAGACAAGCTGCATTTCGGACGGATGGCCGACTCGAACGCCGATGCTGCAACGCTGCGGGTCGATCTGCGCGACCTGAACCGACAGCGCGAGGCAATTGAAGAGGAGCTGGCGACCCTGACGGAGGCGCTGGGCGCGGCCAACATGGGTGGCGTCACGGGCGCGCTCGTCGATCGCGAGGGCTTCCCTCGGGCGGACGTTGATGTCCACACCACACGGACGATGCGGCACAGGCTCGCCTGCCTCAACACGGACCACAAGGCGCTCATGCAGATGCTGGAGAGTCGGCTGCACGCGCTCCACGCCGCCACGGCCGGTGAGCGTGGGGCCGGGGGTGTTTCCGCTGCGAGGGCGGAGCCTTCCCGCGCACCGCCGCAGGTGGCGCCCGCTGCGCCGTCTCCCATGGCCAACGGCGACGCCGACTCGATGCCTTCGTTCGCACGCATCGCCTCCGTCACCGCCGGGGGTCCCGCGGCGGCGGCGGGCTTGCAGGCGGGGGACGAGCTCGTGAGGTATGGCCACCTCGACTCGACCAACCACGACGGCCTTCGCGCCGTGGCCAGGCTCACGGGGAGGAGCGAGGGTGGCGCCATTTCGCTCGCGGTGCGCCGCGCGGGCGAGACGCTCGCGATTTCCTTGGCGCCGCACAGATGGGAAGGCCCCGGCCTGCTCGGCTGCCATCTTGTGCCGCGGGTGAACCCTTAACCCCGTAAACCGCTGTGACGCGTAGAATGCAGGCGCCGGTGTGGTGGGCGGCTGGGCCCGATGCGGTACACATCCGGCGTCAATGGGCAGAGGGTTCTGACCACTAGGAGCTGGGCTATCGCTGTGAGAGGGGTGACATATTCAGTGAGTGCAGAGCAGAGGCGCTCTACGGTAACGCCGCTGAGCCGAGCCGTCGAGCTAAAGAACCGTCGAGTGGACTATTGGTATACAGTTCGTCATAGCCGGGTTGGCATATGCCACATTCTTTGCAGCTGCACCTCCCTCGCTCTTCACCAAACCACCAGACCAGAGACCCAGCGAACGCCTCTTATTGTTATTTTGTATTTTATGTGCTTACTGTGCTTGTAGCTGCGAGGTGCGCGCGTGTGAGGTGTGTGTGTGGTGCTGCTGTAGCAGGAAGAGCTGTAGTTGGGTGCTTGTGTGCATGTGGGTCTGCCTCCTGCAGATAGTCTCTGTGACTCTGAACTCTGAACCGGTGCCGCGTGTACACCTGCCTTCTCTGCCTCTGCCCCTGCCCCCCGCTGCCGCTGCTCTTCTCAAACTCAGAACTCAATAATAATAATAATAATAAAATAATATCAATGATATTCGCGTATTCGGTGTCGATGATCGATGATCGATGTTGTGTGTGTGTGTGTGTGTGTGTATGTGTGTATATATATAATATAATATATATATAAATATATACAAAATATAATATATATATATATATATATATATATATATATATATATATGTACCGGTACGAGATAGAGTAGATAGACACTAGACAGCATATAAGTATAAGCAGCGCGGTAGTGTTACACTTACACTGGTGTTGCAAGACAGTTAAACACACCCCTTCAAGCCTATGACTCAGTAGTTTACGTTTACCCCTACGATCGAAACACCTATAATTCTAATCCTATATATATTATACGGATACCGTAGGCCCATAAAATCACTAGCCCCTTCTACTGTTAGAACTCGGGTTAACCCGATTGCACGAGGGTCGCTGAATGCCGGGACATTCACCGCGCGGCGGAATATTCTCAATCATAATTACGTCTTTTTTTTTTTTTTTGGTCAGTTGCGACGGTTAAAACGTACTTTCGCCGTAACCTGGCCGTAACGGGTTCGACGTATTGGACCACCTGTAGCGGGACCAGTGGTAGCTAATAGCCGAGCTCACCTCGAGACTTGATCTCGCAAGTTGAAGTTCACCTCCGATGAAGTTCTACCAAGTTGTTAAACGGAAATGAAGTAGAATGATTCGACAACTGAATAATTAAAATTCATCAAAAATGGGTGGCCCGTCGGCAGTGTCGAAGGCGTTTGGAAAGGCGGTGAACACGCTGCTCCCATCAGAGGTGGGTGCGGAGCGGGCGGCGGTGGTTGCGGAGTGCGCGAGGACTGCCTTCGACTTGGACGCCTACTCGATGGGCATGGCCATGACGTTTGCACAGGTGCGTTCGCTGCAATTACCTACCTCCCACGTTGCCCGCAGCCGCTCCTGGTTACCCTTGAGCCAATGACTGACCTCCCACCTATCTGTGCCCGCAGCCGCTCCTGGTTATTCACCGAGAGCTTCATTGGCACGCCGCGCTCACCGCCGGCTTCCTCCTCGCCGCCAAAATCCTGAACGAAGACCGCGTCTTCGCCAGCGATGCGCTCGCGCTCGAGTCGACGTATACCTCTCAGGACCTTATCCGGTTGGAACAGCGAGCATTCGCCGTCTCGCTTCCGAGCCTGAGTGGGATCCACGACCGCGCCCTCCTTTTCCGAGTAGCGCTCCTGGACCTCGCCCTCGACAGCAGCCCAGCTCCGGTGGTGGTTTTCCCAGGGCACTTCCGCATTCTTATTGCCCAAGCCGACGCCGCCTTGCGCTCCGAGCAGAAGGCGCTGGCCCAATTCGCGGCGCCCAATGCGCTCGTGCACGCGGTTGGCTCGTACGCCGAGGCGCTGGACTACACCGAAGCGCAGGCGGATGCCAATTCTCCCGTGCATCTTGTCCTGCTCGGCGTCCACGCGGTGTGTGGCTCGGCCGCCGACGGCGGCGAGGCCGAGGCGCTGATCGATGCGCTCAATCCGCGGAGCGGGGGGGCCGCGATCGACATGCGCGTCAAGCCGCTCATCGCCGTGGTGTCCTCCGTCCCCCAGCTGCTCGGCAACGCGCTCTATTTCCGAGGCGTTGATGTGGTGGTGGACGACCACAGCCTCACCGCGCACGACATGCAGGTCCTGTTGGACTTTGCTTAGCCCCCCCCCACCCCCCCACCCCACCCCACGAGGAGCGGCAGCCCCCGGCTGTGTGTACTCCCCCTTCCACCCCAATGAAAAGTGGTACCCCCACCATCACGTTGAGCCGGGCTGCTAGCGGCCTGCCTTATCGGCACCGTCCCGGCGCCGCACCCTTTCTTCTATGGATTCTCTTCCTAGTCTTCCTTTTTTTATCCCTGTATGGACGCCTTTTCTCTGCTTCGCTTTCCATTTTCTCCGCCTCTTCGGCATTTTTTCATTGGCAATTATTGTTCATTCGCATATATACATTTACGAGCGAGTAATGAATACACATAATAATAATATTGGTATAATTGATATTGATATTGCAACTCATCTCTCTCTCTATATAACGATAATCTACTCATGCCAGGGTTAACCCGATATGTATGTATGGTATATGTGTAGGTGTATGGCTCTGTGTGACCGTCTGATGCCGTCTGTCTGTGTTTGTGAGCTGTTGTCTGTGAGGACCTTTGCCTTTGATTGTTTATTTATATAATCGTGTTCGCGCGCTCGCTATATCTAGTATTTAGTATATGTGTTGCACCGCTTTTATAATATGCGAATGAATGGTGGATCGAGATCGACATGCGTGGCATGCTCGGGTCTCGGGTTTACAATATAATGTAAATCTAAAAATAGTATATTGAAAAATTAAACAAAAATTAATATTATAGTCGGTCTCATGCATATAGATATAGCATATAGCATATAGTGAGATAGTGCCCATTACATTGTGTTCGTAATCGTAAGAATAGACGTGTTGTACTGCCTACCTACTGACTGCGTAGACACGCGTGCTTGAGCCTGAGCCTGAGCGCATGGCTATTTTCGAGACCGCGTCTATGTATATAGGTCTATATGTGCACGCACGAATACGAGTATATATATGCAGTGACAGTCACAGTCACAGTCAAGACAAGAGCAAGAGCAAGGCAACAAGGCAAGACAAAGACAACAATTCGCAACGATTCCGTTAACACACGTGCTCACGGTTCACGGTACCGTACACAGTACATACCCGTGAATCGTTGAATCGTGTTTTCATAATTTCAATTTATATATATATATGTATATTATATACGTTCGTGTTAGCTTAGTAAATTACAAAGCAGCTTATTAGCTCGTGTTACAATTTTCAGTTTTCAGGTTGGGTCGACCTGTTTTTTTTTGTCGGATCAGTTCCCTCTCCTACATCCCCTTATTGAAGTAGATAGAGATAGAAAGATAGATAGATAAAGGTCGTTCCCTGTACATTTTCTAAAGTAATGTGTCCCCTTATTCCCCTTGTCCTTGTCCTCGTGCATTAGCGTTCGATAATTAAAACCCTAACCAATATAACCGTCTGTGAGTAGATTCGTGTAAAGAGTAGTCATTATCATCAGTGAACGCGCCGTCACGACAACTAGCTCGTATACGACGCCGGAAGGCAACCCACGGGTACCCCTAACGCCAGAGTTCAACAGATGAAGGTGCTCGTGACCGGCGCTTCGGGCTACCTCGGTCAGCACCTGCTCCTCGCACTTCCCGCAGCCGGGCACGAGTTGCACTGCGCCTTCGGTTCCTTTTCGGCGTTCGCGGACGGGCTGCAGATTCCCATGTCGCTCCACCCGCTCGACATTGCCTCGGAAGAGGCCGTGCGCCTGCTGCTCCTGGAGACGTCTCCCGACATTGTCGTCCACTGTGCTGCCATATCATCGCCCGCCGTTTGCCAGCGAGATGCGGAGCGCGCCCGTGCCGTCAACTGCCCGCAGGGGCTCGTGGACGCGCTCCCGGACAACGCCGGCATCATCTTCCTGTCCACGGATCAGGTGACAGTGATACACCGATCCCTAGGCATGCTAAGATCAGAGGGTATCATCCATGGGAGTCGGATCTTCTTCTGATGTTCCTTAACCTCCGGTATTGGTTCGTTTGCCTACTATGCAAAACAGAATGGCTACTCAAATACATCGCGAAGTGATTCCTCTCCATGCGCCCAGGTGTACGACGGGCTATGCGCGCCCTACATGGAGGACTCTGCGGCGCGCCCGGTGAATGAGTACGGCCAGAGCAAGCTCGCATTCGAAGAACTGCTGCGTGCGCGGCTGCCCCTTCGCCATATCTCCCTGCGTTCGTCACTCATCATTGGCGGCACTACGCCCTCCACCTGCCGCAAGCAGTCCTTCTTCCAGTTCTGTGACGAGAGGCTTGGCTCCGGTGTTGCGACCGACTTCTTCTCTGATGAGATCCGATCCGTAGTCCTCGTCGACGACGTTACCGCCACCATCACCGCGCTACTCCGCCTAGTCTCCCCCACCGGTATCACTAGTGCCCCCACTGGTATCATTCCCGATGGCGCGACCTCCGCACCAGTCCCTGCCACCGGTCATCCCGGTGACCCCACCGGTATTTCGGGTGGTGCAAACTCTCCGGAGGGGCGGCTGCGTGCGATTGCGAAAATCGCCGGAGTGTACAACATGGGGGGTCCCCACGGCGTCTCGCGGGTAGATGTGGCGCGCGAAGTTGCGAAACATCGGGGCCACGCTACGTCGAATATTAACTCGGTGGAGCGGTTCGCCCCGGGGGCTCCAACACAGGCTGGCGGTGTGGCGAGCCCGCCAGATATCACCATGGACAGCTCGCGCCTGGCCAAGCTCACGGGGGTCGAGTTTAGGTCGCTCGCCGACGCCGTGCGGGTGAGTCTCGCGGGGGCGGAGCAGCAGGGGGTATAGCTGTCCGAGAGAGGTTAACCCGGATCCTGTTGAGTGTAGCTGCTGAGATATTGCCCTTTATAGTACCGCCATGCTGACTAATATTGCACACCCTCTGTCCGAGAGAGGTCATCCCCGTGCAGCTACTCGCCCGTGTTAGTGCAGTAGCTCCCCCCGTCTGTCCCTGTCCGTGTCCCCTGTTGGACATCACAGGTCCCTGTGTGCCCCCTCCGGCATTGGGCCCTTCCTGGAACGTTCCTTTGACATTCTGCGCAGACTTTCTGCGCTCGCAGCAGACGCCAGCCACGCCTGTCGTCGAGGGTAGCTTTTAACAGCCGCGTCCACAGGTCCCGTGTATCTCTCCCAGTCCCCAGTCTCGTCGTCTGTCGTATATAGATCGTAGCGTGTGGTTCTCTCTACGTTCCGTTCGCGTATTGTGTGTTGTGTCGTCGGAGCCCGGAGCGCGCGCCGCGTGTGTTGTGTATGCGTATATGCTCTCGGTTAGACGGCATCCCCTTAATATGTATGCACAGCCCCCGTGGTCTCGCCGGTATCGCAGTCGCTATGTTCTCTTTGCTTTGCCGGCTGACTGCTCCCGCCCGTTTTCAACCCCCACCAAGTCCGGTCCCGGTCGTCTGGTATCAGTATCGACTATCTCCCCGCAGTCACACAGTCGTTAGTGTTATAGTATTATAGTGTGTTGTTATTGTTATATTAAAACGTGTATTCAGTATTCTTATTCTTACTCTTATGTACGGGATATATAGGACAGGACTTTCAGCCCCTACCCCTATTTTACTATTCATACTATAAAGGCCAAAAAAAACAAAAAAAAGGCCCGATAAGGCTTGTGTCGCTTCGCGCTTCGCGACTACGCGCAGTCGCCCCGACCCACCACTCAGAGGGTTTGTTTGCTGTCCGCCTGTGGCATAGGCATAGGTGGCAGGTGGCAGTGCTGAGATGTGGGTGGCTTCATCTGTGCTCTCCTTGCCCGTGCAATGTGTGTCGTGGCTGTGTGGCTGCTGTGTAAACAATGGCCAAGAGGGCCTGCTGCTCAGGTGCCTCGCCGTTCGTCAACCTAGCACCCAGGGGCAGCGCTGGGGTGCACCGGGCTACGGCCAGAAGTACAAGTGCCGGCGGCCGGCGGTGAAGCAATGTGGATGTGGACTGCGACGACGCGACGACGACGGCCGCGACTGGGTCGGTGACAAGGGGACGGGGACGCACCGGGGGGGCAAGAGGCTAAGGGGCGGGGGAGACGGAGGGGGAGAGGACGGAAGGGACGACCGCGTGATGCGTTGCGATGGGCCATCTGGCGTTGCGAGGCGCACGCGGGAGGACGACGCCCCCACGTGACGTAGTCGCAGTCTATCGAAGCCCCTATATTATTATTATTACTGCAGGTATTATAAGTCGTCGGGACCACGTGCCCGGGCATATCCTTCTCCCCCCAGGAGAGGAGACGCCTGCGGAGGTGGCGTCCATCAGTTTTATGCACGCCACTGTATTATTATTACTGCAGGTAGTATAAGTCGGGACCACGTGCCCGGGCATCACCTTCTCCCCCCCCAGGAGAGGAGCGAGACGTCTGCGGGGAGGTGGCGTCGTTCATCAGTTTTATACACGCCACTGAAATATAAAAGGCGTGCTAAATGAACGAGTTTCGCAGACTAGTGCTGTCGCGACTCGCTCATAGCCCCCAAAGCCTGCGTCACTTCGTGATGCAGGGGTTGCCCCCCCCCTGTGGTGGTGCTGGGATGTGGCTTCTCCTCGGCCCGTGTGTGGCTTTGTGAGGACCTTTGATTGATTGATTGAGGGCCTGCTTGCTGACGGATTGATTGTTGATTGATTATATCAAGCACATAGGTTTAGGTGTACGTTTCTCACATAGTAACAGTTACGTCAGCTCTGTTACTGTCAACACTGTCAATCAATCAATCAATCACAAATCAAAGAGGACAAATGCACAGCGCGCGGGTAGAATACACACATCCATCCGACATTCGTGCCGCTGCTCTCCTCTTTTTTCCCCTTTTGGTCTGATGCTCTCTCTCGGCCACACACAGCCAAACTAGAACCAAGCTAGGTGTGTGCTGTTCAACTATTCCAGTGCGGCTGTAGGTAGTGACTATGTGACTATGATGACCTGCTGTATAGTGTATAGTTTTAGTTTCAGTTTTAGTTGAGCGATGGCATGGTGGTCTATGAACAGACGAGTGCCTGTGCGGCTGCGCCCACGACGGGGACGGACTACAAGTACAAGACAAAGAAAGCAGGAGCAGACAGATATATATATATTACATGCGATATATGCGAGGATTTTTAATTTGTTGATACATTATGCATGCACATATAAAACAGATATACGCTACGCACATTATATGCGCGCGCACACGCACACGTGCTAAAATATAAATAAACATTATAGTTTTCATTATTATTGACAGTTTTCAGTCTACGTACGCAGCAGCTACACACACAATCTAGCACAGTGCGGGTTAAGGGCTAATCCTGCTAACTCCATCCCTAAAACCCGGAGTCACCTCTCGTGTTCGCGACGACGCGCATGTATACACAATATACCACTGCACTGTTCGTGAGGCGCAGCCCCCCTCTCCCTACTACTGCCGTGCCGAGGCTGCGCGGGTATGTGACGGCTCGTCTCGTGGGTAGTCGCAGATGATTCTCACATCCGACTTACTCACACCCCAACTTGCGTGTGCTGGTGCCGCACAATACTTACATACATACATACATCACCAACTTGCACATCATCAGCATCAGCTCGGATGAAGCCCACAACACCAAACATCTGTCTCCAGTCTCCAGCCCCCCCCCCCACTCATACCCACTTGTTCAAGCCCATATACCCAACAGGCGTTGACCCGGGTGAAAGGTGCCCTGTGCGCCTAAGAGATTAGACTCCCGAGTTTCCAATAATCAGAACGACGAAACTCTGAGTCAAAAGTCGCTCAGGTACCTGAACGAAGTGAATGTACCCGTACCGCTTACTTAGTAGGGCACCTTCAACTCCGTCCGAACCCATAGCCAAGAAGAATTGCACCTCGAGGTCAACCCGGGGGGGGGCGATGGTTTGGGTATCCCGACCACATCCAGTAGACCCCCCCCCCCACTCTTCCCGTCAACCCCAGGAAGCCGATGTTTTGTAGAAGAAAAGTGCCGTACTGTACCAGTTGTGCCATTTTCCCTCTAAGCGCTTAGAGAAAAAGTAGCACAACTGGTACAGTACGGCACTTTCCCTCTACCCCCCCCCCCCCCCCCCCCCCCCCCCCACCCCCCCCCCCCCCCCCACCCCCACACCCC
>Ga0335398_10011342_pt1 | contig 10039 bp, 9 predicted proteins | sample BON03_FD_205742 | JGI IMG/M metagenome (GOLD analysis project Ga0335398, IMG submission 205742) | Freshwater microbial communities from Lake Bonney liftoff mats and glacier meltwater in Antarctica - BON-03 (spades assembly) (version 2) | ecosystem: Environmental > Aquatic > Freshwater > Ice >... | reverse complement strand
CACTTCCTATATCAAGAATTTTTCTGCTTTTTGGCTCAATCTCAGTATCAATGAATGCAATTGAGTTCATAATATATTAACGGCCACACTGTTCACTTTCATAGCTATATGTCCATCGGTCTCGTTGAGCATGCGCTCTATCGTTTGGTTCTGATGCTTGCCAACCCAAAATAGTGATTTAATCCTCAACCACGCAGGAAAGTGTTATAGCTTATGTTACAAAACTCTTCTCTAATTTTTTTCAGTGAAATAGTTGATTATTCGGCGGTCTGTTTTATTATCCTATGATTTTTAGTTTTGCTTTATCTAACTTTTTAAAAGCGTTAGTAGCTGCAAGTCGATTTTCTATAGTAATTATATAATTACCGATTAGAGTTGCACCAATTTGCACGCTCTTAGCATCATGCGTATGTACTCAAAAGAGTCATTTTGACGGATAAGCCGTCTCAATGTTCCCATATATTATTAGAAGACCCTTAGACTTTAAATTTGATGTGTATTCAAAATCACACCATCAGAAATTCGCTTTAGTGATGTTCTGGTTTTTCCTTCCTCATCTACTTCGCAGATGCGATAGCTCGGAAAGGGATTGCCCCAACTTCCTCCAAAATGTCCCGACCAGAAGTAGGGCTTTTTTTGATTCCAACTAATACCATCCACATCATGGTCATGTCCATGGAAAGTTGCTTTCACATTCGGATAGCCGGCAATGAGATCTAGAACTCCCTGGCAATCTATACCATGTCTTGTCCAATCTTTCTGAGAAATATGGATAAAGATAAATACATGCTTTAGCGGTTGGGTTTCGGCTAAAGCTGTCCGTAAAAAATCCAGATCGACACAGAGATAATCTCCGGCCTCATTGGAAGAGTTGAGAATAATCATTCCGTAATGATCCTTGACCGTAAAAAATGTATTGGAAGTCTGGCTCCAGATTTCAAGCCATCTGGAATCGGATACTTTATCGTGATTTCCTTTCGCTACATAGTAAGGCAAGGGTAACAACTGATCATAGAATTTCTTCACTTCCGGCATAAAGACTGGATCATCATGAATCAAATCCCCATTGAAGACAACCAAGTCCACATCAGACTCTCGTTTGATAGCATAAATCAGGTTTTGATGAGAAGTTTCAAAATCAGTATCCGGTTGCCCAAAATGACCGTCTGAAGCGGTGATGAATTTAAACACGGGTAGAAATGCTTCCTCGTATTGAGTTTTTGAGAGTGAAACTGGAAAGCCTGCAAGTGGCAAGGTGACCAAACCACTACCAAGCAGTGTCAAGTTTTTGAGAAAAGGGCGTCTATTCATGCTAGGTCTTTTTTTTATAAGTATATCCGAAACTTTGCACGTACGTTATTAGCAACAATGGATAAGGTTCAATTTAGGCCATTTCCCCTTATCAAAGGGGGATAGAGGGATTTTATTCAAACTAAGAGCAATACTTAATTTTGCCACGTGCAAGATTATTAATACTCATGTTTTTTTGGTTCTACCCTTAAGTTAGTGGAATATAGACTTAGGGGAATCTAAAATGCAAGCAAAACAACAACCGATTTACGTATGAAGCTGATTTGTATAATTTTATGAAATACATTTAATAGGTAGCGACCTCAATCCTGTCAGATCTCCATTAAATTCGTGGTATAGCCATTTTTTTTTATAGAATGTCGGTGGCCATTTTTAATTTCTCTTTTCTAATCTCGCCATTTTCTGAAGGCACTAAATATTTTACAACATGAAAAACAATTATTGGAACAAGCACTAGGCCAACCAAAGAAAACCTATGCCAGGATACTTTTCCTTTCGATTAATTAATGTAGTACCCAATAAAAAATCAATAAGACTAAGATTCCTACTATTAGTTTTTCAGGTTTTCTGATTTACCGCCAACGGGATTCAGCTTGATCACAGCGGGCATTCGGTGCCGTATACTTCAAGCTTCCTTCTATCTTCTTTACGATACTGATTTTATAAGTACTCGGTTCCGCCAGCTGTATCCAAGGTGATGTTGTGCTGCGCTTTTATTTTATCGTCAAGGAAATTCTCTTTCCTAAACCTATTTCCAATATTCTGTATAGAGTAGATAGTTGAATATCACTTTTCCCATTTTCAATTCTGGATATAAAGCTTTTTTTTGTTCCTGATTTCTCGGCAAGTTGTTCCTGAGTCATCTTGGCAAGTCTTCGCTCTTCTTTAATAAGTTCCCCAATTGCAAATGCCTTCGCCTTGGCTTCAAATACCATTCTTTTTTCCGTGCCTGACTCTCCATACCTTTTTTCCAAATGTTGTTCAAAGGTTGTTATTGAATTGTTATTTTCCATATTTATTCTTTTTTCCTTCAAAGGACTCCGCTTTGATTTTAAGTGCTTTATCTATTTATTTCTGGGGTGTCTGTTGTGATTTTTTTTGAAAGCAATTGAAAAGAACAATTAAATTCCCTTCATCAAAACAGCAAAATATGCGATAAATGTTGCTGCTAAAGGCCACTCTAATTTCGTAGAGATCATCGTAACCTTTCATAAGAGCAAAAAATTTGCCTGGGATTCTATCAAGCACCCTAATTAGATAAAAGACTTCATCTATATTACCCTATACTTTCTCTGGTAGCATGGTGAAAAATCAGGTCTCTCTCTTTTTCCAAGTTTTAAGGTTAACGAATAATGGAACAAAATCGTTTGTTAGAAAATAAATTTTTGTGAGAAAGGGATTTATAAAGTGAAGCACAACTTAATATATCCGCGACCGCGTCTACGGTTTTGTAGCTACAAGAAGTTGGCGATTTTCACCACAAATTTTCATGCGAAGAACGAATGTTTGTTGAACCACAAAACTGTCATAAGAACCAAAAAGCTTTATTTAGCTATTAAACCCGCTTTTTTTTTTGCAATTCGCTCCCATTTAAAATTGATAATAATAGAAAGGTAGGATCGAGCATAAAAAACAGCTTTACTAAAGCTTTTTAGTGAGAGTCCAAGATGAAGGGCAAGAAATCTATACCTGTTGGCCTCAATGTCTGGGTACATTCAATCACTCGCATTTGCCATTAAACCAGCATGAATGATAATAAAGGTTGAGTCGTTTTTAAGTGGTTTTTACATGTAGGTTACTTCCAATGGCTCTCAATACTTTCAAAACTGTTTCAAACTGGGGTTTAGCTCCTTTCGAAAGTGCTTTGTAAAGACTAGGTCTGCTTAGTCCAGTTTCAGCTGCAATTTTGGACATTCCTTGAGCCTTGGCAATGTGACCAATTGCAGTCAGTATATCGGCTGTATCGTCATCCTCCAAAACGGAGTTAAGGTATTCAGCTATCATTTCGTCATCTTCCAAATATTCTGCAATATCGAATTTAGAAGGGTTATAAGTTTCCATAATTAATCAATTTCATTTATGTAATCCAACCAAAGTTGCTTCGCTTTTTCAATGTCCTTTTTTTGTGAAGACTTATCACCTCCGTTCAAAAGAAACACAATTATACCATTCACATCTTTCAAATACACTCGGTAGCCTTTTGCATAGTGAATTCTCAACTCGCTAATACCTTGACCGACAGGTTCACAATCGCCAAAGTTACCATGATCTTCTATTCTCTGAATTCTGAAAAGTATTTTGGCCTTCGCTCGTTTGTCTTTGAGCCTCCGTAGCCATTTATCGAACTAATTTATCTTTTCAATAGAGTGCATAGGTAAATGCATTCACTTGGATACACTATTGCAAATGAATTTTAAAATATAAGTGGAGATTGCTCACAAAGGTTCCTGGCTTGTCGAACTGAGGTGTTTTGGTAAGATTACGATAGGATGTTAAATTCGAAAGATAGAGAGGTGTGATACAATCTCATCTAGAACAGCAGAAACGCGGCTAGTGATCATGATAAGAGCTGGTGGGTTTGACAGGGTGAGTTTGCAACTTCACCCTTGTATTAGTTTCAATTTTAAATTGAACTGGATAAAAAGGTGTAGATACAATCTACACCTAGCCTCCTCAACGACTAGACTACGCTCAGGCGGGGTTTGCATGAGATAATCTATTTCTAGGTTCAATTAGTTTATTCAAGATATTTCTCAATTCTCCTGAACCGTTACTAAATGTTTTAGAAAATATTGGATTAAATAGTTTATTGTAAAGTTTAGGATGACAAATTATGGAAATTAAATCATCGAGGAATGCTGCATCAATTAGTCTGGTAAACCTTTGCCTATCGCTTGATTGTCGAGTTTTAATTTCTTTAGTTCTTTTTAGAGATAAAATGAAACTTCCTCCAGTATCTTTTATATCTAAATAACTGGCACCAAATTCTTCTGTCATTTTTTCTCCAACAATTTGTCGCAACCAATATTCCAATGTTTCCATTGATTGACGACAAACTCCTCTTATTTCATCTTCACTATATTTACTAAAAATTATTTCGTTTGTTTAATTACCGCCACCGTTTATGTGTATGAGCCGTTGCGTGTCTCACACACGAACCATTAAAAATACAAAACCCCGCTGGAAAATTCCCAAGAATTTTCCAGATTAGCACAGACTTAGCAATGGCTTATACACGGTGTTGGCAGTAGTTATTTCACGCTTTCGCCTAATAAAGTTACTTTTTTCAACCACTTTTCTCTAAAATCAGAATTTGAATTTTTGATTGGTGCTATATAAGTTATTTTTACAGGATTTATTCCGCAAAATTTTAATGTTCCATTTTTGAATTGGTTTATAGCCGGACTTTTCATAATTAGGAAATCATACCATTTTGGCGTGTCTGCTGTAATAATCAATCGTCCAGATTTTCCTTTCAAGAGTTTTTCAGGTAATGCTTTTTCCTCAATCGGTTGATAAGTAATTCCTGGCAAAAATGTTCTATCTATAAAACCTTTCATTAATGCAGGATATCCATACCACCACATTGGAAATATCCAAACGATATGGTCCGCCTTTTTAATTTTTTCTATGGCTATAACTAAATCAGATTCCAATTCCATTCGTTTCCTATAGCCAAATTTTAGATTAGGATTAAATTCCAATTCCGCAATATTAATTTGAGATATTGTTGAATTTGTTTTATCTGCTCCCTTTATGTAAGCTTCTGATAAAGCATAATTAAAGCTATGTCTATCTGGATGTCCATTTATTATTAAGACTTGTTTCATAATTATTCTTTGTTTTATGCAAAGAACATTACTTCCATACTTTTTTAAAAGGACATTTGTCTAATTCGTAATTGTTTTTCTTATTCTGCTCAAATGTCTTTGAGTAATACCTAAATATGAAGATAGAAAATTAAGAGGAATTGACTGTAAATATTCAGGTTGATTTGTGAGTAAATCTTTGTATCTTTTTTCCGCCGATTCTTTTTGTAACAAGAAAATTCTTTTTTCCATTTTGATGTATTCTTGTTCTGCAATTAGTTTGAAAAATCTCAACCAATTAGTACTTGATTTCTCTAATATCAAAATTTCTTCTCTTGAAATAGTTAATAATTCTATATCAGTTAAGGCTTGTATATTTTCAATTGTTTTGGTCTGCGATAAAAAAGAAGAGTAGGCACTAACAAAAGAATTTGAAAAGGTGAAACAGTAGGTAACTTCCTCTTTCGAGGATGAGTAATAAAATGACCTAAATAATCCAGAAACAACAAATGCTACTTCTTTAGATATTCGACCTTCTTTGATAAAAAAATCCCCTTTCTCCAACTTCTTAATCCGAACCTTACTTTCAAATAAGTCGATTTCATTTTCGGTAAGAATGTTAAATGTTTGTAGGTAGTTCTTCATTTTTTCTAATTACTTACAACGGTTAGTGTATGGTGTCGTAGCATCCCGCAGGGTGCTATGCACTATACACATTGTTGTGTTTTCGTGCTTTATTTTCTTTTCGTTTTTCAGCGTTGGGGCAGACATACGCTGCCGACAAGTTTTGGCTCGTGCTGTTGGCTTTGAGCGACTTGGCAAATGCGAAGCATTCACGAACACCATAAAACAATAATACACCGGTGAGTAATTGTATGGATGCTGTGGGCTGATTCATTATTTTGTTTGTCCTAAATTCGGGTTATCAATCATTCGTTTCATGGTGTCAAAAAAGGCTTGATAGAACGAGTCATCTTTTGCATAGAGTTTATACAAATCCAACTCTTTTTTCCTCTGTTGACTCATTACGTCATCCAGAATTTTCTTAAATGCCAAATCTCTGTTCTGGGTGTCCTTGTTGTCCGCCACTTTGGATTGATAGTCTGGGTGTGCTTGGATGTGCTTACTCAAAGTCACAAATTTCACCCGTTGGTCTTCCGGTGTGGCATCCCAGCCATGAAACCATCTTTCATTAAATGTCCTGATGATTTCATCCAAAGGGTCTTTTTCTTCTTCGCCACCATGTGCGCCTCTTGGATTTGGATTTTGTGGGTCCAATTCCGTTGAAGAATCGTCCAGTCCAATGGCATGATTGAGTTTTGTGCGTTCTAAGCCATAAGTTGATAAATCAACTGATTCCAATAGTTCATCAATCAATTCATCTTCTTTGGTTCTTACAATCAACTTTGAAACAAGGAATTTCAAGAACCAAAAGAGTTTTTCCCATTCCAACACTTCATACGGCATAATAGAAGCCATTTGACCGTAGATTTTAACAAACTGCTTAGCCTTTATTTTAAAGTCGGCTTTTTCATCATCTTCTAATTCCAGTTCCTGATTGAACCGATTGGCAGCAGTATCAATAATAGGACTCAGTTGTTGGGCATCTACGCCTTCAAAATATTTTTCTACAAACGATTCTACTTCTGCCCATTCGTACACAGCAGCTTCGTCTAAAGTGCCTTTCAATTCGTGTAGCACATTTATGTCTGTTGCTCTACTTAATGAAGTAGAAGTGTAAAAAGGGTCAAAAGAAGTTTTGATGTCATCTACCTGATTGAAGAAATCTAAGATGAACAAGTCTTCGGTTTTCTTACCCAGTTTATCCGCAGAACGATTCAATCTACTCAATGCCTGAACAGCCATTACGCCTTGTAGTTTCTTATCGACATACATGGTGCAAAGCTTGGGCTGGTCAAATCCTGTGAGGTATTTGTTAGCGACTACCAATAGACGATATTCATCTGAATCAAATTTGTCGCGTGTATCTTTCTCGGCAAAACCATTTAATTCTCCTTCGGTGTATTCTGCACCATCTACAGTTTTCTTTCCTGAAAATGCTACAGCTATTTTAAACGGATTTCCCTTTTCTGCTAAAATGCGTTTGATGGAAAGGTAATAACGAATAGCTGACTCAATATTTTGAGTGACCACCATGCCTTTGGCTTTCCCTTTTAACTTTTTGGTGTTGTACACTTTGCTGATAAAATGCTCCATCATAATTTCAGCCTTGGTGGCAATGGTGCGTTTATCTCGCTCTACATAAGCACGCAATTTCTTCTGTGCTTTTTTAGTATCAAAAAGGGGATTGTCCTGAATGGACTTTTCAATTTCGTAATAGCTTTTGTAGGTAGTATAGTTTGCTAATACATCTAAAATAAAGCCTTCTTCAATGGCCTGCTTCATGGAGTACAAATGGAAGGGTTTGAAAGAACCATCTTCCTGTTTGCTGCCAAAGCGTTCTAAAGTGGCATTTTTTGGAGTTGCCGTAAAAGCCAGATAAGATGCATTGCCCTTCATTTTTCGGGCTTGCATGGCTTTCAATATTTTATCCTGAGCATCTTCTTCCTCTTCTTCATTTTGCGCCATGCCCATCGCTTGGTTCATCTTTCCTGCTGCTGTACCGCTTTGCGAACTGTGAGCTTCATCAATGATAACAGCAAAACGTTTGTCGCTCAAATCGGCAATGCCATCTACAATGAACGGGAATTTTTGAATGGTGGTGATGATGATTTTTTTGCCTTGCTCCAAACTGTTTTTTAAATCTTTGGATGAAAAAGCTGGGGCAACAATGTTTTTAACTTCCGAAAATTCCTTGATGTTCTCCCGAAGCTGTTTGTCCAATAATCTTCTATCCGTTACAACGATCACGGAATCAAACAAGGGATTTTGAATACCTTTTGAGCCTGGTAGGCCTTCTCTTTCTGGATAGGTTTCTATGAGTTGATAACCTGCCCAGGTAATGGAATTGGATTTGCCCGAACCGGCAGAATGCTGAATCAAATAGGTGTGACCAACGCCATTTTTAGAAGCATGGTTGAGTATTTTACGCACTACATCCATTTGATGGTAACGAGGGAAAAATAAGGTGCGCTTGCTTAATGCATCTGTGGCTTTACCATCAAAACGCACAAAATGCTGAATGATGTTGGCTAAACTTTCTCGGGTAAATACTTCTTCCCATAGATAAGCCGATTTATGCCCAAAAGGATTGGGTGGATTGCCTTTGCCATCATTATGCCCTTTGTTGAACGGCAAAAAGAAGGACTTGCTGCCAGCCAATTTTGTACACATATACACTTCATCTGTATCTACGGCAAAGTGAACAATGGCACGACCAAAATTGAGTAAGGGCTGACGAATATCTCGGTCGTATTTGTATTGTTTAATACCGTGAACTTTGGCATTTTGCCCAGTCCACTGGTTTTTGAGTTCTAAGGTGGCAATGGCCAAACCATTTACAAAAACCACCATGTCAATTTCTTCACGGGTGTTGTCTATGTTATAGCGAATTTGACGGGTAACGCTAAACTCATTCTTTTCAAAGTTGTCTTTTACAGTTTGGCTACTGCTTGCCATAGGCAACTGATACAACAAGGTAAAATGTGCATCTTCTACCTCCAAACCTTTACGCAGCAAACGCAGGATGCCGTATTTTTTGACCATGCGGTCGTAACGTTCCAGTATTTTTAACTTCCAATCGGCTGAGCGTTGTAGTTTTTCGAGTTCTTCTTTTTGGGTTTCTTCTAAAAAGTGCCAAAAGCGGGTTTCGTCTAAGGCGTATTTGGTATTAAAATCATTCGTATCGCCAATGTAATAACCATTACCAGAACGATATAAGACTTGCGCTTCTTGTACTGTATTTCCTGCCACTTTAATGTCTTCCAAGCAAGTACCCGTTAAGGCTTTTTCTATGGCAGCTTCTAAGGCTTGTTCGTTGGTTTTACTTGTGCTCATTGTCTGAACTTTGATTTATTTGATTTTGGGATTGCCTTGATTTTTTTGCTTAAAACTTTTGTTGTTGAGCCGTTTAAACTGTAATGATTTTGAACCAAAATTAATGAGAAGTCCAATTTCTAAATCATAGGCCTCTAAGTAATTGATGGCTTGTGCCAAATGCACATCTTCCAATTGAATGATTGCTTTTAGCTCAACTGCCACTGTATTTTCCACCAAGAAATCAACCCGCCTTGTGCCAATCTGCTGCCCTTTATAGTAAACAGGCATTTCCATTTCTCGCAAAAATGCCAAACCAGTATCTTGCATTTCAATGGCAAGGGCACGTTGATAAATTACTTCCTGAAAACCGTTGCCCAAGCCAGAATGAACCTGCATAGCACAACCAATAATTTTGGAAGTTAATTCTGAATATTTATACTCCTCATTAATCATAACTACTTATTTTTTAAATCATCAAAATCAATTCATCACAGAAATCAAAGTTCAGACACTTTTATTTTACCCGTTACCGCACTATCTACCATCATGATTTTATATTCTTTCATCTCTTATTCAATCCCGTTTTAGTGTCTCTTGAAGCAATAAGCCTTTCTTAGTAAGACGGTATTTCTGCTTGGTGCTGGTCGGTTTGTCTGGAAGCGTCATTTCAATAAGTCCTTCGTCCAAGGCTGGCTTCAGATACTTTTCCATGAAGTTGGGTCTATGTTTCAAATCCAGCCGGTCCATTAACTCATTCCTACCCTGTTCATAGTCCAATATCCACACCACCCGATGACCCAGTTCTTCAATACTCAAATACCTTGATGCAACATGCTCGGTATCATGCTCGGTATCATGCTCGGTAACATGTGCGGTATCATGTGCGGCATTGGCTGAAGGTCTCCATAGAACAACTTTGAAACCCTCATCAGCGCTAAATACTGGAGTAGCAAGACCTTGCGCTTCGGTCAGTTTGAAAA
>Ga0335398_10011338_pt1 | contig 10039 bp, 6 predicted proteins | sample BON03_FD_205742 | JGI IMG/M metagenome (GOLD analysis project Ga0335398, IMG submission 205742) | Freshwater microbial communities from Lake Bonney liftoff mats and glacier meltwater in Antarctica - BON-03 (spades assembly) (version 2) | ecosystem: Environmental > Aquatic > Freshwater > Ice >... | reverse complement strand
CTGTCCTTGTGGCATCTGTATTACCGTCTGACCAATTTGTAAAAAGATATTCTCCTTGAGGAGTTGCAGTTACACTCACTGTTTGCCCTTGCTCGTATTCTCCTCCTGTAGAGCTCACACTACCTCCTTCTGTTGCAGAGAACGTAATGGTAAATTTAGCTAAAGGTTTTGGTGTTGCAATGGGGGCAATTACTTGTGGAGTATCGTCTTCAGATGAACACGCTAAAAACCCACATAAAAAGACTAAACAAAGAATTACTTTTTTCATATTGATTTTAATTAAAATGTTTTATTTACAACAATTTTTATATAAAAAACAATAATACCATAAATGAATAATATACTAATCCCCATCTATAAGATGGTTTAAAGATATTTATGATGCTATTGTGTTTATTGTGTTTTGAATAAAATTTCCTTTTAAGTCTATCTCATTAAAGTAATAAAAATATTAAATGTGCATCATTTATTGGAAAAGATTTGATCTCATTAAAGTATCAAAAATATCAAATGTGTATCATTTATTGGAAAAGAGTTTATCTTTTCGTTGTTTATAGCAGCAAATCACTCCTTATTATTAAAAAATGATATTTTTGTGTTTAAATGCTTTAAAATAATCAATCAAATATTTCATGAAAAAATTATTTTTATTACCAATATTTTTTTTAGTTCAATTTTCTTTTTCTCAAAATACTTATTGGACAGCTGTAGATAAGAAATCTGAAGTTTACAATAAAATAGGTCAAACCCAAAAAGGAAATGACTTTTTAGCATATAAATTAGATAAGATAGCTTTTAAAAATAGCTTAGATTTAAACAATAATATAGTGGTATACTTTCCAAATCTCAAGGGTGAGATAGTAAAATATAATGTGAATGAAAAATTCAATTTAGCGCTTAAGTTAGCTTTGAAATATCCTTCTATTCGCTCTTTTAGGGGAGTAGGACAAGAAGATAAAAATCAAAAATTAAATTTCACTATTTCAGTAACAGGTGTCTCTGCTTTTATTTACAATAATGACTCTAAAATTAGCGTGAGTGAGTTCATAGATGAGGTTTATGTGGTGAATAAAGATACTTCTGAATCTCAATTAAAAAATTTGACAGATTGTACTGTAGAAACTGTACAAAGTACAAGCAACAAAAATAAGCAGTTTTCTGTCCGGTCTGGAAAAGAGATTAATGCTACAGGAATAAGAAAATTAAGATTAGCTGTGGCTACACCTAAGCAGTATTCCAATATGCACGGGGGAACTAAGGAAAGTGTATTGAGCACAATAAATGATATTATTAATAATGTGAATGCTATTTCTGAGTTAGAATTAGGCATAGTCTATGAGTTAGTTGGAGACAACGAAAAACTTATTTTACTAAATTCAGATCCAGATCCATTTGACATAGAAAATAAAGGTGTTTCTATAAATTCTATAAATAGAGAAGATTTAAACACGGCAGGACAAGAATTAATTGATTCAAAAATTGGCTTTAGTAATTATGACATTGGTCATCTTTTTATTAGTAGAGATGAGGCAGACAATACAGAATATGGTTTAGGGCTTGCTAATTTAGGAGCCGTTCCTATAAACGGAAGTAATAAAGGTGCCGCCTGGTCTTATTGGTCAAAAAATACAGTTAATAAAAGTGGGTTTATAAAGGTAGTTATGCATGAAATAGGCCACCAGTTGGGCGCTACTCACACTTTTTCATTCAAACAAGATGATGTTACTTACTCACAATCCACACAAATAGAACCCTATCTTGGAAGATCAATAATGTCCTACGGACCAGACAAACTTTTTTATCACTATGAATCTATTCGTCAGATTTTAAATTTATTTTCCGCTAATTCATCTGTTGGAACCATAAGCACTTTTTCTAATACTATCTCTATAAACCAATTAAAAACATATTATATACCAGTAAAAACACCTTTTGTGTTAGAGGCTAAAAGCAATTTATCTAGTACTCATTTAATTTATAATTGGGAGCAGCTGGACGCAGGATTAGTGAACGACGATGTTTATTGGGGGCCAAAATTATTTCAGGGCCCGCTTTTTAGTTCTACAAACCCTAGTGCAAATCCAAAGCGCTATTTTCCAACTGAAAATAATATTTTAGCAGGATTGCTCACTCAAAATAATGCCGAATTTTATTATGGAAGTAAACCCCAAGAATTTTATGAAAATCAATTTTTTGAAACACTGTCAGAAATACCTAGAACTTTTAAATTTGGTCTGTCTATAAGAGATAGTGAATTGATGAAAGGCGTTTATTTAGATACAACTACAGTGCATGTAGCAGAGAATAGTCTCCCTTTTGAAATTTTAAATGATTTTAAAAATGCATCTTTTGCTGGAGGAGACCCTATTAATTTGTCATGGCAGCTAGGAAATACGAATGATGCACTCATTAATACGGAATATGTACAAATAGTATTATCTTCAGATGGAGGGCTTACATTTCCTCATATTATTGCAAATAGAACTAACAATGATGGCTCACAAGAAGTGATACTTCCAAATGTTACCTCTGAAAAAGTTAGAATTAAAATTTTAGCTATTGACAATATATACTTTACCATTAATCCAGTAAATTTTTCTATTCAACAATCAGATTTAGTTCTTTTTACTGAAGAAAAATCAGTTCAAATAAATAGCTGTGACAGCTTAAACTATGTGGTAAAAATATCACAACAGCTCAGAAGTGGTTTTTCTGCAAACTCTTTAATGAGTGTTGACGGGTTGCCTGCAGGCATGCAGGCATCGCTTAGCGCAACAAGTCTTTCTGAAAACCAATCTTTAGATCTAAATTTAAGTATTGAAGCCACATTAAAGGCAGGTGCCTACCCAATATTTATAAGGGCCCAAGCCAACGGAGAAACTTATTCTCTAGAGCTTAAAGTGAATGTCTTTTCAGATACATCTACAGCATTAATTCTAAGTACACCTCTTAATAATGCCTTTATAGAAACGCCTTCTTTTGTTTTAAAATGGGTGAAAAGTGACAATGCACTTAGCTATAAAATACAGCTTTCTGAAGATCCTATGTTTGCGTCTATTTATTTAGAAAAGGTTGTTTTTACAAATGAATACACCATTGCAGATCTTTCTTCACAAAGCGTTTATTATTGGAGAGTAGCTGCTATTAATGATTGTTTTCAAGATAATTACAGTGAGCCAAATAAATTTACAATAGATATCTATAATAGAACATATCATTTAATTGATCCTAATATTCCTATTAGTTTTTTTGAGGATAGTTTTTTTAATATTGATATTACAGATAATAATATAATTAAAGACTTAGATGTTAGTGTTACTTTAAAGGGAGAAACGGTTAAACATATTAAAGAACTCAATTTAATAAGCCCTTCTGGGGTTTCTATTAGACTTATTAATGAAATTGTAAAAGACCCTAATTATCTTGCCATTAATATGTCATTTAATGACGCTGCTCCAACCATTCCATTAATTTCTAGGACTAGAGAATTAGTTTTCAACTCTAAGCCTAAAGAACTTTTAGGCGTATTAAATGGATCTAATTTAAAAGGCTTATGGAGGTTACAACTGGTTTTAAAACAAAACGACCTTAGCGCTGAAAAACCTATTTTGTTAGAAAAATTCTCACTTAAAATAAAATCTAGTGAAGTGTTTTTGAGCCCAGAATCCCTGAGCAGACAATTTAATATTATTGGAAGCGAAGCTAAAGAAATAGAATTTAGTGCTCAAGATTATTTGGGTAATCCCTTAGAGTTATTTAACGTCAGAATCACTAAATTACCTGAGCGTGGCGTGCTTTTAAATGCTAATAATGAATTAATTTCTGTTGGGCAAACCCTTCCAAGTCAAGGTGTTAGATACAGAGCAAATACCCCATTTGACGGCCGCGATTATTTTTATTTTGACCTAATATACAACGGTGTATACAGCAGACAGCAATTTATCTCTATTATAGCAAAAGCAATTTATTCTCCAGCAAAAGCAATCCCTATCTGGACTTCTGTAAAAAAAGGAGAAGAAGTGAAAATTCTCTTAAATTCATTAAATAGCAGCTCTCAGTCTAATGTAACATTAACCTTTTCTAACCCAAGTTACGGAGCTGTTACACTTTCAGATAATTATTTAGTCTATAAGTCTAGCAATCAATTTGGGACAGAGGTGATAGATTTTACTGTAGATGACGGAATTACTAAAACATCTGAAAGAATACATATTGAAATATATGGATCATATAAAACAAATAATATTTTGTCAGAACAGGAGTTTACAGGACAAAGCCTAGGTTTTTACTTAGGGCAAAGCACATCCTTAAATTCTGATGGATCTGTTTTTTCAAGCTCTCAATTCGATCCTACAGTAGAAGATTTCACTTTTAAAGGAATTACCAAGATATTTAAAAAGGGTATGGATGGTAAATGGAATCAATTAGGCCAAAAGATAGAAGGAGAGGTGTCAGATAGGCTAGGAATATCCAAACTAAGTGGTAATGGTAAAAGGATTGCTATTAACACGGATCACGTATCTGGTTTTAGGGGAGCAGCAGATGACTATGTGGTAGTTTATGATTATGATGAAAATAGTCAAGAGTGGAAACAGTTAGGACAGAAAATTGATTATTTAGGCGGTGGCGGTTATACTCAAATTGCTACTGCAATAAATGTAGATGGGTCTATTATTGCTATTGGAAATGGAAGAACCCTTACTAATGATGTGCCAGGAAGTGGTGAGGTAGTCATTTACAAATTTAATGAAGCCACTAAAAAATGGACTCAATTAGGTGAAAAACTAATAGGGGAAAATATTAGAGGGGGTTTCTTTGGCGCTCAAGTAGCTTTAAGTAATTCAGGCACTACATTAATTGTGTCTCAACCTTGGTTTGAAATGGAGCCAGTCATGCAAGGCACTAGCCTCCCCCCAGGAAAGGTTTATGTTTATGAGTTTAATGGCTTTGAATGGAGTTTAAAAGGATCTCCACTTTTAGGAGAGAATGGAACAGATAAATTTGGATACGGCCCAATCTCCATAAATTTAGAGGGTAATATAATAGCTATTGGTGCTTCTTATCAATATGCTATAGATAAGTCTGATAAGGGTCCTAAGGGCTATGTGGTTTCATATAAGTTTAATGTTATTAAAAATGACTGGGAATTACAAGGCCAAAAATTACAACTTACAAATGAATTCCCTAACGATGCAGACGGTTTTGGAAGTATAGTCACCATGGACGGTCCTGGAAATTTAATTGTTATTGCTAGTAATACAAATCCAATGTCAATTACATCAGGTTTCCCAGATGATTTTATATCTTTTTATTCTTTTAATGAAGAGTCAAAACTTTGGAATAAATTAAACATTACCTCAGAAATAGGAGACAAAAATGAGCAGGACTTATTTAACGTTACTAATTTGAGTTATTTAAATTTAGCTAAGAATGGTACTACTTTGCTAGTTTCTAATGAATCTACCCCTAAACAAGGTCAAATACATGAATTTTTATTAACAGGAAATAGTGTGGTTGCAACACCTATAATTGTTTCTAATAATTACCTAATAAAAAGCACAGACAATACATGCGTAGGTTCCCGCAATGGAATGTTGACCATTTCAGCAGAGAATAAGAACCTTTCGTATAGACTAGAAATTTCTCCCTTAGGAACCTCCTATGACCTAAATAGCTCCAATAATCATTCGCTAATTATTTCTAATTTGGAAGCTGGTCTCTACACTTTGAAATTTACCATTACTGGAGAGGCTAGTTATAGTCAAATATTTGAATCACAAATAGGAGAGCCACTACCCCTCCAAGCCAAAGCTTTTTTTGATATATCTGGAAAAACAGCCTCTTTTATTCTTGAAGGTTCAGAGATCTACTTTTTAGAAATCAATGGAGAAATAAAAGAGATGTCAGGTAAATTTTATAGCACCCCTCTAAAGCCAGGAATTAATAAAATAAGGATTAGTACACCCTTAGAGTGTCAAGGCATTTATGAAGAAGAAATTTTTGTTTCAGAGAATGTCACTTTTTATCCAAATCCAGCTACAGATGTTTTAAACATTCAAATGGCTGGAACTAATACAGATTTTCAAGTAATGCTTTACAATACGTCAGGTACATTAGTTTATAGTGAACCCCATGTTTTAAATATAAAAAGAGAAATCAAAGTGTCTCTAAGAAATTTAAAAGCAGGTATTTATATTGTAAATGTAAAAGGCAAAACAATTTCAAAGAACTTTAAAATAATTAAGAATTAATGAGACATCTAATAATTAACTTAAAACTCACTAGATTTATATTCTTAGGATTGTTACTTTCTAATTGTAGCTCAGACTCTGGTAGTTCGGATCCTGTGTCGCCTTCTGTTCAGGCTGCTCTTCCTACTGTCTCAACATTATCTTTTCCAGATAACAATAAAGTTTGTCAGGAAGGAACAAATGTATCAGATACTCAAAGCACAATTAATTTTCAGTGGACCGCTTCAGATAATACGACAAATTATGACCTAATCGTTAATAATATAGCCTCTAAATCAGTAACTCGCTATGATAATATTTCAGTCACAAATAAAGAAGTTACTTTAGATACAGCTAAATCATATTCATGGCAGGTGGTTTCTAAATCAAATAAAACTACTCAAACAGCTACTAGCGTTTTATGGCAATTTTATTTAGCGGGTCAGGGAGAAGAGAACTTTGCGCCTTATCCAGCAACTATTATAAGTCCAGCTTCAGGTGCAACAGTGAGGGCTACAGATGGTCAAATAACACTTCAGTGGACAGGAGAAGATCCAGATCAAAACGCTTTAACTTATAATGTTTATATAGATAAAGTAAATGGCCTTCAAGATACCAATGGGACTATTACTAACTTAACTGTAACAGAAGTGAATTACCAAGTAACTACTGGCACTGTTTACTACTGGAGGGTTAAGTCTTCAGACGGTTCTAGTAGTTCATTTACTCAGGTATATAGTTTTAGAGTGGAATAATATAAAACTTAAATTTTCTTCAAAAAATTCAAACTTTGATTCTAAAATAGTCTACTAGAATGCACAAGAACTCTTATTAATCGTATGATTTTTAATAGTTTATTGTTTTATAGTGGCTTATTTATTTTTAGATTACTATATGAGCATACGCCAGGTTCTGTCGCATCTGCTAAAATTAAGCATCAAGTTTTAAACTAATTTAATTTTTTAAGAAGCTAATGATATAAATGATTTGTAGGTTGAACTTTCAGGGTTCACCAGTTGATTTTTATTTATCATTCTAACTACTTCTATTCCTGATATGGTTCTCTTTGCTGATTCAAATTCTTTAAAACCTAGACCTAGCATAATACGCCACTTTATCATTCGATGGTCTTGTTCTAAAATATTATTGAGGTATTTGCATTGCCTTATTTTTATGTTTGAATAGTTTCTTCGATTGTATAGTTTTATCGCAGCTTTATTCGCCCCACTCTTATCGATGTTTATAAGTTCTGGTTTAACATTATTCTCTATGGCTTTGATTAAAAATTTCTGTGCAGATATACGTTGTCTTCTTTTGGTTAACAAGAAGTCTACAGTATTTCCTTCTTTATCAACTGCTCTATATAAATATCTCCACTCACCCTTTACCTTAATGTAGGTTTCATCTAGTCTCCATCTTTTTCCAACTGATTTCTTTCGCTTTCTGAATTGTTGCTCTACAAGGGGTGTGAATTTGAATACCCAGCGCTGAATAGTAGCATGATCAACTTTGACTCCTCTGATAGATAGAAGTTCTTCTACGTCTCTATAGCTAAGACTAAATCTTAATTTAAAATAGACAGCTTGTAATATGATAGCTTTTGGGAAACAATGACCTTTGAACATCTCTTTTTTGTTGTAAATATAAAAGATTTGATTTTTCCTTACATTAGATGCGACAGAACCAGAAGATATGCCTATGGTTTAATTTTCTGATATGTATTTAGAATTTCTATCTATATTATATTTTAGGTAAAACCTATTTCTTTTCCTCACAAAGACTAAATGTCTTATTATATGGTATGGTGTTGTAAATATTCCAGCTAATGCAGCTCCAGCTGTTACAAAATTTGGAGCACCTATTGTAACACCAATTGAGATTAAAGTTGTGTACCCAGAGACCTTCATATAACTCTTGCTAATCTCTACTTTGGTGTCTAACTGAATTTTTGCTTTTAATTCGTCTTCAGTTAATGAACTTATTTGAGCATTTAGACTCTGACCTAATACAAGAATGAGTAATAAAATTATTTTATTCATACCTCAAACTTAATATAAAAATCTAACACCTATGATGGTCTCTATGACTGTATGTCGTCAAATGAATTTGAACTTTTCAGGTCAAAAAATAAAAGAGTGTTTAGCTAATTTAGTTTAATTTTTTATTTAACGTCAGCATAAAGTGAGCTTGAAAAAGCAACAATACCATCTCTTTAGTGCTGTTTTATAGCGTTTTAAGAATGGATTCCCAGCTCTCAATAATATTGTATTAACACTAGAAAAATGCCCTAAAAAATGACTTCTAAGGCGTTAATTTCTTATTCAATTTATTCATCTCCTCACTCACTTTCTTCTGTACCACCTTTCCATAACTTTCTTGTGTTACTGTCATTGAGGAGTGTCCTAATAGTTCAGATACAATTTCCATAGGAACACCATTATAAAGCAGTACAGTGCTTGCAAATGTCTTTCTTGCTGTGTGAGTGGTTAGTCTTTTATTAATTCCAAGAATACATGCAATTTCCTTTAAATAGGAGTTATAACGCTGATTGCTTAAAACTTGAAATATAACCTCTGAATTATCAACCATATATTTATCTATTAGCGCTCTTGCTATAGGTAGTAATGGTATAGATATATTCTTCTGTGTTTTCTCACGCAGCATTTCTATCCACATTCCACCATCAAATCCTTTAATAATATGCTTTTTTGACAAACTGTTTAGTTCATTATATGCCAGTCCTGTATAACAGCTAAAAACAAACCAATCTTTTACACTCTGCAATCTAGATTGTGCAAACTGATGTTTTTCTAGTTTTGCCAATTCATCTGTAGTTAAAAACACAATTTGATTCTTCACTCTTTTGGATTTGTGTAAAATAAATGGGTCTTTATCCAAATACCCCTCTGCTACAGCTATTTTAACAGGCTTCTTAAAGCGTTGTATAGATTTATTAATGGTTATTTGTTGTTGGTGCTTCTCCACTTTTAAATAATAATCCAATTCTTCCAGAAACTGTAGGTTTATTTTTTCTAGTGGGAAATCATTCGCTTTATAGTGATACTTAATGAAGGATTTTACATTGTTTTTTACGTAGTAAAACTTATCCCAAGTGGCCTGCTTAATACTTACTCCAATAAGCTTTTTAAGCTTGTTTAAGTAGGTTTCAAAGTATTCAACAACATTGTGGTCCTTGGCTTGCTTCTCTCCTTTAGAGAGCGTGTAAATATCATTTACAGTGAAGTTATTTCCTTGAATTTGAAGTATTAAAAAAGCCTGACGAATTTTATTTTCTATCAGGCTTAGTTGCTTGTTTATAAGTTCATTTTCTTTATTGGGTGGTTCAGCAATTTGGCGCTTAATACTCCATAATATAGGATTGATAAATAAACCAGTCCTAAATTCCTTTCTTATTTTATTGTAGGTGATTCTGCATTGAATTGAGCATATACCCAATTTATTAATTCTACTTCTTGTGAGCAGAAATATTATATTGATTTTATATTTTGACATTGTTTGAAGTTTTAGATTTGTTAATTAAAGTATTCACACCTTGTTTAAATTTATGCACACCTTAAAGCACACCTTTTTTATTAAAAAAAGTTGACAAGTTGGCAAATTGAAGTAAAAAGGTAATGGCTTAGGAATAGACCTAGAAATGAGTAATAGGTAAGGTATAGAAACAAAAAAAGCCTCTACATTTCTGTAAAGGCTTGTCTTATGCTCCTCCTCTTGGGCTCGAACCAAGGACCCTCTGATTAACAGTCAGACGTTTAATAGCTATTAGCACCTCTTAAAACCCCGAAAAC
>Ga0335398_10011331_pt1 | contig 10044 bp, 8 predicted proteins | sample BON03_FD_205742 | JGI IMG/M metagenome (GOLD analysis project Ga0335398, IMG submission 205742) | Freshwater microbial communities from Lake Bonney liftoff mats and glacier meltwater in Antarctica - BON-03 (spades assembly) (version 2) | ecosystem: Environmental > Aquatic > Freshwater > Ice >... | reverse complement strand
CAATCAGCAAACCACAGTCACTCACTTCGGTGAGAATAAAAGACTGCACCTTGAGAGTTCCAAACAAAACTACTACATTATTTCTTTCTGAGCAATAATAAAAGCAATCTTCACTACAGGCGGTTTGTACTCAACAACGACAAACGAGTTTGTATTGAAATCTCACGCTAATAATTTCGAACCAGATGAGGAACACCTGTCAAAAATCATTATTGCTCTTCCTCACGCCATATCGGGCTTTCACAACGAACAGACAAGCAAAGCGCACACTGGCAACAGACCCAGACGAGTATTTGTCAACGATTATCTTCTTGTACTGTACAGGAGTCACGTCTTCTCCATCAGCCAATGTCTCTCCCTCCATCACCGGTAAAGGGTTCTACACGCCACAACATTCCATCGCACCTCTTCCCCACCCCAATCGAGTAGCGCGGCTGCAGGTAGCAGTGGCAGCGGCAGTTGCAGCGGCAGCAGACACATCAACACCCGCCTCCTCCTCCACCATGTTCCACTCCCATTCCTACACCACATTTTGCATCTGCTCCGCTGTTGTGATCAGTGTGTCAAGACTTAAGAGCTCACTTGTTTGAGCTGGTCTTGAAGCGTCTCTTTGTCGGCTGTGAGCGCCATCATTTGACGCTGCAGTCTCTGACGATCTTCATTCAGAGCCTCTTTCTCGGCGCGATGCATCGAGAGCTCCATTTGCAATCGGTGGTTCTCGCCGCTCTGATGGCAGACACGTGTGCATATACGAATATATGTTAATGATATTCGCATACATCTTAATGATATATATACGCGCATAGGTGTCAACGCATAAAGAGAAGGTGCACGCGCGAGCAGACCAGAGCTTGTGCAAGAGAGTGAGTCAATGGCAGAAAGTACGCAGAGAGGAAACACGTGGAGGAAAAGACGAGCAAAGACACGGACAAAAACTAAAGCACGCGCAACGCGTCACGTCGACTCTCAATTTGGCCGCTTGTCTGGCACTGGCAGCAATCCCGAATCCCACCCACACGCAATCTCGCTTCAACCCTCCCTCACCCACCAAATCAAGCGCACACACGTAAATAAAAAGACAGGGCAACGGGAAAGACCAGTTTTCGATTTTCGGCACTTTTTTTGGCCACGGCCGATTCGGCGCCAGACATTGTGACCTCGGCCTCCCTCATGGCGCTTTCGAGCAACATCTTGCGGCTCGACAACTCCTCCACCATCAGTTCGCGCTGGCTCAACAAATCCACAATCCTCTCCTCCGCCTTGTCGAGATCTGAGTCGCCCGCCCCCGCCTGCGCAACTGAGGGAGTCGGGCTGAGTCTGCCAGCCTCAGCCTTGTCAAATTTGCTCTTGAAAGATGTGGCTTTCGCCTCGAGCTTTTCGTTGTCGGCCGTCAGAGAGTCGAGCTCTGAGGCGAGTTTCTTGGATTGTTGACGCAGTTGGTGCTCTGCAGCTTGCGCGGTCTCGAGACGCGATATGAGAGACACGCGCTCCGCCTGCAAGTTGCGTGTTTCACTTTCGAGCGTTTCTTTCTCGTCCTGCCATGCCCTTTTGAGCTTCTGCACGAGCATCTCCGACGCCTGGGCGCCCTTGTACAGATTCTCGTTCTCTATCTTGTAGATTTGGAGCTGGTGCGCAAGCGCCGCATTCTCGCTGCTCACATCCGTGCTGCCACTCGACACTCCCGCCATCTCGGATTGCAAGGCCGCGAGCTTGGTTGCCAACGAGGTATTCTCTTGCTTTGACTGGTCCACCTCGTGCTGCAGCTCTACCTGCGCATCTGCTGCCGTGTCTGCGCGAAGCTTCAATTCATTGACACGCTGGTTCGAAGCGTGTAGACGCATTGTCAGACTGTTGCTTTCAGACTTTGCCCCATGCACGTCGGCCAGCATCTGCGCAGATTGAACTGACCTTGAGAGCTTCTCTTTCGTCAACGACTGAATCTCCATCTCCGCCGAGACCAAGCGCTCGTCGTGCAACTTGAACTCGGCCTTCTTGGCCTCCAAGAGATCTTGAAGCTCATTTACCTGCGCTTGCATCGAGTTCTTTTCGGCAGTCACCTTGCTAACTTGTGCCATGGTGGTCTTGAGCGAATCACCTACGAGCATCATCTTCTGCAACTCAGCGGAGCTTGACTTGTCGGCGTGTTGCGCTTTTGCAAGCGTGCCCTCGAGCACCTTGTAGTCATTATCCATGATGGTGATCTGCGTCTGTGCGTTGGCCAAGTCTGTTTTGAGTTCAGCAACTGTTGCCATGAGGGTTTGGAACTCTTGCTCTCGCCTGTAGGCGACTTGCTGCGCTTCGACCGAATCCGCTTTCACTTTCTTGGTTTTGTCCGTTTCCGCTTGTATCTGTAGCTGCACCTTCCCGAGTGTGACGGCCTGCTTAATATTATCGTCATGCATCCTCAGCTTGAACGCCTCGCACTTCTTCGACAAATCAGCGTTGTCGTGCTGTGCTGCCTGAAGTGAGGATCGGGACTGCTCGAGAGACTCATCAAGTCGGCGGCCCTCGTCGTTGAGATCATCCAGAGCCTTGTTCAATTTCTTCTCCTTTTCCTCAAACTGCAAGATCTTGGATTCAAGAGCGCGATTGGACGCCATCACCACTTCCCTTTCCGTTTCCATAGCTCGAACTTTGGTCTCAAGCAGGCTCTTTTCGCTCTGCTCACCCGACAAATCTCGATCCGCGTCCTCGAACTTGAATTGTAGCATTTGCAACTGCTGCGCAAGCGCTTCTTTCTCAGCCGCCATCACCTCCAGCCTCGTATTGGTGTGTTCGAGCTCTCCTGTCAGACGCCCCACATTCATCGAGGCCTCTTTCTTCTCATTTTCAATGGCCGCTGTATAGATAGTCGCCTTGGAATTCTGGCTGTCTGCGTTGGCAGCCCGATCTTCAACTGCCGTTTTCTCAGTCTGAAGCAAATCCATACTTGCCTGCAGATCCTCCACCTCTGTGCCCAATCCTTTGCGCTCCTCTTCCAACATCTTTATCAGTGTGGCTGTCTTTCGTAAATCTGAGGTGAGCCCGTCACGCGCGTTTTTGGCGGCAGCTATCTCGTTCTTGAGGACACGAATGTCTTGCTCCTTCTCAGTCACAATTGTCAGGCTTTTTTTTGCGTCCTGCTTTAGATTCTGTATCTCTTTGACATGCGCAGTGTCGGATTTCTTTAACATTGCGATCTGTTCGCCAGACTTTTTGGATTCAAAGTCATACAAATTGGCATTTTGCTGCACTTTGACCACTTCTGCCTTGAGCAGCATGACCTGCTGTTGCAGCTCGTCGTTGGATCGTCGGACACTATTGGCTTCATCTTTCGTCTGGCGCAACTGCACGTCCCGCTTAGACTTCTCCTCTCGCAGAGCGTCGCGCTGCATCGTCACCTCACGCAGCAAATCCTCGAGACGCGCCACTTTTGAAAACACATCCCGCAGCTCGGTGTCTGTGCTAGCCATTGCGTCTCGCGACGAATCAAGGTCTGACTGCAACGAGAGAATGGCCTGCTTTTCTTTCTCGACAACTTCTGTCAAGTTTGCGTTCTTCTCTTTCAGATTGGCAACGTCCTTTTTTTGAGTCTTCAAATCTGCATGATGTTATGTAATGTATGTGCACATTGTGTTATACTTGTGTGGGTGCATGTATCACGTGTATGTATGTATGTGTGCATGTGTGTGTGTGCGTGTGTGTAGACACATTATATATACACATTTATACAAACACACCCACACGCAACCATCTATACGCAGGCGCAGGCGCAGGCACACCCACAATGCATGCGCATGTGCATGCACACGAGCATGCGCAGACGCGCATGCGCATACGCAGACGTAGGCGCACGCACACACACACGCGCATGAGCATGCGCAGACGTAGGCGCACGCAGACGCAGACGCTCACACCCACAATGCACACCAGTCTGATAGCCGGAAATCTCACGCTCTGAAGTGCACTGACTGCGCTGCAGCTTGTTAATGACGCTTTCGAGTTCCACAATCTGCTGCTGCGCCTCATTCTGTTCTCTCTGTAGAGAGTTGCTCTTGTCCTTGTACGAGTCTTGCTCTTCGGCAGCACGCTTTCTCTCCAACTCGGCCTCCCGCGCCCTTTTTTCAACTGCCATGTTCTTTTCAAACAAAGTGTCGAGACGCATTTGCATATCCGAAACCTTGCCATTCGCTTCCTCGAGCTGCAGCAAGAGGATCTTAGGATCCTTGCGATCCCCATCTCCAGTTGATGCATCCTGATCCGTCTTCGACATGCGCATCTCGATCTTTCCTTGCAGTGCCGACTTGTCATCGCGCTCCATATTTGATGGTGCCTCAGAACCCTTGCGTCGCTCCTCTTTTAATTCGACCTCGAGCCGTTTACTCCTGTATGTGTGACATGACTCATTCATATATCGCTTCGTCCTGAAATTCGACAATTCTATCTGTCGGGTGCGCGGCGGCCAAGCTGCCGCGCGTCAGGGGCGCACGGCGGCAAGGGGCTTCAGCCCTGAAGCTGCCGCATGCCCACCCAGCTGTCGAGTGCATATACTAGATACGACCCATTCATACATGTGGCGCACCTCTTTCATATGTGCGACATGATAATATGTGACATAACCCATGCATACCTGTTCTCCGCACTTCGGCACGCTTCTTCCGTAGCCATCATTTTGGCAATGAGCTCTTGCTTCCTGACAGCAAGCTGGTCCTGACAATCGTCTTCATATTTTTCTTCAAACATGATGATATCTACCTTGAGCTGAGTCGACGCATGCTCGGCCACGTCGGCGCGCTCTTTTGCGTGCTGCAAGTCCTTCTCTAATCGCGCCAAGTACACGTCGCTCGACGCAATCATGGCGGCTGCTGATGTTTGCGCACTGTACGGCAATGCGTCGACATTGCCACCTCCTGGTGGAGGTGGAGGAGGAGCGGACCTCTGTGCTTTGATCCCCCGTTTCTGAATTTTGACTGGGCTGTCCCCATCGTTGCAACTGTTACTTGCCACCATATTCTTCATGGCCTCGTATTCGCCCTCCAACACTTGCATCCTGCTCTTGACCATCGCAAGTTCCTCATACGCACCTAATTCTGTCTCGTGGATCGTGTCCTGAGCTGTTCGCTCGAGGCCCGAGACCTTGACACGCAGCTTATCTGCTAAGTCATGGCTCTCCTGCAACATATTTTCTTGCGTCATAAGGACCGTTTCCATGCGACCCATCTTGGTTTGCGTGCTGTTGAGGGTCTGTTGCATCTGCTGCAGCTCAACAGAAAGTTTGCCCACGGTCTTGTCCTTGATATCCAGCGCGTGCGTACGGTCCTCAAGCTCGCGCGATACACGCTGGATCTGATCTTGCTGTTCCCACGACTTTTTCATGTGCACCTCGCTGTCGTGGATGAGATTTTTGTTCTTCATCTTGATCTCATCGTGCTGCCGATGGAACTCGTCATGCAAGTTCTTGAGATCCTTTTGCGAAGCGTGCTTGAGGTCCCTGAGTTCTCTGTCCTTGTCACTCGCCAGTCGTTGCAGCTGCATTTTCAGAGACTCGGCCTCCTTACATTTCACGTCGAGATTGCTGCGTAGATCAAGTATGTCAGCTCCAAGTCTTTCCTGCTCTTTCTGCAAGGCATTTGCACGTTGCTCAACACCAGCTTTCTGCTTTACACCATCCCGCAGCGCTGCAATTTCGGCGTCCTTGGACTGAATGCGCACCACGTCGTCTTTTAGTTTTTGCTGCGTCTCTTTAAGTATTTTCTGGAGATTCTCGACAGCAAAACGAGCACTCGACGATTGTGCCTCCAGGACCTTCTTCTGCTCCAAAACGACTTCATCCTGCTGCTCAATAAGGCGTTTGAACCCCTTGCACGAGTTTGTCTTATCACGTACTTCGTTTTCCAGCTGGGCTATGTGCTCCTGGACATGCGTTTTATGTTGCACACCCTGGGAAAGCATCACATCTTCTGCCTGTTTCCGCAGAGAGTTTTCAAACTCGGCAGACATCTCCTCAGCTTGCTTGGCAAGGAGCTGCTCGAACAAGGCCTGTTGGTCGTTTAAATCTGTCTTTGCCTGCTGCACCTCTGCCTCCAACTTACGCACCAGGTCCTCAGCCATCGGCGGGGGTGGCGCAGCCGACCTCTGTGCCTTCTTTGCCTCACTTTTTGCGATAACGGGTGTTTCAGGGCCGGCGGATGACCCTTGCTGCTCTCTGTGGGTAATAAGCTCTACTTCCATCGTCTGCACTTGTTGCTCAAGAATCTGAATGGTCTCGAGAAGATGGCTGTGATCTGTCTCCCCATCCAACTGGGCTTTGAGCTCATGGATGCGTGCGTCCCGTTCTTGTAGCATAATATTCGCTCGGTTCACCTTGTCTGTCGCTTGCTGGTGCAACTGTGCGACCTTTTCTTTGTAACGATTGATCTCGCCATCTTTGGTTTCCAGTGATAATTTCAGATCAGCCGTGCTCGTCGAATTGAGCTGCTCCTGCAAGTAATTCAGCTGCACACACCACAACGTGCTTGTCAAGAGAATACCAGCCGCACGCAGGTTATGCCCCAGTGCCTGGGGCAAACGCCACAAAGGTGTCACCTTGAGTCAAATAATGCTCCTCTCCACCCGTTTCAACCATTCCAGTGGTTGAAACGGGAGCAGGCTATTTTTGGTTTTTGTCTGTTCGGTTTGTGTATTCTCTATACACAACTCCAATACACAGCTAAATTTTTTTGTTTTTGTCTGTTCGGTTTGTGTGAAATTTTTTTTTGTCAGAAATTCTCCCTTTCTCTGGTCCAATCCAGAGGGCGCGCGGCGACGGAGGGCTTTACCTGGGCTCTGGCTGATTGCAAGTGGCGCGCGGCGGCTCCGGGGCTAAAGCCCCTTCGCTTGCCGCGCGCCCGCACAGGAGGAAAGGTTGCAAAGAAAGGGGAGAATGGATTGAAAAGAGAGGTGACTGCGTCACAACACGCGACAGAAAACACACCCGAGACTCCAAATCTTTAATTAATTCGTCTTGCTCAGCCTGCGCAGCATGTAGAGACTCATTGCTGCTCTTTAGCTCTTCCAGCTCTTCGCCTGGACCGCCTGTGTCTGTGGCTGCATCCAGCAATCGCTGTTCGAGATCTGACATTTTCTCCTCCAACTGCTTTTGAAGGTTTTGCTGGTTCAACATTGCCTTGACAAGAAAAAGACGAGCTAATATCAGTGAAAGCCCGAGCAAAACAGCAGGAGGGAAGTTTGGGGAAAATGGGGCAAGCGGGCTTTAGCCCCGGAGCCGCCGCGCGCCAGTTACCTTTACGTCCGGCGTTTTTTTGTTGAAAATTGACAACCTTTGTTTGGTGTCAAAATATTGGTATTAAAGCAAGACCAAATTCTGGTTTGTGATGTTTTGAGATTGTCAACTTTCAACAGTTGTGCTTCACGGAAGGAAAAGGAGCTTTCTCGTTTCAACCGGGATGCGTTTTTTCTGGTGTAAACAGCAATGCACACACCTGCTGCTGGGTCATTGAGTCTTCCTCCATGCTTGCAATAATCGTCTCGAGCTGTTCTACCTGGAAATTTCGCAGAATTCACTGTAAATGACAGATGGAAAAACCAAAAAAGCCGTGAAAGTGGGATTACATGAGGAAAAACGATGGGCTTGGCTCTGGGCAGAGCAAAATCTTACATTTGATTGCAATTGCTGATTTTCCTGGCGAAGATCTTCGATTTCCATAATGTAGGACGAATCCTACAGACACGCCACACAAACAACACACAAGAACGCGAATCAGAGTTCTTGAGACGTGCGGCAATTCGAAGTCGTGCGTGCAGCGGCGTACCGCACATCAAGGGGCAGGTCCAAACCTATGCACAAGAAAAATGCGGACTATGCTGGGTTGTCGATCCATGTATAGGGTTGTATTGAAAAATGCGGACTATAATGGGTAGGTATCAATATAATAGCAATTATATGGATAATGCTATTATATGGATATTCATTGTATGATACACTACCCTATATTGGGTTAATTTTTTTTCCCGCATACATTGAACCTGCCCCTATGACGGCTGGCAGCTTTTGCGCGGTGCGCCTTGCCACCGTGCGCCCAATTGAAGGGGTACAGTTTGGGACAGCATGTCTGCGAGTCTGCGAGATTTCTCTAGGAAACCAGTTACATACATGCAGAGCAAGCCCATCTTTAGGTGCAAAAATTAGCGTAAATACCTCGCCATTTTGAAAATTGGCTGGTGTTTTTGTCCACTGTGGGCTCGAGGAGATGCTTGACGATGGTGGGCTGGAAGCTGCTCCATCGCAAACAATCAGCCAAATATGATTCAGTACTATCATGACTTTGGTCCGACCCCTACGGTAAAGCCCTGCGCCAAGGCACGCGCGAGATTGACACTTCAAATAATCGTAGTTTAGGGACAGTCCTGTTTATGGGAGGGCTTTAGCCCGACTTTTTGCTCCGAATCAAGACTGTCCGAATGGCATTCGTCCGACCTCCATGGTGCACGGCCAAAGACCTCCGCAAGGAAGAGCGGACTCAAGCAAGTACTCACCGTAGTTTCCGGATGATCTCGCCGAGCCTGACGGCTGGCGGAGGCCTGCCTGTGACATTGTGTGTGGGGTCGCACTTTGCCGCCCCGCGTTTGCTCTTGCCCGCTAGGCGCGCAAAGAAGGCTGCAGTCGCTGCCAGCCAGCAGTCAATGCTCTGACCGACACAGAGCTGTCTTTCTCCGCTGCCCACTCTATCCACACATTCTGCCCTTCCTCTTTGCTTTCGAACCTCCGTACCAGCTGCAACATTTGAACCCTTTCTCCTGAAGTAAACGTGACCCATTTTTGGGGTGGGGGAGCTTTTATGTAATAAGAGCTTTTATGAATCATTTGAAAAGTCATAGAGAAAGTGAGAGTGAGGTGGGGGGGGGGGGGGTTTCATACTATCAATTTGTACTGAAGGGCAAGTTGCTGTTGGGCAAGACGTTCCAGAATTTCTCAAAAGTCTGCTCGCCACTAGACATACTGTACAAAATCACTTTAGCCTTGACTTTTGAGAAATTTTCTTACAGGACAAGCTGCCATTGAGTAGTGAGGGCTACCTTCGTGACATTTCCAAGAGGGGGGGGACAACAGGCAAGAAGTCGGGCGAGGCGACCGCCGGGGCGTGGGAAGCTATAAACAATGGCCAGGTTTTTTTAAGAGTACATGCGGGATACGCCATCCATGCATGTGTTGGCGAGAAGTGTGTCTATCTCAACTCATGACACTCCCACTGTGACTATCTTATGCACTGTCTTTGTGATGATTTACGAATCTGATGAGTAATCCCACATCTGGTGAATGTACACTCAGGCAAGCGAGACACTGGCGTCGATTTGCAATGGAAAGAATCGGAACATCGCCGCAACGATCCAGGTTGCATAGCAGCATGGCCACAAGGGCTCTGCGCACAAAAACGCCGAGAGTAAAGCCACTTGTGAAATCCTGATGAAACGAATTTGTGCGAACAAACAAATTGTATCTCTTTTCGAAGGCTTGACACTGTCGTCCACTGGGCAGCGAAACAAGACTAAGGCACAAGCGAGGGGTACAGCGTACACGTCTTTGTTTTCGTTCAGTGATTTGACGCATAACTTCGCGACGCCACTCAAGTCACTTGAATCACTGTTGCAAGGCACGGGATTAGACCCCGATGCAATGGACATTATACAAGCGACCAGGCAAATGATGTCGGATCTCGCAAAAGCGAAGACACTCGTCCGCAAATCCAGATCCTCCCGCTAGAGTCGGGCGAAGTAGTAGAACAGCCTCTAGCCAACATATGCGTAGAAAGGATGTCGCGCGCCTGTGGATCGTCGGCATCAGCAACCTTTTCCGCAGCAGCAGCCTTGCAACAGCAACAGCCTTTTCAACAACAGAAGCCTTTTATGCCCACTCGCGAGCGCAAGCGCACCAAGGCGGCACTATTTATTTATATCCTCTTCTTACAAGGAGAGGAAATAAAAAAATAAATAGATAAATATATATGTATATATATATATATATATATGTATATATATATATATATATATATATATATATATATATAT
>Ga0335398_10011329_pt1 | contig 10045 bp, 5 predicted proteins | sample BON03_FD_205742 | JGI IMG/M metagenome (GOLD analysis project Ga0335398, IMG submission 205742) | Freshwater microbial communities from Lake Bonney liftoff mats and glacier meltwater in Antarctica - BON-03 (spades assembly) (version 2) | ecosystem: Environmental > Aquatic > Freshwater > Ice >... | reverse complement strand
TTTTTTTTTTTTTTTTTTTTTTTTTTTTTTTTTTTTTTTTTTTTTTTTTTTTTTTTTTTTTTTTTTTTTTTTTTTTTTTTTTTTTGTAAGCATATCATCATCAAACACACACTCGTGGTATTTTAGTTAGTGCGAGAGCGCGAAGTACGAAGTATCATTAGTCATTAGTTAGTGACTATTAGCACTAGCGCACTAGCAGGAGCACTTTATTCGCTAATACGACCTGCTGATACCTCGGGTTAGGGTTAAGGGTTAGGGGTTAGGGGTAACCCTAACCCTAACCCTAACCCTAACCCAAATCTAATCTTTACCAATCCTTACCCCTACGGTATTTGCGACCCACACAGGTTTCAAGCCTTTGGCTTCGGCGCGATGGCTCACGGCTGCGACTTCGTGCCACGCCTACAGCAAGAGCGGGTGTAAGCTGCTGCTCTGTGGTCGATGCCGTAACGCGTGGTTCTGCAGCCGCGAGTGTCAGGTCGTCGCTCGTAAGGAGCTCGGCCACAGGGGCGCACACTGCCGCGCCGCCGACGGGGCGCAGCGTCCCCTCCCCCTGCAGCTCCGTCGCAACCCTCCACGTCAATGGATGCAGCAAAGCTGGGCCGGAGGTTTAACGATCTGACTGGAGAGGCTCAAAAGGCGTCCATGGCCAACACGAGGATCGGCAGCCTCGCAGCAGCACAGAAGTGTAGGGAGGCGGCGGCGGTGGCAGACCTCATCGACGGCGCGGAGAGAGCCGGATGTCGTGCACAGGCAGACCAATATCTCTCCAGCTGCCTATCCCGCTTGGGCGACAACGCTGCAGCCGCGATCGCCGCTTGCTCCTCGGCTCGGGCGGCGCGTGCGTCGGGCAGCAGGACGAATCTCGTCACTGCGCTGTGCGTTTGCGGCCAGGTGGCGAATAAAGCGCCGGGCGAGATGGCCAGTGCAGAAAGAGAGAGCCGAGAGCAGGAGCGGCGCAGCGGCTCTTCGTCGTATGGCGGCCTCGACCTCTCGCAGGAGGGGCGGGTCAGCCTGCCGACTAACCCGGCGGGCCTCGTCAGGCTGTGCCTGGCATACCACGAAGCCGCGGTCGCCCTCTGCGACGAAGCGCTCGCAGCAGCCGGCGGCCGCGGCAGCCCCGCCGCCGCCTACGAGGAGCTTGTCCCGACCCTGCGAGTGGAGGCACGGGCGCGCTGCTGCCTTGGAGACTGCCTGGATGGTATGGGCGAGGAGCGGCAGCGCAGCTTGGAGCTCCTTCGGCAGGCTGTGATGCTTTGGCGGCAAGTATTGCGGACGGCGACGCCCGGCCGCGACACTGGAACTGCTCAGCTGATGCTCGCCGACCAGCTGTCTACTCTGGGGGCCGTGTTGAAAGCTGGGGGATCCGAACAAATGGTGGAAGCCGGGGCGTGCATGCGCGAGGCGCTCGCGCTGGGCGAGGGCTTGGGGAACGTGATACTGACAGTGAAATTACTGGCCTACTGACCAACCTTGGTGGCGTGGTCCACGCAGGGGTGGGGCCCGCCGAGGCCGAAGCGTTCCGCTCGCAGCTGAACCAGCTCCTTGTCCAGATGGGCCGATCGCCAGAGACAAACTGCTCTGTATGCCTCGAGCCTCTCGCGCCGCCAGCCGACGGCGCAGCAGAAGACGCGGCCGGCGATGGTGGCAGCGGCGGTGCCAGCGGCCCATCGGACTCGTGCGTACACGTGAAGAGCTGCGACCATCAGTTCCACCCCGGCTGCCTCTTGACATGGCAGCGCACAACTTCGAATCGTGCGTGCCTCATTTGCAAGAAGTAGTAGTGATAGAGTTCAACGCCTTCCCCGTCGTTAACCCGGGACCGAGACGACCCTCGCTGCCCAGAGTTGTTAGTAGTCATAGCCCCGCGGCACTTTCATTGTGACGCAGGGTATGCGACCCGCAGAGGTCTGCGCTGGGTGGGGCTTCTCTTTGTTCGCGTGTAGCTCTGACAGGGGAGTGTAGTACTACTATTACTTCTAACTGGTTCTAGTACTAGTATGAGTACTTCTACCTCTACGTGTACTACTACAACTACTACTACTTCTACTTACTACTTGTTACTACTCCTTCTCCTACTCCTACTACTACTACTACTACTACTACTACTACTACTACTAATTCTACATATACTGTGTATACTTTAATACGTATATACTTACACGTATATTATACTACGTACTACCTACTACTACTACTACTTGACCTCTGCCTCTCCTTGTCCTTGACACACCGCTTCTGATTCTGAGGCGGCCATGCCCGGGAGTGAGTGTGCGGATGCGGCGGATGCGCGCGCTGTCTGCCCGGGCCGGGCCAGGGTCAGGGTGCCATATTTTCCCACACACCTTCACCTCGAGTAATGCGCGTACGTATACGTAACAATGCAATTATGATTACTGTGTTAAAACAACATGAACAAGAACCGTAGTCGTAGTGCGTCGTAGGTTGTGGTGACTTGAGAGCCAATGGAGGCTCACTCACCATGCCGAAAAACAAATAAATATAGCGCAACACACGCCGCTACGCCCCCCTTCCCCTTCCCGGGCCTCCGGCCTCCGGGCCCTGGCTCCCTCCCGCCCGGCTCCTGTCTCCTATTGTCTATGGTGTACGCGTATGACGAGTAGTAAGAATGTGTAAATCTACCTCGGAGTATCCCGCCCCAATATTCATATATATTTGTATGATATACGCAATTGCAATTGAGTCTCATTCGTTCTGAAATGTGATATGATATAAAATATAAAAATAAAACAAACTTAAACTTGATCTGTATACGTACACTCGAATATGTGTGGTTCCGGAAATGTATGTTGTTGTTGTTATTATATATGAGTATAAATATCACATATAAAGTTATAATATTCTGTATATATAATCGTTGGGCAAAATAGGAGGACACCTATAAACACTTATAGTACAACGTCAACGTCTCCCGTGAGCATAAAAAAAAACGACACCCGCGCGCCTTCACTGAATTTCGCAGCGCACAGCGCACACGCACATAACTGCGCCCGCGCAAAATATATATACGCACAAGATGAAGATGCTCGTGTTCGTGTGTCTGTCAGCAAAAGCAAAGAAATTGCCTCCGCCTCCGCCTGTGAGGCACAGGCACAAGATTATTTTAGCACCCACACCCGCCCCATTCCTTCTGGGCGGGACGGAAGCCAGGGCGGCACAGCCCAACCAGTACGGTAAGTCTCGAATAAGTCTTCTCCTGAGGCCGCATGCCCCCCTCATGGCCTCTCTCTTATGACTTATAATGAGGCACAGGATTATTCCAGCCACAGCCAGCTATCTGCAGTCTGTAGATGGCGATCTACGTGTGCCTGCCACGGTGTTGAACACGGACTTGATGACTTGATCCATTGCATCGCGAACACGGGGTCGCAGAAGGTTAGCCTGTCTGAGCCAGTTATTCTTACCCTTCACCCTACCCTTCCTTTTCTTCTGTGGTGGTGCGTCTAGCTCGAGCCAGTTATGGCTGGCCCAGTACCCTGTGTCTGTGTGTGTGTCGGCGCTGCGGGGCGTTCCGCCGCTGCGTGTTGTGTGTTGTGTTAGGGGGGGGGGGTCTATTACGATTAAGAGGGAAACTACACACACACACACTATATTATATATATATATATATATAATTCTGCAACTTGTACTCACGCGCCGCCTCGCCGCTGTGCTCTACTAGCTATAGGCTCTCGGCATCTCGGCTTCATAATCACGAGGAGTTTCGTCGGGGTCGGGAGGGGAAGGGAGGACCGAGGATTAAATATAGAAGATACATACATATATTATATATGTATATATAATATTAGTATCGGCTTGGTTAGGGCGGGTGTTGGAGCAGCCGATACCGAGAGACGAAAACGGAAGAGTCCCTCTCCCCTCGAGGAGGGGGGGGGGTCCTCCTGCAAGTGCCCGATTGAAACTTAGTCCAGACGTCGGGGCACGCTGCTACTGGCAACTGGTTCATTTGGAACTTCTAATAGTTAGGCCGACCAGAGCGTTGGCAAACCAAAGCCAAAGTTGCCAGTGGCCAGTGTGGTTTAATTTTTTATTTTTCGGGCACAATTTATTTAGAATGTAGCTCTTATCTTATCGCTAGGCCGAATTGGAGCGCTATGATAGGGGTCCGTTCCTGTGAGAACTGCCTTGTCTTTTTCGAGCCTTTCGCGATTCGACGAAGAAGACTCAGGTCTAAGAGTCTACTCCGTAGGGCCTGCAATGAAAAAGGCTCAGAGCTCACAGAGGCAGCTAGCTGCTGTCTTTCGTGACCCACACCCTCCCCCCCATCAACCGAAAGCCACCAGGGCTTAGGCTAGATTTCAAAGGGGAGTGTCGCACGTGTTGCGGCGTGCGAGTGCTTTTTTTGTGATATCGAATCCCTATATACTACATAGCACAGTGGGTGTGGAGAATACTACAAGTACTCGAGTAATAAGAATATGATGATTAGAGATAAATATGCAGTACTCTCCTCATGAATAGACATAGATCATGAGTATTCATACTCATGAGTAGCACCCGTGACGTAGTACTCACTTTATGAATAGGTACTCGAGTTCGAGTTATTGTCTTTGGCCGAAACATAATTTCACCTATATATAGTACACCACCGTACTAGTTATTCTTACTCGATACTCTATACTCTACATAATCTATATTATATATACTATATTATATTAATAATAATATTATATACTACAATGAATAGTTTCAATGGCACATCAAATTCAATTTTTTTTTTATAAAATACGCTCCTTCCGAGACGAAAAATCCAATATATTATTCGTTATTATAATTCAAAAAAATCTCGCACCACAACAACATATAAGTTGCCCGCCCCCTCAGCCCCTCGCCCACACATGCACGCGAATTGGAGCGATGCACCCCCCCCCCTAAACTCCAGCCAGGAGGATGGCAGGGTGCACAAAAGGAGGCATACACCACGACACACACAACACACAACCGCGTCCTCCGCAGCAGGGCAGCAGCGAGGCGGGCAGTAGCGGGTTAGCCCCAAAGCGTAGTAAGTCGTAGGTCCCACCGCATCAAGCATCAACTTGTGGAGGATGTCGTCGTCGTCGTGGTACACGTCGTCGATCGTGCCCTTGACCCGCCTTCTAGAGAAACTGCTGAGGGGCGCCACGACGGCCTAAGCGCCGCGCCGCCGGGGCCAGGGGGGGCGCCTCTTCTCCGATAGTTCATAGTTCCTAGTATATTAGGCTGTGTTCTGAAAAAAACGATAGTGTATAAGTAAGAAAAAGGGTTTACCTCGGCTTAACCTGTTACTGGTGAGCAGCCACACAAGAATTGCTTGAGTGAAAGGGTTTACCCGGAAGTCGTTATACTGGCGGGCCACACATAAAATGTCTTGAGTGTAAAAAACGGTCATCTACCCGGAAGTCGTTGCACTGGCGGGCCACGTACCACGTATACACAGAAAATTGCTTGATTTTTTTTAACGTCTTTCACCTGGGCATGGAGAATTTCCCAGGCTCCCACCAAAAACTGTGTGTCCAGGTAACAAGAACAGAGTTTACCCGGAAGTCGTTTGGCGGGCCACACAGCACACTTATAAAATTGCTTGAGCTTGAGTTTTTTTTTTTTTTGGTACATACAATATATAATTTACTCGAGTACTTATTCATAATGTACGAATAGTAACAGTATTAAATAGTAATAGAAACGTAGTACCCACCTCATGAATAGTGATAGCAATGTAGTACTCATACTCATGTGAGTAGGGCTCAACGCTCAACACATAGTAATAGTATTCACCTCTACTCACATTATATTCTCCACACGCACTGATACAGCACAGTACACACAGTAGGAGCGAGCAGCACCACGGAGGAGGCGAGGCTTGCTAATACACGCCATCTGCGCATGTGCCGCATGTCGTTCGGGACGGACGGGGCCCGTCGGGGGGGGGAGACGGGCTGAAATCGGGTTAACCCGGATGAGGTCTCAGATCATGATCGAGCTCTCGCTCCTGCGCCTGTGTGTGTGGGGGGAGTTCATCTGACCATATATGTTTGCTGTCGATCGTTCGTGTGTGTGTGTATGCCGCGTGGTTTCAGTCAGTGTCGTCGTCAGTGTGATGGGCGGGGCGGGCTCCACCAGACCTCGGTGGGGCCTGCACGGGTGTGTGGGGTGTGTGGGCCTGACTGGCTGACTACAGTCGTGGTTGCGCGGGTCCGCCTGTCTGCTGGGGCGGGCGTGCGTGCCGGACCGAAACCCTCTCCGTCTCTCCCACCCTCGCATGTAGAGAGGACGAAGATGTGGTTAAGCCACACGGTACCTTAGTACCTGGAGCCTGTAAGGCGGCGCGGACGCTTAGTTTTTAGTTTGAGTTTGGTAAACCCTACAACAAAACACAACACGAAAACGATCCGCAGCCGCAGCGGCCTAGCCAAGCGGGCATAACTAATAGTCCGAACTTAAACTTTAGACTACCACCCGTACCCGTACGCGAGATACGTAAGATCGCGTGTGCCCGCCCCTTTGCTCTTGAGGTGTTGCCTTTTTACTAAGTTAGTGTTAGCCTGACCGCACGTAACACAGAACATGAACATACTCACGAAGCCGTCCCAGCACAACATCACAAACCAGACCCTCCCACACCTCCACTCGACCTAGCAGCCGCCCCGGGGCAGCATACACGGCGCCCCCGGCTGCTCGCCTGCCTAAGGCACACCAGCTGCTGCACCCCCTACACGTATCATGATATATCGTATTCGTAAAGGGTACAGTGATAGTGGCCCAAGTTTGGACTCGTGTAGCCGAATAGCCTCAGCTCGTCGGCATCGTCTCGTCCTCACTGCGCGAGGGCGTCGTCCTGCAGCTGCTGCACCCTAACATAAAAGTATCGTACATATAGTGAAATAGGGCACAGCAGTGCACCCTACAAGTATCATGATCGTATAAGGTAAACTGTAGGGCACAGGGGCCCACATCTGCGACTCGCTGTGCCTGAACAGCCCCTCAACTCCAGCAGACACGGCGCACCAAGCTGCTAGGCTTAGGCTACAGCAGTGCACCCCACAAGTCTCGTAAAGGTAAAGGACACAGTGACCCAAGTGAAACGCGTGGGCCCAAACAGCCTCGACTGCTCCCCACAACTATCCTTCTCATATAATGTTTAGGGCGCAGTGACCAGTGTTGACACTCGGTACCCGAATATCCGTAGCAGTGCACCCTACAAGTCTCGTATAGGGCACAGCGACTGAAGTTAAGACGCGGGTTCACCCGAGCTGCTGCACACACCAAAAGTATCGTTCTCGTATTTGGTATGAGGCACAGTGACCCATGTTTATTCTCGTTACCCGAATATCCGTAGCAGTGCACCCTACGAGTCTCGTATAAGGCACAATGACTGAAGGTAGACGCGGGTTAACCCAAGCTGCTGCACACTCCACAAGCATCGTTCTCGTATTTGGTATGAGGCACAGTGACCCATGTTGATACTCGTTACCCGAATCTCCCTAGCAGTGCACCTTACAAGTATTGTATAGGGCACAGCGACTGAAGTTAAGACGCGGGTTCACCCGAGCTGCTGCACACTCCAAAAGTATCGTTCTCCTATTTGGTATGAGGCGCAGTGACCCATGTTTATTTTCTGTATCCGAATATCCCTAGCAGTGCACCCTACAAGTCTTATATATGGCACAGTGACCCGTGTTTGACGCAACAGCCTCAGATAATGCACACTCCACAAGTAGCGTTCTAGTTTAAGGTTTAGAGCACAGTGCCCCCCGAGTAGGGACTCCTGTGTAGTTGAATAGCATGATCTGGCTGCACCCTGCAAGTATCATACAGGGCACAGCTGACCTCATGTCGCACGCGTGGGCCTATGCAAGCGTGAACACCAGTGTAGGTGCTGCACTATTTAGGGACTCCTGTGCAGCCGAATATCCCCAGCTGCTGCACCCTACAAGTCTCGTATAGGCCACACTGACCCGCGTCGGACGCGTGGGCCCAAAACACACTCCACAAGTAGCGTTCTCGTTTAAGGTTGAGAGCACAGTGGCCCCCGAGTAGGGACTCCTGTGTAGCCGAATAGCCTGAGCTGCTACACCCTACAACTATCGTATAGGGTACAGTGACCCGTGTTGGACGCGTGAGGCTGTGCAAGCGTGATCAGTAGTGTAGCTCGGGTTAACCCGCCACAAGTAGCGTTCTCGTTTTAAAGTTTAGAGCACAGCGTCCCCCGAGTAGGGACTCCTGTGCAGCCGAATATCCCTAGCTGCTGCACCCCACAAGTATCATATAGGGCACAGTGACCCATGTCGGTCGTATAGGGCACTGACCTTATGTCGGACGCGCGGGCCTGTGCAAGCGTGAACACCATTGTAGCTACTGATCGATTGCACGACTCCGAGGCCGTGCTTGCTGTGTGGCTCCCCGCGCCTCTGCCGCGTCGCGAGCGCCGCCTGATCGGGGCGCGCTTTGGCCGTTGGCGTGAAGAATGATTTAGGCGGGCTCGATGTTTGACCTTGCGGTATAGTTTGTTGCTCCTCTGTGTGGGTTGACCAATCCGCCGAGCATGGTGTTGTGATATGACCAAGGAGCCCTAGCGCCCGAAGCCACTCTCGGACCAGCTCCCAGTGCGTGGGTTAACTCTCAGCTCATCGCCGTCGCGGAGCCCACCCTGCGCGAGGGCGTCGTGGCGCTGGGCAAGCGTGAAGACCAGTGTAGCTGCTGATCTATTTAGGGACTCTTGTGTAGCCGAATGGCCTGAGCTGCTCCCACTTCACGTATCCTATAGGGTGGACCTGTGCAAGCGTGATCAGCAGTGTAGCTGCTGATCGATTGCACGGTACCCGAATCTCCTTAGCTCATCGCCATCGCCGTCGTGGCGCCCACCCTGCGCGAGGGCGTCGTCGCGCTGGGCCCAGCGCTGCTCGACGCCGCCGCCTGAGCCAAACAGTGAACGGGTTAAGCCGAATGTATCTATATGTATCTATGTATGTATGTATGCATCTATATCTATCTATCTATCTATCTATCTATCTAGCGCTGGGCCCCGCGCTGCTCGACGCCGCCGCCTGAGCCACACAGAGCAGGCGGGGCGTGAAACTGAAAGGAATTACGAATGCATCTACATGTATGTATGTATGTATGTATCTATATCTATCTATTTAGGTCTATGTCTATGTCTATGTCTATCTACGAGCTAGCCCCAGCGCTCGAGGCCGCCGCCTGAGCCACACAGACCAGGAGGGAGGTGAGACTGAAAGGGTTCACCCGAATGTATTGATATGTATATATGTATGTAGGTAGGTATCTATCTATCTCTATAAAAAATATTCATATATATAGGTATATATCTATACATCTATCTATATATCTATCTATCTATAAATATAAATATAAATATATAAACACATATGTGTGTTAGTGTATATATAAATTAATATAAATAAATAAACATTTATATATATATATATATATATATATATATATATATATATATATATATATATATATATATATATATATATATATATATATATATATATATATATATACATATACATATATATATATAGATAAATGTATAAATATATATATCTATATATATACATCTAGATCTGTCTAGATCTAGATATATCTGTATGGACATATACCTGCGCCGCTAGGCCGGGGACGATCTCGGCCATGTAGATCCATATAGATCTATATATATATATAGATCTAGATGTAGATCTAGCTGTACGGACATATACCTGCGCCGCTAGCCCGGGGAGAATCTAGGCCATGGGAAACATATAAATAAATAAATAAATAAATAAATACACAGCCACGTACACATATATACAGAACACACACACACACACATATATATATATATACACACACACATATACATATATACATATATCTACATCTAATATACCTGCGCCGCTAGCCCGGGAACGATCTCTGCCATGTAGCTCTATATAAATCTAGATCTATGTATATATATGTATATATAAATAAATAAATAAATAAATAAATATATATATATATATATATATATATATATATATATATATATATATATATA
>Ga0335398_10011327_pt1 | contig 10045 bp, 10 predicted proteins | sample BON03_FD_205742 | JGI IMG/M metagenome (GOLD analysis project Ga0335398, IMG submission 205742) | Freshwater microbial communities from Lake Bonney liftoff mats and glacier meltwater in Antarctica - BON-03 (spades assembly) (version 2) | ecosystem: Environmental > Aquatic > Freshwater > Ice >... | reverse complement strand
GGGGGCTCTTCCCCCCCCCCCCCCCCCCCCCCCCCCCCCCCCCCCCTCCCCCCCCCCCCCCCCCCCCCCCCCCCCCAGTGGGGGTATTCACACGTCATGCACACCCCTGTCAGCCCTCGACACTGACGCGCCCTCGACCATAGTCGCGCAAACCAGGTCAAACACAAATGCGGTTCAAAAAGAGCAGCGGGTCGCCGTTCGAGAGCGCGACCTTGCGCATTTTCGACGCTTTGCGTCTGATCCCCTCAACCGGGCGGTTGAGGTGCACCATGACGTTCCCGTGAGTTGTCAGCAAATGGACGATGCAGTCCGTTTCGAGGCCCGCATCTACCCCGACTTGGATCAACTGAATCTCATTCGGCGTCCATTTGGGTTTCGACCCCATGTCACGCGGGGGGCTCCATGGGTCCGCGGGTGTGGCGCCAAAGTCGTACGGGGTTAACCACTCTCGCGGGAGCGAATGCGAGGCGACCTCCCGCGATGCATCGCTTGGCGGGTTGGTGCCTGTGCCTTTAACGTGCCACACCGGGTACGCAACCTTCCTACGCTTCGAGGGCGAGTTCCACCCGCGACGGGCGTCAAACGCCTGATCCGGCGCGTTAGGGGGGGTCACGGGGTCCGCCAGATGCGCGAGCTCGAGCATATCCATTGGAACCTGCCCGTCGAAGATATCCTCCAACGACAATTCGTCCGCGGACCCGAAGGCGCCCCCCTCCAGTGCATTGGTGAACACGAAGGAGGGGGCGTCGGAGGGGTCGGCGAGGTCGGCGGGGTCGACGAGGTCGGCGTTGGGGGCGGCGGCGACAGCGGCGGCGTCGGAGGGGTCGGTGACGAGGGCGGTGTCGGCGTCGGGGGCGGCGGCGACGGCGACGGCGGCGCCGGAGGGGTCGGTGACGAGGGCGGTGACGGCGTCGGGGGCGTCGGCGACGGCGGCGTCTAAGGGGTCAACGAGGGCGGTGTCGGCGTCGAGGGCGGTGGCGACGGCGGCGGCCCCCTCCGCGCCGGTTGACTCGGCCTCCCGCGCGCCGGCGATGGCCTCGTCCGACTCGACGGTCTCGATCTCGGTCTCGATCACCGTCTTGGCGGCGGTCTTGGCGGCGGTCTCGGTCTCGATCTCGGTCTCGGTCTCGATCTCGGTCTCGATCACCGTCTCGGCGGTGGTCTTGGGCTCGATTGGCGCCGAGCCGTCGCGCCGCTCGTCGTTGGCCGTTAGACTGTCATACAACCCGGTCAACGCAGTCACGTGGTGTTTGATATTGGCCGCGATCAGAGTGATATCGTCAACTGATCCATTGAGCACGGGGGCGGGGCAGTCGGCGGGATCATGAGCTGCACCAAGGCAGTTGCGGCAAACGTTAGGCACACGGGAAAAAATAAAAGTGGCGTGCTCGCCCTCGTTGGGACAGGCCGGTTGCGTGCAGCCGGTCAGTCGCGTGCAGCCGGGTGGTGCACGACCCCCCCCGCCGCGAGTAGACGCGGTCACCTCCGGCTCGGCCGCGTCGGCCGAGGAGAGGGCACTGGCGGCGCCGGAGGCTCGGATGACACCGGCGAGGGCGGCGGCGGGGAGGAGGGAGGCTATGGCGAGGGCGGCGACGGGGGGGAGGGCGGGGGGGGGTCGAGGGAGGCTGCGACGCGGGCGGCGACGGGGCCGGCGAGGGTGGCGACGACGAGGGCGGCGACGGGTTTGACGAGGGAGCCTAGGACGCTGGCAATGGCCTCCGTGACGAGCGCCGCGTCGGCTTCCTTGACCTGCGTCCCCTGGGCCTGATCGATCAAGGGGAGCGGTGGCACCGTGCACACCGCCATGGGCTCGGTCATCCTCCTGTAGACAGTGCACATCGGTCGTCAGAAAGCAGCGCGCCGCCCATGCCGGGACACGCGGCGACGCCGCTTTGGCGCCGGTGGCGACGCCTCGCATATGCCACTCGTGCACCTCCCATGCGCGCAGGTGACGCGTGGCGCGTAGCGCGCGGCGCGCTGGCACGTTGGCACGCTGGCACGCTGGCACACAGTGGCGCCAACGCGGCGACGCCGCCAATCGGCCAAGCGGCGACACTGCCATGTGCACGTTCCATGCGCGCACGCGGCTCGCGTCGGCGCGCAGGCGCGTAGAAAGGCCGGCACGCTGGTCATGCGCGTCACGCGGGTCATGCGGGGCACCTGTCAAGTTTGAGGTTCCAGTACAAACCCAGTACCCGTTTATGGGTTGACCGCTACCCGTTATGGGTTGACCGCTACCCGTTATGGGTTGACCGCTTGACCGTTATGGGTTGACCGCTGACCGGTATGGTTTGACCCTGACCCGTATGGGTTTTGACCGCGGACCGTTATGGGTTGACCCTGACCCGTATGGGGTTTACCGCGGACCGTTATGGGTTGACCACTGATGTATGGGGTGACCACTGACCGGTATGGATGGACCGCTGACAGTTGTGGCGTTTACCTGACACGACTATGTTTTTTTTTTGCGCCATTTCTTGTATCGCATACTCGGAAATTGCCACGAGCCGCATGGATAGGAGGGTGTGAATGGCAACCCTATGCGCGGCGAATACCCTCTGCTGCGCGTTGCACACACGGGTCGCGCGCGCGCGGACAGCGTATGTCGCACTTGGTTGCACCCCCACCCTACTCGACCTCAGCCGTCGCTCCGATCGGCGATGCCTCTGACACCGCCGCGGCAATTGGAAGGTCCATCGAGGTAACTGGCGTCGCCTTGCTCGCCTTGCAATTGTCCTCCTTGGGCTCCTTGGGCGCCTTGCCCTCGCTGGGCTCACTGAGAGCCTTGTCATCGCTGGGCTCATGGAGAGCCTTCTCGATGGGCTCTTTGAGACCTTCATTGGGCTCGATGAGAGCCTTGCCCGCCTTGGTCGCGGGAACCTTGGTCACCGGAGCCTTGGCCTTGCCCTCCTTGGTCGCCGGAGCCTTGGCCTTGCCCCCCTTGGACGCTGGGGCCTTGGCCTTGCCCTCCTTGGTCACCGGAGCCTTGGCCTTGCCCTCCTTGGTCACCGGAGCCTTGGCCTTGCCCTCCTTGGACGCTGGAGCCTTGGCCTTGCCCTCCTTGGACGCTGGAGCATTGGCCTTGCCCTCCTTGGGCACCGGGGCCGTGGCCTTGCTCATATCGGGAGCCATGTCACCGGGAGCCTTGCCCTCGTCGGGAGCCCTGTCCTCGTCGGGAGCCTTGCACTCATCGGGAGCCCTGTCCTCCTCGGGAGCCCTGCCCTCACCGTGAGCCTCGCCTTCCATGAGAGCTTTGCCGGCGCCATCGGCAGCGGCGCCATCGGCTGCGGCGCCATCGGCAGCGGCGCCATCGGCAGCGGCGCCATCGGCAGCGGCGCCATCGGCAGCGGTGCCATCGGCAGCGGCGCCATCGGCAGCAGCGCCATCGGCAGCGGCGCCCTTGATAGCGCCCTTGATAGCGCCCTTGATGGCGCCCTTGGCAATGCCGCGTGCAGCGCCCTTGGCCGCGCCCTTGGCGCCCTTGGCGCCCTTGGCTCCCTTGGCGCCCTTGGCGCCCTCGGTAGCGCCGGCAGCGCCCTTGGCACCAGCGCCCATCGCGGGCGCCGACTCGGAAGGGGGCGCCGACTCGGAAGGAGGCTCCGTCAAACGGGGCTCTACCGAAAAGGGGTCTGAAAGGGGCTCTGTTGACACCGGGGAAAGAGGCGCTGGATAGGGCTCCGCCGACCCGGCGGTGGATGCCGCGCACTTCCGCGCCTTCTTCGATGCCATCACGGGTGCACCCGAATCGCGCTTCTTCGAACCTGCCGCCGGCGCCGGCGCCGGTGCCGGTGCCGGCGCCAACGCGGCCGCTGTCGACACTGACACCGACGCAGTCAACATTGACACCGATGCCGACGCCGCGGCCGCAGCGTACTCGTCAAGGCGCTCACTCGGGCACTCCACGCGCGCCCGCTCCAGTAGCTCGAAAAACGACGTCGCATGCGCGCGCACCGTCGCAAGCTCCGTCACCGCCAGCATCGTCACGTCAGACATCCCAAACGTCTGCTACGATAGTACCACGCGCATCCCACAAACTGACGCACCCCACGCGCACTCCCCGGCCCCGCCCCGGCCCCCGCCCTGCTGCGCGCAGCGCCCCCCCCCCCCCCCCCCCCCCCCCACCCCCCCCCCCGCCCCGCCCCCCCCCCCCCCCCCCGCGTGCAGCAACCCCGCAGCGTGCAGCAACCGATGCACCGTGCTGCGCTCGGCGCGGTGGAGGGGGCGCGCGTTGCGCTTGGTTGCTCCGTGCTCGCGCGAGGCGAGTTTGTAACTCGGCGGGGTCACGGGTCATCCCCGTCACGAGCGCGTCCCTCAGCTTCCCGGGTCGAGCAGGGTCGTGCGCGGGTGCCGTTGCGATGTGGAGCATGCTGCTCGTCGCAGTGGCAAGTGCGTCGCCAGAGGACCCACCCGCGTGCCACGGGCCGTGCAGGCCCCGCTGCGACTCGGCGTACGACCCGCCGGAGGGGGGTGGGCGCCCGTCGGAGCCACTGGCGCCGTTTGCGTCGGTGCCACGCTTCTACCTGCACGACGAGGGCGGCTTCGATTATTCCCCGGTGTCCGCCGCGGTCGACCAGCTGCTCGGTGGCTCGCCGCCGGACATGGTGCTGCCGATTGGCACGGCCCAGCATTTCTTCGAATACCCCCTGCTGCGCGCCCTGCGTACGCATCCGCGGCGCACCCTCACGGCGGGCGCCACCGAGGTGCATGTGATTGGGGCGATGCCGTTCGTATCGTGGGCGTTCGCCGAGCACGGGGTGTGCATCGGAGCCTGTCCGAACGGCAGCCACGCCGAGCACGAGGGTCGAATGCGCGGAGTGGCCGACGCGCTGCGGTCCACGTCCACTCGGTACTGGGGCGCGAGCCGGCGACGGGGGACGCCGTTCGTGCTCCTCTCGGGTCACTATGCGCACGCCCGGCACGTCACCGAGCCACTGGCACGTGAGCTGAGCCGCGGCCACGCGGTGTTGGCGGTCGCGGACCCCATGCACGCTCAGCAGATGCGCGTGCCCCGGGGCTCGCCGCTGCGCGGCCTGGTCGCCCGCGGCATCTCGGTGCCGTACTGGGCGCACTCGCAGGCCGCCTCCGCGGCGGGGGACAGCGCCGGGGCGGAGCGGATCGGCGTCATGTTTCACGGCGGGCTCGGGCGCTACGACTTTGCCACGCGCGATCGGACGGTGAGAGCGATGCGCCTCATGCAGGCACGGGGGGACCCGGTGGACCTCCGGGTCGCGGAGTTTACACGCGGCGGCAACGCGACCAAGAAGAGGCTGCGAGGGGCGCGCCGCGCCGCGTACGAAGCGAGCGGCCGCGCATACCAGAACGCCTCGCTCTGCGCCTCTCCCTCGGGCGACACCACGCGCGTCGCGCCGGCTCTTTGACGCCATGTCGGCGGCCTGCGTGCCGGTGCTCGTGCGCAGCCCCTTTTGGATGAAGTCGACGCGGTCCACGTTCTACAAGGGTCTGCCGTTTCCGCGCTCTGTGGACTGGAGTGCCACCACGCTGCGGCTGCTCCCTGAGCACGCCGAAGAGTGCGCGGCGGACGACGCCACGTGGATGAGCGCGTGGCACGCCTCGGCTTCGATGGGCGAGCTCCGGCGGCGCGTGCTCGCCGCGTACCGTGCCCACCTAGATTATTTGAACAACCCGCGCGGGGTGGCGAGTGCGCTGCTCCGCGAAGCCGCGGCACGGGCGGGCGCGGGGCGGCGCGCCGCGGGCAACCGATCGGCCGCGGGCAAACCGCCCATGGCGCGGCGTCGAGTTTGAAGCGCTGCCGGTACCATGGGGACTGCACGCCGCGCCCCGTGCCACTGGGCCCACGCCGGGCGCCTGGGGGGTCCCTCGGCGGAGGCGAGACCCCCCGTACCGCGGTCGGGGCGCGCCTCCGCGCAATCGGGTTTCGATTCCGACGTTGGACAATGGCGGTGCCGGATCAGTTTGGGATGCACGGTCGCCCGCTGCAAAGTGTGCGTGTACACTGCGCGGAAGGACGATGGCCCCATGCGCACCGCGTGCACTGCTTCTGCTGGGCTGCCTCCCCTGGCACGTCGGGGCGCCCAGCGCCGGGGCCGGGGCCGGGGCCGGGGCGGGGGCACGTAGAGTCCATGCCTCGTTCCCGAATGCACTCGCGCGGCAGCTCGTGCACTCGTGGGACAGGCGGCATCCCATGCCAGGGGACCCGAGCCCAGGCGTCGAGGTACCGGCGCGGGGGCCGCTGGTCTCGCCATGCCCCCCCTCGTGGCCGCCGTCCCCGGGCCAATGGCCGCCCGCTCCGCCCTCGTGGCCACCCGTCCCCCCGTCGCATTTGTTGCCCTCGCCCCTGCCGTCGCGGCAGCGGCTCGCAAGTGCCAGGGTGCTGCTGCTCAACCCCAGGGCATTTGCGCTGGCCAGCGCACTTCCAGGGGGTGACATCACGCTCTTTCTTTGCATCGACAGCGGCGAGGCGCATGTGATGTGCATGTGCCTCTGGTCCCACGATGCGGACGGCGCGGAGCGCGCCTACATACTGGGCGCGTTGCACCGCTGGCACCGGGAGGCAGTCGGCCCCCGCGGGCCGACGTTGGTGTACGAGGAGACCCTGCGCCATGGACGCGGGTGAGGGCGCCGGTACACTGCCAGGAAAGCAGCCGTCGCGGAGACCTCGGTCTCGTCCGCGGCGGGCAAGGCGCCGGCGGCCAAGGCGTGCCATGCGCAGGCGTCCCGTCGCGCACCCCTCGATGTGCCATGGGGTGCCTCGACCGCGCGGGGTGGTGCATACGATGCGCGGTTTATTTTTCAGCGCCACTGGTAACGCGCGTGGGATGGAGGAATATGTCTTGTACCGCGCATTGCACCGGGTTGCAGGGGGCAATCGAACGCCGGGCGGATGTGGCGCACCCCGCACGCGCCCCCGGCTTGGTCTGGATTCGCTTCCAGCAGATCTGCATGAACAGGTGGTCAAGAAACTATCCCACCGGGACCAGGCCCACTTGCGCGCAGCGAGCACCGCCCATCGCGATTCGGATCTCCTCCGCAACTGTCGAACGCTGGGAGCGCTGGCGCGCTTCCGCGAACTGTTGATGGAATGGGAAGACGCCAAGGCCACCGCCAAGGTAGGGCAGTGGGTGGTCCGCAAGTTCGGGTCGGTGGCGGGCGGCGAAGTGTGCCTGCGCGCGCTGGCCCACCCGTACATGGGCCTCATGGAGGACAACGTGCACCCGGTGGACGCCGAAGCGGCCGCGGCCTTCGAACGGATCGCGACCACCGTTGGGGATGCCCATGGGACCCAGCGCCCCGACGCCGCCTTCGCCGACCTCCAACGCGTGCACGCCGTGGCGCCCTGGAGCCTGTGTCAGCTGGGACTGGATACGGTGAGCACGCAGGGCCTAGGCCGGATCGCCCCCGCGTGGCCGCCGTGGGATGCGGTGGCCGCTGTGGTGGAGGCGTGCCTCGACGACCGACCGGGGTACCTCCACGTCAACTTGGGGGATGGGAAGTTTGACAACCGGGATCTGGAGCAGCTGCTAGCGATCCAGCACCGGGGCTTCAGCTCGGACCAAGTTGTGAAGGCCGTGCCGTGGAGCACCCCGCCCCAGGGGGCGATGTCCTACGATAACATCCTCGTGGCAGGGCGGGCCAGGGGAACCCACCCGCTCTATATCGAGGAAGCGGGTGACATTGCAAAGGGAGTCCAACTGCCGACGTTCCGTTCGTCGCCACTGAGGGGCATCGAGCTCAGAGTGCGGTTCGGGCAGCTACCCGGGTGGTCCCGCGGGGCGCTCACTATTAGCGCCACCGTCTGCCCGCGTCTCGTCGTCGTCGACAACACCGGCAGTGCGCTCGGCCCCGCGGCGGTGGCGCTGACGCGCTGCCGATTCATCCTGGACAGTGCATTCGCAGATCCAGTCTGGAGCTCCCTGGAGGGGTGCAAATTCCCGCTCCAACTCGAATCGATCGGCTACTGTGCCTTCGCAGGGTGCACCTCGCTCACTGCGCTCGACCTGCGCATGTGCTCGTCGCTGGGAGCGATCGGTAAATGGGCCTTTGTGCGATGCCGCGCGGTGCAGACCGTCCGGCTCCCTCGATCGCTGTATGCCATCGGGGACGGTGCGTTTCAATCGTGCACTGGCCTGTCTGAACTCGTACTGCCGTCGCTGTCCTTTCTCGGCCGCGGCGCGTTTGAGAACTGCGAAACCCTCCAGGCGGTCGACATGGCCGCCTGCAAATCGCTCCGCGTCATCATGGACTCCACATTTGAACGATGCGGGTCGTTGGCCACCCTAACCCTGCCCGCGAGCCTCGTGGCGATCGAGAATTCCGCATTTTCGGGGACCGGCCTCCAGACGCTGGACCTGTCCCGTCACCCCGACCTGTACATGGACAGCAACGCATTCTATAACTGCAGGAGCTTGAAGACGGTGGCACTGCCCACTACCGCTACCTCCATCGCCAACGCGGCCTTCAGGTGGTGCAGCGCGCTGCAGGACATCAACCTGGTTGCGTGTACCGCGCTGCGCCACATTCACCCCCTCGCCTTTTCCTTTTGCAAAACGCTCCCCTCGGTGAATCTCTCCGACTGTGCCACGCTCTCCCACATTCACCCGTTGGCTTTCAGGGGGTGCAGCGCGCTGCACACGGTCAACCTGTCGGGCTGTGCCTCGCTGGTAACCCTGGATGACATGGCCTTTTGGGCCTGCGAGCGCCTGTGCACGGTGAACGTAGCGGGGTGCACCTCGCTGGCCGTCATCGGCGAACGTACGTTTGCACGATGCACCAACCTCGTCACGCTCGATCTGTCGCCTTGCACTGCCCTCGCTGCAATTGCCCCGTCGGCATTTGAGGGGGGCCGGCTCACCGATCTCTCCTTGCCCCCGGGGGCGAACGCGAGCATGCGGGCCGTCAAGGCCATGGTCGACAACGGGGGGCACGCGTGACCGCCTGCGCAGGTCAACACTCCGCCAGACGCGCACATCTCAAATGGCCATGCCTGCATTTGAAAAACTGTCCGACGCCCTCCGGAGGGAGACGAATACCGCGCGGGCTACGTTGGTCAACGTGAGCAGTGATGAGCTCCACGCCATGTCAGCGGCAATTGCGTTCCTCCACAACCCCTGCGACTCGTGGCAATTTTTCCGTGTGCGATACAAAAAATACAGATTTTACGGATGGTTACGGACGGGCCTCATCCCCCTAACCCCCAGCGAGGGAGAGCGGGAGAGAGGGGGCGAGTGAGAGAGGGAGCGATGGAGGGAGGGAGGGAGGGAGCGATGGAGGGAGGGAGGGAGGGAGCGATGGAGATAGGGAGGGAGGGAGCGATGGAGATAGGGAGGGGGTGCGAGCTGGAGAGCGGGGCCAGGTGCTCGTCCGTATCGTCCGTATCGTCCGTTCCCTCGTCGCGCCCCCCCTCCTCGCCCACGTCGCGCCTTGCCTCACCCGCGTCTACAGTCACGAGGCGATCCAGTTTCTCCCACATTGTGCGTTCCCGTGCGTATTCCCGGAGTCGGTACACGAGCTCAATGCCAATGTGCGCCATCGGCACATTGAACATGCCACGTGCGTTTGAAATGCACCCCCCATAATAATGGCGGCCCCGCGCGCGGCCATGTACGAGTCGAGGAACGATACACTCGTTTCGCCTACCCCACGAGCTGCAGTAGTAACGGTCTGTCCGTCGTATTGGAAACGTACGGCACTCGGGGGTGAAATCCCCGTGCCGTTGTTCGAACATATGAATCGGTCCGTTGCCACCCGGCCGCCAGAGTCGACGCGCGCCCGCCAGCCTCGGCGCAGCCTCAGTGCAGCCTCAGCGCAGCCTCGGCGCAGCCTCGGCGCAGCCTCAGCGCAGCTTTGGCGCAGGCCCCGCCAGGCTCGTCGCAGCCTCGGCGCAGGCCCCCGCCAGCCTCGGCGCGGGCCCCCGCCGGAGTCGGCGCAGGCCCCCGCCCGCCTCGGCGCAGCCCCCCGCCCGCCTCGGCGCAGCCCCCCGCCCGCCTCGGCGCAGCCCCCCGCCCGCCTCGGTGCAGCCCCCCGCCCGCCTCGGCGCAGCCCCCCGCCCGCCTCGGCGCAGCCCCCC
>Ga0335398_10011324_pt1 | contig 10047 bp, 5 predicted proteins | sample BON03_FD_205742 | JGI IMG/M metagenome (GOLD analysis project Ga0335398, IMG submission 205742) | Freshwater microbial communities from Lake Bonney liftoff mats and glacier meltwater in Antarctica - BON-03 (spades assembly) (version 2) | ecosystem: Environmental > Aquatic > Freshwater > Ice >... | reverse complement strand
TTAGTAATGGAAAGTCCTAAAGCCGCCGCTATGCCTTCTTGTGTTGGTAGTATATGAGCGGCATTGTCGGCGGCAACCTGGCTTATCCTGGTTCCAATTTCAGCATAATCATCAAGTGTTAGACTAACATCTGTTAATACACGACCCTGGGGATCAAACGCTAAAAACCGCTGACTGTTTGCAATCAGGGTTGCTCGTTCAGTAAGATATTGCAGGTATATGGCTTGAGCCTGAGATTTGTCGGGCATTTTTATCACCTTTTGCAGCGTCAATTATTACAACTAGTATAGCCGAACGTGATCAAATATGGCATGCCTATCCGGAAGGTGTCGAGTAACCACCCCTCATTGCTGAAGGGCAGTCCTCTAAGAACGGTGCGGGCTAGTTTCCCAGCACACCGCTCAAGCCCGCATAAGGTTGAATGTGTTTCAACCCGGCAGAGTTAGCCTTTAAGGTCGCCTTTGAGCTTGCCTTTCGTTCTCTAGCTCGTTCGCGAAAATATTCAGCAAAACGGGGGTCAAACGGGTTGGCTTCAGCCCTTATTTTCTTATGACGCCGGATGAGTGTGTTGGCCGCTTGTTTTAGATAAAGAGTCTTTTTATTACCCTCTTTATCCTTGACGGTGCAATGGAATCGCCAGTTATTGCCATCAACAGTGGTATAGTATTTATTTATTAACCACTGTTTTCCTTTATTAGGATGTCTTTTCAGTCCCCAGCGTTTTAGTGCCAGGAATATTTCTGAATCAATCATGGCGAAAACCTTTGACGATACGGCACCTCGATAGTAGTTTGTCCAGCCGGTTATCTTTTGATTTAGTCGGTGGATTACTATGTCAGTTGAAAGTGCCCCAGACGATTGAATAATGCTTTTGATTTCATCGAGAAAAGATTTGATGTTTGATTTTGACGGTTTGATTAATAATTTTCCACAACGATATTTCCGTATATTGAACCCAAGAAAATCAAATCCTTTTCCTATGGGTGTAATCCTGGTCTTCTCATCCGAGAGTTCCAATCCAACCTCTGATAGCGCTTCCATTAATATTGGAATAACCTTGTCTTTTAGCAGTTGTTCGCTTGCTGCTGTTACCACAAAGTCATCAGCATAGGCGAAGATTTTGATTTTCTCGTTATCGCGTTGCCTTTTCCTAGTGCTAACTAGCTTAGCTTCAAGACCTGATAAGGCCATCACTGCTAATGTTGGTGAGATAATTCCACCTTGGCAAGTACCTACCTCGGTTGGATGACGTTTCCCATTTTCCATAAATCCGGCTTTGAGAAATTTCCTTAGTATTTGTTTATCCATAGGAATATTCTTTAAGAGCCAGTCATGGCTGATGCGGTCAAAGCAGGCGCGAATATCTCCCTCCAGTACCCAGGTTGCTGATGTGCCTCTGGATAGGGCAATGAAACAGCCTTCTATGGCATCATGAGTGGAGCGTTTCGGTCTGAAACCGTATGCATTAGGATCCGCTCTTTCTTCCGCGATTGGGATCAAGGCCATATGCCATAAGGCTTGCATGGCCCTGTCTTTCATTGTCGGTATTGAGAGCGGGCGTAATTTCCCTGATTTTTTTAATATGTGGATCCGTCTTAGTGGGGAGGGCGTGTACCCTCTTCTTTTCAGCGTGTTTACGGTTTGCATCTTCTGGTTTGGTGTTTTTAAACTCACACCATCAACACCCGGTGTTTTGCTACCTTTGTTGCTTGTGACTCGTTGTATAGCCAAACATCGACTATAAAATGAGGTGGTCAGGAGTCGTTGCAGTACTTTTACTCTGCTTGGACGTCCTTCTCTCTCTGCCTTGGCAATACGCATTTGGAGTCGCAGTACATGTGCTTTCGCTTTTGGCCATGGAATTGTCTGCCAAGTGCTACAGCGCGTTGTTGAAGAGGCACCAGCAGAGTTATCTGCCGTCATTTGCGTTTCTTCATTGATTTGGTTTCCAAATTATCTCACCATTTTAGACCAGTTCGAAGTGGGCGCATTTTCATGCCGTATGATTGACACACGTATCTGACTCATTACAAACCAGCATTGGCTTCATCGAACCTCCTTTACCTGCAAAACCATAGTGAGCCTTGCGACTCACCTTCCTTTGAAATCAAAGGAGCTTTACAGGCTTACCACGTTCCGCCATTCGAGCACGTGAACTTAGCCGCCTGCTATAGACTGGGAGGCATTGTTGACTGCGAGAAAGCTAGTCCGCGACTTTCTCCTTCCTCCACTGTGCACGGTAACAGCCGATTCCCATGCATTTCCCATCACAATCTTTCAACACAGGTTCAGATGTCTTCGGCATATTCACTACCTCGCGCTTACCCAGGTTTCGGCTCCCAGGAGGATTGTCCACTCGCGCTTTTAATCCCACACTTGCGTGTTTTGCTGCTTTGTCCGATCCGCTCTTTATTCAGGATCGTAGGTTCATCCAGCAGTATGGATGGTGGTGTCATGAGCTACCACAGCTCTTATTGACGACTTCGTGTCGCACCGGCCTTGGGGAGCAATGGAACAGCCAACCCACTTAAGGAATTTTTTGAAAAAACATCATGTAATCTGAAGCAATTTCCTTCCGTCCTCGCGTAATTCGCCCTTTGGTGACAGATGTCTATACAACGTTTGTTTAGAAATCCCAAGCTCTTGGCCCTACATTAAGACCTCTGCGCTGAGCCGCCACCTATATCAATAATTAAACAAGTGCGACTTTTATTTTACTTCTTTATAGGTTCAGCTTCAAAAACCATTCGATTGGCCTCCAAGGTTAATTTTTATACAGCGCTTCGTATTGCTAGTGGTGTTGTCAAAGATGATTTATCGATTAAGTACGCCTACAGAAATCATCAACTCTTGCTTTAACTAAAGTTCCTAAAATATTAATGTGTAAACTATTTATCTTTTTTTAGCCTTAAAATCTTGCAAAATAAAATTCAAGTGATAATATACGCAAAATATATTACCTACTCCTGTAATTATAGGAATAATTTTGAAAGATAATAAAACCGAGTTAATCGACAAAGGTGATTTTGATCAGCTATCCGCTGGCAACCTTGAGTTGAGCAAAGAAGAACTAAAAGTCATTAAGCGCAAAGTTGGTACTGAAAATCAGCTCCTCTTTGCTGTGATGTTAAAATACTACCAAACCAAGTTAAGGTTTCCTGATAAAAAAGACGGCCTTGTATTATTTATTTCACAATATCTTTCAAAAAAACTAGACGTACCATTCGATTTATATTCGGACTATGACGACCGAACATCTGAGCGATTTAGAAATGAAATCAGGACAATGCTCGGATTTAGAGAAGCAACTGATGAAGATAGCCAACATTTTATAAATTGGCTCGTTTGCGACCACTTACATAAAGTACCGCAAGAGTATGAAACAAAAACTGCACTCATGGATTATTATCGAGACTCTAAAATAGAGCCATTCTCCGATAAGCAACAACAACGCTACTTGGATGCCGCCAGAAACAAGTTTGAAATGCAGATTTTTGAAAAAATAAATCAACATTTAACCCCAAAGGACAAGGCGTTTATTGACAGCATTCTTAATCGTGCCGCCAATGATGGCAAGGTATGCGAAAAGCAACGGCCTAAAGAGATAAATTTAAACACACTAAAAAAAGGGATCCCTGGCGCCAAGCTTAAACATGTTCAATTTGCCTTAGAAAAGTATGAAGCTATTGAGACATTATGGTTGCCAGACAGCATTACATTGGCTCTACCCAGAAAAATATTACTTAAATACTATGACCGAATCATGGCCTATTCCCCCAGCCATATCGACGAGCTGGATGAATGCGCAAAATATGCCATGATCGCCATGTTTTTTCATGTTCGCGCAGAATTATTTGCGGATAGCCTTGGCGGTTTATTTGAAAAGTTGGTTAGGAAAATTAAAAAATCATCTGAAAACCATGTTAACAAAAACGTTGTTAAAGAGGTTAAGCGTGTTGATGGTAAGTTAGATATTTTATACAAATTGACCGAAGCAGCCTTAGACCATCCTTATGGCGTGATCAAAGACACCATTTATCCAGTGGTTGATATCGAAACACTGCGGCGAATAAAAGAAGATTTAAGTCAGCGTGGTAATTGGTACAAAAAACAAGTTAGAAAAAAAATGCGTTCGTTATATTCGCGCGGCAGTAGAACCGAGCTTCTCAACTTATTGTCACTTTTAAAGTTTAATGCCCGAGATGATGATGACAAAGCATTGCTTGCAGGAATTAACTTTATTATCAAACATCGAGATACGGTTGGAAACGTCTACAAAGGGGATGAGCAGGCTCCGATTGCCCACGTTATTCCAGATGATTGGCTTGATTTTATTATGGAAGAGCAGGTGATTCCGGTGGACGTTGGCGCAATCGTTCTAACGCTTCTTCAACCGTGCGTTTCCGGTGAGAGTGCTGCAGAAGTCAATATTGTAATCGATGCTAACGCGCCCATTAATTTATCAGTAACCAATCTGATAATCAATGAAACCAATACGAACATACCTGAATGTGGGTTGCTTTTGCCAACAACAGATTCACCGGAAGAACAGGATCAACAGTGGAAAAATCAAACCGGTTATCAGTCATTTTTTCCCATATGTTTCCTGCTGTTGTCGAATTACCTAGTTATTCTGAAAGTCTATCTTGATCACATAAATATAACAAATCCCCCACCACGGGTTAACAAGCTGAGCTATGAGATGGTTGTTTGTGGTGAAGTGAGAAGAAAGCTGAACTACAAGGGAATTTGGATTGATGGGGGTTATCGCTACCGCGATCCAAAAAAGGATGAGCCCTCAGATTTTGATAAAAACAAAGCCAAATACTATAAAGAATTAGGCCTGCCGCTTGATGTAAGGGATTTTATATCGCAACTCAAAGCTGATGTAACGAGCGGCTTGTCATCCTTGAATGAAACTATTTTGGCTAACGAGAAGGTGACTCTCTCCGATAGAAAGGGCGGCCATATAAAAATCAGCCCGTCTTTGCCACAAAAATTACCAGAGAATCTTGTTGATTTACACAATGAAATCATCAAAAGATGGGGGTATATCAATCTTATAGATGCTTTTCAGGAATCCAATGTTCGTATAGGATTTACGCGTCATTTAGAAACCGTGGGTAAATATTCAAATCTGGATACGGATAACCTTGTCATGCGGTTGTTGCTAAGCCTTTATGCTATCGGTACTAACACAGGATTGAAAAGAATAAGCATTGCTAATCCTGATGTTAGTGAGACGGATCTGCACTACGTTAAACGCCGTTGCATTAATCCAACCAACGTCAAATTGGCGATCAGGGAAGTGATTAATGCCGTTATTAGTATCCGCGACCCTGCTGTTTTTGGAACGGCCACAACAACCGTTGCCTGTGATTCAAAAAAATTAAATTCATGGGATCAAAATCTGATGAACGAATGGCATGGCCGTTATAAGGGTCATGGCATTATGGTTTATTGGCATGTTGATACCAATGCACTGTGCATTCATTCACAAAGCAAAACGTGTACATCGTCTGAAGTGGGTTCCATGATTAAAGGTATACTGGAACATAGTACAAAAATGGATCTCAATGCGGCTTATGTGGATACGCATGGCCAAAGCACCATTGGGTTTGGCGTTGGCAAGTTGCTAAATTTCGAACTTTTACCACGACTTAAAAACATCCATAAACAAAAATTATATATGGTGTCTGATTCAGATAAGCAATCGTATACGAATTTAACCCCCATATTAAAAGACAGCATACAATGGAAGCATATTGAAGCTGATTATCATGAGGCGGTTAAGCATATAGTCGCGCTTAAATACGGCCTGGTTGAAGCCGATGTTTTCGTTAAGCGATTTAGCAAAGATAATTACAAGCACCCTGCCTACAAAGCCCTTTGTGAAATAGGAAAAGCCACCAAGACAATATTTCTCTGTAAGTATTTACAGCAGGAAGAGCTGCGCATAGAAATTAATGCAGGACTTAACGTTGTAGAACGACTAAACGGCGTGATGAACTTTTTCTTTTATGGAAAACTTGGTGAAATCAACAGCAATGATCCGGATGAACAGGAGTTATCTATTTTATGTCTGCATCTTTTGCAGGCCTGTTCCGTGTACATCAATACGCTGCTAATACAAGAGATATTATCTGATCCATACTGGCGAAATAAGCTCACACCAGAGGATTACAGAGCCTTGTCGCCGCTCATCCATTCCCATTTTAACCCCTATGGAATTTTTCTTTTGGATTTGGAAAAGCGTCTAATGATCAACATTAAGGATTTCGGTAATGACAGAGACAAATCGAACACCCGTCAAAGAGAAAGCGAAGCAGTTAATCAAGCTGCTTAGACAAGAGAACCCTGACTACAACTATTTAAGGGAAATATTCAGGCAAATTAGAAAAGAGTTGGACGTTAAAGTTAATACCGGCGCTCCAAAAAAACTACCGCAGGTTCCAACAGAAGAAGAAATTGCTAAATATTACGAGGCGGTATGGAAAGCCCGGAATATGCAGCACGTCGTTATGATTAAAACACTACTCTATACAGGGGTCAGGGTCACGGAACTTATACACATAAAATTGTCAGATATTGACTTCGATCGATGTCAGATGAGAATAAATGAGGGGAAAGGGAAAAAAGATAGAATAGTTCCGTATCCTACCGGTTTTAGGGAAATATTGGCTATTCATGTTGATAATTCGAAAAAAAACAAGCAAACCAACCTGTTTGAGTCCTCATGGAAAAAACCATACACAGATCGTGGAGTAAGAAAAATACTGGAGAAGTACACAGAAAAAGCGGGAATAGAACACTCTATTTCACCTCATAAGCTAAGACATTTTTTATTTACATGGATGAAAAAGAAAGGTGTTGATGATGCGTTAATACAGCCTTATTCAGGGCATGAAAGTCGACAATCGCTTGAAATTTATTCAAAATTATCATTAAATGATGCGCAACCCATGTACGACAGCAAAATAAAAGACTTCCCTGTTTAATTATTGATACAGGTGGCGGCTCAGCGCAGAGGTCTTAATGTAGGGTCACCTACTTGGCCTTTGGGGAGTAACGGAACAGCCAACTCACTTAAGATAATTAGTTATTAATAAACAATAAGTTATAATTTTCTAAACGAATAAACTTAATGATAAAAAATTGGGTTAATTTCCCGTTTTATGAAAATTACTGTTCTCTTTGCGTGAAATATGAGTTATTTTACGGCTTAAGTGGGTTTATTGTTCCGTTACTCCCTAAGGGTGTTTACCTCTAAAAAAAACAATATAATTTACACATTAATATATTAGGAACTTTAGACTAATTCGAATTCGATGTTTTTTAAATTGAAACAAGTTTAACAAAGTGACTTCGATTGCAGTTAGTTGGTTGAAATATCGACTATGTGGCCGCTCAGCGCAGAGGTCTTAATGCAGGGCCCAATTGGAAGAGGCCTTTCGCAAACGCTGCAAGCGTCCTGTGGGTATTTCATGGCGCATGGATGAGACCTATATTAAGGTGAAAGGCCAATGGGTTTATTTGTACCGAGCAGTAGACAAAGAAGGTAAGACGGTTGATTTTATGTTGTCAGAAAAGCGTGATGAGCCTGCTGCCAGGGCATTTTTTGAGAAAGCCATTGGTTCGAATGGCTTTCCTGACAAGGTTACGATGGATAAAAGCGGTGCGAACAAGGCTGGCATGGATACCATCAATTTGCATTTGGCTTTATTGTTCATGCTTGGCGGTATCTTTATGCAAATCACAGTCCGCCAGATTAAATACCTCAATAATATTGTTGAGCAGGATCATCGATTTGTGAAAAAAATAACCAAGCCCATGAAGGGTTTTAAAGCATTTCACTCGGCTGAGGCGACGTTATCGGGTATTGAATTACATCATATGCTTCGCAAAAACCAACATAATCTTTCAGCTGATCAGTCTATCTTTCAACAATTCTATGAGCTAGCTGCTTAAATACGTCCAAAATAATTCCGTTTGTAACCTATGAAATTTTTGCGACAGAACCATCGTATGCGTAGCAAACATGAACGATTGGTCAATAAAACACCTGCCGAGGCATTGACTGGCAAGGCTCATAAACCATGGCTTGAAATGCTGGGGTTTACGCCTTGGTACAAGCAAGCCGCTTAAAATTACATAAGTTTTTAAAGAACGTTTTGATGCCAACATCGTAACACAGCTTGGCATGGTTTTTCACGCCCAGTGTTCACTAAAAACCGTACTTTTTGAACCATGCCTACTTTTTGAACCATGCCGCTTTTTCAAGAACTGGCGACACGATTACTCAAATCAATTTTTTAAATACATAATTCCTCTGGTGGATCCGTCGGATATTTTGCATCCAGCTCATCTAGATACGATTGAATACGATCCTCATCAATATCGCCATCAATTTCTGGAGTAGATACACGTTGTATGACATAATACATATCTTCATAAAAATCATTTATTTTATCATCGTCTCCACCGGGAACGATATATTCAAGCCTTAAACAAATAAATCTTGCCCATTGATTTAATTCAAAATCCGAGAGATCGCCTGACAAATACTTTAGTAACATCTTACGTACATGACTTGGTCTTATAATTATTGTTTCGTTTATATTTGCGACTTTATTCATGTCAAAATCATCAATTAAAGATATATTGCCATTCAATATAGAGTCTAATATCTGCATTTTTTTGGGGTCATATAATTTCATTATTTTTTTATATCATATAAATTGTTTTTAGTTGCACCCGGTCTTTGATGAACAAGCTTACTATTATCATCAAATGCGGTTTGCACTACTCTGACTTTACCACCATTTTCTCCTAGTTTAAATGACATTCTTTGAAATCCAGAAGTATGCCCTGGCCGTTCGCAAGCCACATGAACTGCTCCAGTGTTTATTTTATGTATTCTAATATTATCCATGCGTCCAGTTTTAAGTACTTCCTTGAGCGAGTTGGCTTGCTCAGTAGTAACTGGTAGCCTCCCTTCGCTTAACATACTTCTTACTTGTTCTTTATTAGCACCTGCAACTAGAACAGTAACACGATTTGCTTTCCCAAAACCACCACCACCACTGCCGCCACCAGAACCGCCACCACCAAATCCCCCACCACCAACGGCATTCCCCTTTAACGCGCCATTGACCCCATTAATAACATTAACCCGCGGTTGCACATTAACGCCACCATAGACAAAAAATGAATAGCGAGACAGCCCTGTTTTTTCATCCTGACGCACCTCATGGCGCACACTGGCGGGCACCCAAAAGCATTGGCCTTTTAAATCGACTTTTTTATCCTGGGTACCTAACTTAATTGCGACAAAACCTGCTTCTAATTTAGCTTCTACGAGTCGGTCTTCTTGCAAATAACTGCGTGACTTGGCAACCGCGATGCGTTGCATAGCGGCATCCCCGTTATTCTCCAAGGCCAGTTCAATGTCTTGCAGACTGGACTCCCTAAATCTCCCGCGGATGTCTTCGGCGGTTTCTTTAAGGCTGCAAATGCGTAGTGCTTCGGCCAATGGTCGGTTGTTATTGGAATAGACAAACGGATTAACCAATCGATGGTGCTGGGTTGTAATCCCAGCATTGTTTAATTGTTGACAAAAAAACGCATTGACCTGGTCACATTGCCGGTCTTTCGATAACTGTTTTATTTGACCCCGTATACGCTCTAATTGATTCTCCCATTGACTCACTTTGACCGGAGCACTTACTTCATGTCTCAAGTCTTCAAAGGTATCAGTCACTTGTTTGCACTGGGCTTGGTGCACGCGATGATATTCTTTGTAGCTGTGTGTGTCAGGCGGCGGGGATAGGTTGACATCGGTCATTAGATAATCAAGCGCTGCGAGTGCTTCATGATTGGATTGGCGCACTTTGTTTAAACGACGAATCAACACCGTCATTTTACTGAGTTCTTTTAAGCGCCCAAATTCAGGCAGGTATTGCGCGAACTCATCATAATGTTCGGTGAATTCATGAGCAAATATAAACTCAGGCGAGTAACGATGCGATAACCCGGTTTGAGCCGCCA
>Ga0335398_10011323_pt1 | contig 10047 bp, 8 predicted proteins | sample BON03_FD_205742 | JGI IMG/M metagenome (GOLD analysis project Ga0335398, IMG submission 205742) | Freshwater microbial communities from Lake Bonney liftoff mats and glacier meltwater in Antarctica - BON-03 (spades assembly) (version 2) | ecosystem: Environmental > Aquatic > Freshwater > Ice >... | reverse complement strand
GGGGGGGGGGTGACGGCGTGTGTGTGTGTGTGTGCCATGGAGGGGGTGGGTGTGTTTGTGGTGTGGTGTTTGTGGTTTGCTTGTGGTGGTAGTGACTGCGGCCCGTAGTTGTTTCACGGGAGGCGGCATACTTTGACGCGGCTCCTCGGGGAGGAGCCCCCTCTTAGTATGGCAATGGCGGTTAGGCCATGGGCCTGTCCAGGCGCGTGCGTGTGCTTACTATACCGACCAAATGCGGAGTGTTTAGCTCCGACGGCCTCGTCCATGTCCCAGTAGTCGTCTGTACACGAATGGTGGCGGTGTGGTGTTTGGTGTGTACAGATGCGCAAGAGTAAGGGAGATAGCTACAGCGTACTATTTGTGACCCCGCGTCGCTATAGTTTGTAGCCTACGCTAGGGGTCATGGGGGCGAGGATAGAGAAGGCTTAGCAAGTGTCTTCTCAGTCTTCGGATGTCCCCCCCCCCTTTATTCTCGGCTGGGGCTTTCCATCCTATGCCGCAGCACTGCCCTCTGAACCTATCTTCTAGTTGTGTCAAGTTGTATCCTCTGTGGTAGCGTGCACAGTGCACAGTTTCAGTCGACGACGGTACTGGCTTTAGGCCACTAGCTAGATCTTATACACAGCGGTTTTAGTACAATGCGTTCACGGTTTATAATACAAAGAAGACACGACGAGTACACGCTCACAGAGGGAACAGTCATCGTTTATACACCACACAACCGGGTACGCGACCTCGTGAAAGCCTGTCGCAGGACACAAATGGTACTAATTCTCTACCAAGACGACACTTACGGACGCACTGACATCATAGACAAAGCAAAAATTATAGAGCTCTAGAGTACCGCCGGAAAACATCTACCGGGGCATCAACTTCTGCACGACACATCCCTACCCCCGCGCTCCCTCCTCACCAACCACGAATACGAACAAGCCCATGTATGGGAAACTACAAGGAAATCACACGCCCCTCCCCGGTTAGACGGAAACAACCGGCCGATGTAACGGTGATGGGTCGTTCAAGTGCAAATAATAACATTTTCCTTCTATAACGACAGGCTCACATTGAGTATGCGGTTCCTATGCTCAATCAGTTGCACATGGTTTGGAGCAGCTACAGCCGAAGTTTTTTCCTGAGATACGCACCTCTCCATAATCAGTTTTACTCTGTGAAGAATATATATCTATGGGCTGGTGGAAGGCGGTTCAGAGTTGAATTTTTTAGCCTGGTTCATTTAATACACCGAATATCGTAAAAAAACCTCGGCTATGGCCTCCTCTTGACCTGTCCTGGCCACGCTCCAAAGCTCAGCACCTGGGAGTGAACAGCGCCTTAGAAGGAAAAGGTTTAGTAACACCTGGTCAATAGCCCTGGTTCTAAGACTACAATAGCCCATTTCCTTAATCAACTGTGTTCCTGTGAATGAAATGCGCGTTCAAACGTTTTGCGTGGCCGCTCGTCGCGCTGGCGTGCCTGCAGTTTGCGGCAGCTTGGCGCTGATTGCTCGGGTTAACCCTGGTTCCTATGCTCAATCGCCTGCATATAGTTAGGCGGGGCTACAGCCGGAGTTGTGTGCTGAGATGCGCACCTTTCCATAATCGGTTTTGCTCTGTGAATTATAATATATATGCGCCGGCGGAAGGCGCTTAAGAGTTGGGGTTTCCAGCCTGGTTCATGTAATACACCGAACATCGTCATACAACCTCGGCTATGGTCTCCTCTCGACCTGTCCTGGCCACACTCCAAAGCTCAGCACCTGGGAGTGAACAGCGCCTTCGAAGGAAAAGGTTTATCGTAGTAACACCTGGTCAGGGTTAACCCTTAGCCCTGGTTCTAGGTTTAAACTAGCCTATTTCCTTAATCAACTCGGGTTAACCCGCGGCCGTGGCACCCCGGCCCGCTGGGCAGTGGACAAGCAGCCTGAAACCCAGCTGAAATCCTGGGCTTCTGGCACGCAACAATGTAGTGCACGTTCTTATGTCTTGAACGGGAACGGGCAAGGCCGCCCTGACGGTGCAGGTGGAGATATCGCCATTGCTGTTAGCCGCAACGTGCGAAGCTGCGCTTGAACGACAGCGCGACAACTACCTGCATCCTATCCAGGGAATGCCGGCGCTCAAACGGAGCGCGCCGGTGGAGGCAATGCAGCCGCGATCTCAGAGGGCCGCGGCGTCCAGCGAGCTCGCCGAGCCCAGATGGCCTTGGGGCCCGCGGCCTGGCATTGTGGCTCTCAAAGCTGCGAGATGCAGACGCCCGCGCCTAGATAGTTCAGGCAGCCGGCAGGACGACCTAGTGCGTGCGGCGCCTGCTTAGCGAGGCGAGTGTGTGATTTGAAGTTGTTGAGCTAGGTGCTAGGTGGGCTCGAGCACGCTCTTCTTCTCTTATTCTGTGGTGAGATGAGGAGGGTCCTGTTTTTTTATTATAGTCTATGATAGTGATAGTGTGTAGTGTGTAGTGTGTACAGTGTGTAGTGTGCTCTAGCGCTCTAGCTCTAGCTCTAGCAGCTTATTAATTAGGGCCGTTTTCGCCTGTTTGGGCTATAATAAATCGCCCACTTTTTTTTTCGCCTGCGGCGGGCCAGAAACACTCGCTTTGCAAGTGCAGTGGCGGAGCGTACCCATCACTGTTACATCGGCCAAACAGCAAAGGCCACTCAGCGGAAGAGGGCGGCGTGGAAACGCCGAAAACAAAACCACGCTGCTCACACAAACGGTTAGTTGCAAACTCTGCCACTCGACGATATCAAAACTACCCAGCCCATCCCACAGGGGTCTGACCACTTCGCTTTTCAATACCCGCCGGCAACCACAGACCGACAGAGAAAGGCGCAGCAGGCCCCTTTTATCGCAGCTAGAAATGGACGCATGCACATGCATGCCCTCTATATTGGCAAAAAGTATTTCAAATAGTCAGCAGTCAATGGCTCATGGCTCATCCCACGCACCCTCGACCCAACACACGTTCCCACCGCCACCACAAGTAGCTCCTGGGGTAGCTTCTTAAAACACCCTGTACTCAAAATACACGAAATTTGAAAAGGCAAAGGCTCTTGAAAAGGCCTCCTCTTACCTCTGTATTCCCATGGAATCACAATATCACAATGCACAATCACAATCACCCAGAATCTATTACGTTTTATACGTGATTATATGCACCATCACGTTCAACATGATCAGGATGCACTAGCCATAGGCCCTAGGTGCGGAACGAAAGGGGTCACAAGAAGAATATGAATATGCGACCTCTGCTGGTACCTAGATGGCACAACGCCATCCAGAAAAACCACCCAACATATTCTCGTTGACTGTCCACATGCTGCATCAGTGCTGAACGCCCTACCAAATCTTCATCCTCGCCACCGCCTCGCCACCACGCCACCACCACCAGGCGTAGCTAGCATACAAACTACATGGACATAGCCTCCTTATCATAAAAAACTTCTTCTCCGCCGCGTAGTCTTAGTCTTCGGCTAGCGCCATAGAAGAGCACCAAATGTACCATCACGCCCCTTCGTCAGTATTAGCCCACTTTACCGCGGCAGTACACCATACACCATACACCAAACTGCCATCGAACGCCGCACACGTACACGTTGTGATACTTCTGGCGCACAGTGCTGGATTGGTTGCCTTGCTGGGGAACGGGTCTCATAGGATGGGCAGGTTGGGGTAACTGTATCGACCCCAACCGCATGCGCGTAGTGCGTAGTGGGTATTTGGGTATTGGGGGGGGTACAGCTCCCGCCCTCTGCCCACTCGCGCCTCCCTCCTTTTGTCACGCAGATTGGATCATCGTCGTCACCACTCTCGACTCGTGTCGACTCGTGAACGTGTTTCTCTCGCAGCTTGCGCGTCTCAAAGAGTTTATTGCGCCTGCCATGGGCGTCCAAATCCAAATGTGTTTGAGACTCGCAGCTCAAGGAGTTCACGCCCGCCGTGGGCGTTCAAACATTCTTGAGCCATGTGAACAGTGTTCTCTATTTACAGAACGTGGTTCTAGGACTAGGATACGTCTAAACGGACGGAGACAAACTTTGTGATTTGTCCGTCAGGACCAACGACCAACGACAACGACTGAGAGCTCGCCGCCAGCATCGCCGCTGCTCGTCTGCTCCTTGGTTTTTGAGGTCCCGCCCCTCATCGTTTCCCTCAACCCATCTTTTCGTTGAGTATCGCGATCCGTCGCGGTCTCTGTCTGTCTGCTCTATGTTGTCTTGTCTGTGAGACGACCCCGGAGCCATGGCACCAGCACCACCTTTCGTCGACATGTGTGTGGATCCGGAATTTGGGCCCCTGCGCTCGCGCGCGTGGGGCCGTCGTGGGGTCGTGTGTGCTGCTGCAGGCTGCTGTGTTGCGCTGTGGTGTTGCTGGATCGACGCTGGGTGTCGTCTGTGTCTGTGTGGTGGGGGAGGGGCCAACTCCTTGGGGGCGAGAGCTTGCTCTCCTGTGCCCCCTTCCTCGTTCCTCCTTCTTTTCTTTCGTTTTTGATCCATATACGTGTGCAGGTTTGCACTGTACCCTACTGCTCCCTCCTATGTCTGTGTTATAGATATAATATATATATTTCATCCATCTATAATATATGTATTATACATATATATATATATATATGCCTATCCTACCGACCCGGGCACATAGGGCGAGGAAACTCTATTTATGGAATCCATGCCCCCCCTCGTATCCGCTTTGACCTTTGACCCAAACACTTTTCTATCAGCATGCATGGCTTTTTTGTTTTTCGCCAGCAGGTCCGCCAAATCCACACACCTCCTCGCCGAACGAGAAGAACACCGCCTTAAAATTCAGGACGACTATAACTGGAACCCCAAAATATCACCCTTAGATACACGGGAAAATGCCTGGATCGGCAGTGGCCTTTTCGAAGATAGAAGGGGCAAACTCCTCCCCGCATCCGGCGTGCACTCTGCTGCCTCATCGCCTCATCCCAACCACACTCCAGCAACTCTTAGGAGCGTGTAGCTCACCCAGACAAATCAATCAACGCCAACTGTATTATTCCTGGCAGCCCCGGCATAGATATATCGGCACCGCCCCACCCTACTGTTACCGGCTCCTTCTCCACCGCAACCCTCTAACCCCCAACCCCAACACGACTTGTCCGGTGGCAGCAATGCAGGCGCCACCCATCAACCACTGCAACCACATTACCGCCACGCACCATGCAGCCCCGTCCGTCCCACGGAGGCTTCCCGGGCAAACCCCGTACCCTATCCACCCCCCCCCTGCCCCTGCTTTTCTCGCCTGCTCTGACTACCTACCCAGCGATACGCGATACCTATGCCACTGCTAGGATCTATAAACCATATCGCAACCACAATCGGCCCACGCCCCTCTCCCACGGCGGCTCTACCCGCCTCCTGCCTTACACACCACGCTGCCAATCATCCACCAACCAATAACAATAACAGTGCATACCCTCGCGCTCTCAAAAGAGGAGGGAGGAAGATGCGCACGCCCCCAGCTGCGAGCGCACCAAATTTAGAGCTTTAATTTTTTACATGAAATAAGCTTAGAGTATGGTACCATTATAGCCCCCCCTAGTAAGGGCGGCGCGCCCCAAGCCAGAGGATCTTAGGTCTGAGGCGAGGCGACGGCGGAGGAGGCACGCCACGTGCGCTGCCACTCGACCTCAACCTCATTATACAGTTACTAAAGTTGCGCCGCGGCCGCGGCTATACTAATAAGGACAAGGGTGTAAGGGTAAGGGCGACACGCCCTACGCCAGAGAAGCTTCGGGCTGAGGCTATGGAGGCAGACCACGTGCGCTACCACTAGACCTCTTTATATATTTAAATTCGCGCCGTGCCTAGAGTATTCAAGGCGACGCGCCCCACAAGACAGGGGGGGGAGCTTGGCAGGGGCTGCAGGGCTGAGGCGACGAAGGCACGCCACGTTCACTACCACTCTCGATGACCTCAATATCAATATTATATATATAATTGAAGTTACGCCGCGCCTGGTCCTGGTGAGGGCGGCGCGCCCTAAGCCAGAAGATCTTAGGGCTGAGGAGGCGACGGAGGCACGCCACGTGCGCTACCACTCGACCTCATCATACGTTTAAAGTTGCGCCGCGCCTATAACAGTAATTACTTGAATACGGGCGACGCGCCCGCTCCAAGCTAGGGACGCTTAGGGCTTAGGGCTGAGGCGATGAAGGCACGCCACGTGCGCTACCACTCGACTTCTCAATAAATGATTAAAATTACGCCGCGTCTAGTGAGGGCGGCGCGCCCTAAGCCAGAGGTTCTAAGGGCTGAGGCGACGGAGGCACGCCACGTCCACGTGAGCTACCACTCGGCCTCATCATACGTTTAAAGTTGCGCCGCGCCTATAATAGTAATGAGTTGAATAAGGGCAACGCGCCCGCTCCAAGCTAGGGAAGGTTAGGGCTTAGGTTAGCCCGCCTCGTCTAGTGAGGGTGGCGCGCCCTAAGCCAGAGGTTCTAAGGGCTAAGGCGACGGAGGCACGCCACGTGCACTACCACACGACCGGCCTCATTATATATTTAAAGTGCGCCGCGCCTATAGCCTATAGTAGTAAGGGCTACGGGCTGTGCGCCCCGAACAGTCAGAAAAGCTTGGGTTAACCCGACTTCGCCGTGAAAGAACCTCGGGTTAAGGGGTTAACCCGAGGTATACATATTACCATTCGTATATATATATATACATATATATATATATACACATGTACATACACACACACACACACACACACACATATATATATATATATATATATATATATATATATATGTGTGTGTGTGTATATATATATATGTATATATATATATATATATATATATATATACGAATGGTATATGTATACCTAACCTCCCTCACCGCCGACCTCGCCGCTGCCTCCTTCGCCAACGGCTTCATCGCCGCCGCTTCATTCGCCGCCGGCGAGGGTAGCGGAGGCGATGGTGGGGGCGGCGAGGGCGGCGGAGGCAATAGAGGCGGCGGCGAAGGAGGCAGGGTCGGCGGTGAAAGAGGCGGCGGAGACGGAGGTGGCGGCGGCGAGGGCGGCGGCGGCGACGGAGGCGGCGGCGAGGGCAGCGGCGAGAGTGGTGAAGGCGACGGCGGTGGTGGCGATCGGGTAACCCGCGAGGGCGGCGTAGTGGACGGGCTCGAAGGCACGTTGGCACATAGGGAGGCGTAGAGGGTTAGCACTCACTTTGAAAATTGCCTCACAGAAAGCAAGGCAATGCCTTTACAGCTAAGTAGTGCATGTTGCCACGTTGTCTTAGCTCAACGCAATAGCGACGGATGTCACCAGCATTGAGCGGGCTGGCCTCGTCCTCGACCTGTGCCTGCTGCTTTTTCTTGACCGAAAGCATCGTGCATGGGGGAAATAGAACTTCGCCTTCGTCCGCGAATTGCCTGAGAGCAAGGAAGGTGTGTGATTAATGACAAAATAGGAACCCGCGGTTGCGCAAGGGCCGGGTTGCTTGCTGAAGCGGGCAAGGTAGCGAAAACAAGCAGTGGCAGTGAGAGCACGCACGATACAAATGAAATATCGGCACCACGATGAAATGCGGCGTCGGTTTCCAGCTGCGGCTCAAGCTCCCAGAGCACGTTCATTCCATCAGCCATGTATTCGATTGGCGTGTGGCTATTCCTGCTCGTGCTCATGAAGGCAATGTCCACGGCGCAGACCATACCTTGCGCATCTGGCGTCCAGAACGCATTCTTGAGCTCGCCACGGACCCCACGAAATAGTGGCTGGACGGCTTCCTCTGGTGTAGACACGGCTGCGAGCTTGCGGATGCCGCAGCAAAGATGCCGTACAGTCGCAGTGAAGGTGTGGCCAGCGTGCATCGCCAGCTCTGCGCGCAACGCGCCTGACATACTAAAGGCTTGACGCATAAATTCATTTATTACTTGATATGCTGGCCCCGAGTACAACCTGATACTGAGCACCTCCTCAAGGCTCAGCAAAGCGCAGTCCTCTGGAATAAGCAAGCCGTTCCCCTCGGAGCGTCGGCTTTTGATGAATGCACTCGTGTCCTCGAGAAACTGTAGTGGCGTCTTGCCTCCATTGTCCGCATCTCTCACGCCTGGAGTGCAGCCCTCCAAAGGCACAGCGGGTCCATTCACGTATCTCCACTCATCTCGCAGCGTGTACCTGTTGCCCTTCCAGTCGGTCCATTCGACGTTGCGGTCAAACTCACGTTTCATAGTAAGCAGTGGCTTGGCAATGAGTTTGTCTAAGCCGGCAATGTAAAACCACACGGTCGCCGTAGGTCAGCGCTGTCACATCTCCGCACAATTTGCTCGGCGTGGAGCGGCCGAATCGCTCTTCCCCGACGGGCGGCAGGTATGTTGCTGTGACCACGAGAAGGCGCTGATTTGGAAATAGACCACCCGGTGCCTCCCAGCTCCCCGGTGGCTGTACCTTTCTGAGTCTGAAAAGCGTGTTGGGCGGAAAGCAGCCGGTTGAGGCGGTGTATGTGAGGACCGCGGCGTGAGCAACAGTGTCTTCTTGCGGAGTCGACACGAATGCAACGATGTCTGATTCCTCGGCAATATAGCGAGCGCCAGCTTTGTCTTGGAAGCGCCGCAAGTACCCCAACGGCCCGAAGTTGCTCGAATCGCAGTCAGCAAAAGTCATAATGTAGCTGACCAGTCCGCAAAATCCTGTCCCATCCACCTGTTCAATGGTCCCCCATCCACTCTCTGTAGCACTGAGACTGAAGGCGCCACGAAGGTGTCTGTAGAGGACAGGCGGCACCATCCTCGGAGAGCTCGAGCCGCGGTTGAAGAGTACACCGCATAACGCGAACGTGCTTGCCGCGTAGTCCAGACTGCAAGCTCGGAGAGCGCGTGCAATGGGAGCGCCGCAAACGGATAATACCGCATAGACGCGCGCGTCCTCGTTCGACCATCCACGCTTCACGAGGTCGTCAATAGACTGCTGCCGCTTACTCGCCTGAAATATCTCGATCGTATTCTCCTCTCGCACGAACGTCCGAGTCCTTTCAGCAGTCCAATGCCGGCGAGGGTCTGTCGGATCGCAAGCAAACTGCATCTGAAGAGCTTCGGCGCGGAGCTCCAACCACTCATCCTCCCACTGCGTTTTCATAGCCGGCTCGCCACATAGCTCATCGAGTGTCTGCAGGTAGCCCGCGCGGCACGTTGCCGTCTCTTGCGGTAGGAGAACGATAAGGTGACGCTGAGCTACACCAACTAGCTTCTGAGCGAGCTGAAGAGTATCGCGCAGCACCGCCTCGTCGCCTTCCTTGGCAACATAGCCTTCCATCAACGATACGAGCGTGCCAAGCAGCGCAGTTTCGTTGCGCAGGCCCGAACTCGCCCGAATCGCGTCAGTTAGCTCCTCATCTGGCCTTGCCGACGCCCTAGCCAGGCAGGCGCCCATGCAGAGCATCTTCTATGAACCATTTATAAAAAAGAAAAATGGCGCGGCTTGGGCGCGTTCTTTTGTGGTTTGTTCACATGAATGGTTGCACACAGACGGTTTATAATACAAAGGGGACACGAGCACACACGCACAGGGAACTGATCCGAACAGCTCCAGTGTTATATATACATGCGTACATGTATTACACTTAGAGCTACTCTATAGCAGTGAGGGGATGTCGTTGATAGCAGAGCCGCGAGAAATAATATCGGGTTAACCCACTTGGGTAAACCCTAACTTTTTTTTTTTTTTTTTTTTTTTTTTTTTTGGATTGCTACTAGATAGCCAAACTAACCGACGCAGAGGTGCAAGAGGCGGGTTAAAAAAAACACACACGTATAATTTTACACTCCCCACACCCTGCAGTCTGTGCATCTCTTCCACACACACAGCCACAGCCACAGCACACGTTACTTCATAACGCTATCTTCTGAGTGCGTCGAGAGAGAAATGTCGTCCCGCTTCGCGCTCGACGCCAGCCAGCAAGCAGGCACACGCCCTCGTTGCCCAAGTGCCCAAGGTAGCCAAGGGCGCAGCGCCGAATGCACTAGCACGCAGCAAGCAAGCCGCGGGGGGGGGGGGGGGGAGGGGGGGTTTACCCGGACCCGCA
>Ga0335398_10011318_pt1 | contig 10049 bp, 10 predicted proteins | sample BON03_FD_205742 | JGI IMG/M metagenome (GOLD analysis project Ga0335398, IMG submission 205742) | Freshwater microbial communities from Lake Bonney liftoff mats and glacier meltwater in Antarctica - BON-03 (spades assembly) (version 2) | ecosystem: Environmental > Aquatic > Freshwater > Ice >... | reverse complement strand
TGCGTGCGTGTGTATATGCGAGAGAGAGAGAGAGAGAGAGAGAGAGAGAGAGAAAGAGAGAGAGAGAGAGAGAGAGAGAGAGAGAGAGAGAGATTGCGAGCTAGTTTTAGGATGTAATTAGAAAACACTGAACTTTGCAGCATCACGCACACCGATGTGTGTTTATATGCATATGCGTGTGTGTGAGAGAGGAAAAAGCGTTCGTTGGTTGGTTTTGGAGGGTGATTAGAAATCACGGAACATGCAGTATCAAACAAATCTGTTTTGTTTTTATATGTGTGTGTGTTAAATCATGTGTTTGTGTGAAGGAGAGAGCTTGTGTGTTTTAAAGGGGGGTTAGAAAACACTGAACTTGCAGTATCAGACACATATGTCTGTAATTATGTGTGCGTGTGGGTGAGAGAGAGTGCGTGTGCGTGAAAGACAGAGAGTGTGTGTATGTGTGAAAGAGAGAGAGATTGTGTGTTTTAGAGGGTAACTGTGTGTGTATGCGTGAAGGAAAGAGATTTTGTGTGTTTTAGAGGGTAACCAGAAAGACCTAAGTTGCAGTATTAGATTTATCTGTGTTTGCCTATGGAAAAACTGAGATTGCAGAATCAAACACATCTGTCTGTGTTTATGTGCGTGTGTGCGTGAGAGAAGGGTCATCGTTCTGACTCAGATATTGCGCAAATGAATGATGCGAAGGACAAGAGTGCAATTCCGCAATCATTTGACGTAGTAGAGTGGGGGTTTGATCTGGGGCTCGCCGTTGCACCAAACATGGTTTACAGTCATGGATGACCATTAAGAAAACAGAGATTTCAGCCCAGCACGAGTTTCTTAAGCCAATATATCTATGCGTGCCTAGAGGTATAGTACTCATATATCTAGACGTACATCAGAAATGTTAGCATATGTTTCTTAATGCTGGCGTTTCTTAATGGTCATCCATGACTGTACGTGCACGATGGAGATCGCTCAATTTCATTCAAGACATCCAACAATATGAAAGCGCCACCATTCCAGGGTGTGCAGCGCGGAGATATTTGTCTGTCAGTCGGGCTGGGTTTGATGTTATCCAAAATGGTTTGGCTTGGGCGCTTTTGTACTGATCCTAAAAGTCACAAAGTTCTTTGTGAAGCACTTGCTACAGCAATGTTCGCGCGTGTGTGTGAAGAAAATGGGCTGAGCCGGGATGGTTTTAAAGAAAATATCAATCAAGTGACTGGGCAGGGTGCTAGTAGGATTGATCCACAGAAGGGGTTTCCCGCCTCACCTTCAATGGCGGGAGTGAAATCATTCCTCTATGTGCAGCTAGAGGCGTCTCCACCTGTGTGCGGTTCGACTGTACTCGGCATGCTAGCTTGTGGATACCAACCCAAAAAAAAATTGACATTTGTCACAGTCCTGAGTGATGAATCTTGAAGAAAGAATCTTCTTTCAGTAATGCTCGCACTCCTTCCCCTCCCCACGCCCCTTCTCTCCCTCTCCTCTGTCCAACCTCCATCGCCTGCAATCTGCCAGGCTGATGCGCACGGGGGGGGGCTTCCCTCTCCTCCGACGCCATATTCCCGGCAGCTGGACAAGCGACACAGCCTCCCTCCTCCCAAGTCAAGGGTTTGCTCATGTCTGTGTAGGTCTCTATGTATGCATCTTTTGAGACTGTGTCAAGGGGAGCCTTTATGTGCGACGTGCGCTGCACTGCACAGATTCATTACTCTTGGGACAGTCTTGAAATTGAAGGTGCTGGCATGCGCAATTATTTGTCACTGAGCGAACGGGGGGGTACAACATCTTCAGGTCGGGCTGGGTAGCACCATATTTCTCTGCGGGCAGCGCGCAGGTTGTATTCATCCTAGGCATTTGCTGTCCTCTTTTGGGCAGCTGCCCATCATGTTTTGAACCAGCTCGCGCATCAGGGAGGAATTCGGGGGAATGTGCGCAAGACAGACATATAGTACTTGCCCGGGCGAGCATGACCTATGTCGTGCAGGCCTTGTTTGTTTAAGGATGACCATGATTTCTATTAAGATACAGGTCACAACATTCAAGTCTCCCTAAATACCAAGGAAAGTATCCCTCGACCACCTCGAACAACATATCAGTATCACGGCAACACACTTTCGGTTTGACAGGGGAGTTTATCATATTGTTGCGAAGACCTAAACAAATAAGCGCCTCCTCTAGAGCACGAGCAAGCCACCCGCTGCTTTACCAAATGTGCGACCTGGGTGGGAGCTGGACTCTAGTGGAGTCCCACGGAGGCGCAAGTCTGTACAGATGCCGTAGTTTGCGTTTCGTCAAACACAGCGGGCCTCGCAGTTACACTCTGCTTCAATCAGCTCAATGAACACGGTACCAGGCTAGAACCAGCACGGATTCTCTCTTGCCATGCTTCAAGGCTTCCTGTTTGTACATGCTGCCAGGCTGTCATGATTGCTCCTTCCGTGGGTGTGTGTTGCTTTGTTTTATTGTGTCGTCCAGGTTTCAGTCCTGCCAAACGTTCATTGACTCTTTGTTTGCTGGTTCTAACATCTTTTAGTATTGTAAATGTTTCTAGTAGTAAGACAAGACGTAACGGTCGCGTAGCGGGAGCAGTTTAGGACTGGAGTTAGGAAGAATAGGACAGAAACGTGGCCACATTTCTTTGTGGATGTTTTTAACCTCTGTTCTAACTCCTGGTTTTTCCATTCTTTCCCACAATAATAGATGAGGAAAATGTGTGCAACACACTGCAACAACGTCAGGCTCATTCATGTCGAGATTAAATCAAAAATATCTCGTAATTAAACCCAAAAAGTTGCGGATTTCCAAGAAATTATGCTGCTGTTTGGCATTGTGTAATATTGGCTGCTGTAAGAAAAGTATGAAAAATCAATCCATGAATCAAACTAAGAACAAGCAACATAACAGTGTTGTTGTTTGGCCTCAAGTGCACGCGCTGGTCAGCCAAGGCAGAGATTTAAGGGGTTCTGAAAGTGAATTGCTGGAAGGACATCTCGGGCACAATCTTGATAGACTCTGCTTTGACTGACACCCCAGTAAGCCTATGGAGTGTTAACCTACCCTAGTGGGGGTACACCATTACGATCGGGCGCTACCTTGGTAGTTAAGGAGACTTGTCTTTTAGAGCTGGTTAGCCCGAGGATGCAGGCAGGCCCACAGACATTGCAGACTGTTTTTACCCTCTAGTGGGTCCGCCATTATAAGTAGGCGGGCAACGGTCCGGGACAGTCTCTTTGATTTTTGCTTTGCCCAGTCGTGGGAGGTGGAGGATATCGCAAACCTTCGGACCACAGTACCCAAGAAATCTTACCATCACTTACCATCCTCACCAATGAGGCCAATCGAAGTTTAGACTTGTCCAGACAAAGGAGCAACCAGGGCAAAAGACCCTGGTCGTCAACGACGTAATTTTGGGTCCGTTCGAAGAGGAAGAGGAGGGGACCAGGATAACCAGCGACGTAGTTAATGTGAAGAGTGAGGATCCGGCCACCCCAGGTTGTCTGAGGGAGGACAGGGTGGGGAGGTACGTCGGCGATTCTCAATCGTGGGTGTGTTGCTGCGAGGAAACCCCGGGACCTCAACGATTCCTCAATATAGCTTTGATAAAAACAAAGCAACACACATCCTTGGTCTGCCTTTGAGGAAACCCCGGGACCGTAACAATTCCACAATATAGGTTAAATAAAACAAAGCAACGCACACACACACACATAAAGCAACAAACGAATTCTGGGGTCACACAAAAACTGCTACTCTAGTGTAGTGGTCTAAAAGACGGGCTGACAATTCGTAGGTCGTTGGTTCGATTCTGTCTACCGGTAAACACATGTGACACGGCTTATGTGGTTCGTTTGGTAAAAGAAGGGACTGTTACTCCCTAGCCTGTCGGTTCTATTCCGGTCACTTCACCAATGAGTCCGAACGAACTTCGGACCTACCCATACAACGGAACTGCCAGTGCAAAAGACCCAGGTTGTCAACGTAGTAGTTACGGGTCCGTTCGAAGAGGAAGGAGAGGGTATAGCCAGCGACGTAGTTAAGGTGCAGGATGAGGATCTGGCCACCCGAGGTTGTCTGAGTGAGACAGGGTGAGGAGTACGCCGGCGATTCTGAATCGAAGGTGCGTGCTCCCTCGACTCGCTCGTGAGGAAACACTGGGATCGTAACGGTTCCCCAACATTGGGTCACAAAACAAAGCAACACACACGAGAAAGAAAGAAAGAAAAATTTCAAACGGTCTAGGTTGCATTTTATACGTTTTGTCGACGTGAAATTTGTTACACATAAAAGTATGATGACAGTATCCAACGCAGGGTGTTGTACACCACTCAGGTACGCCATCATACCCATTTTACTTTGTAGACATGCTGTGTCTGTTTTCCTGAAAACATGATGATATGTGTCAGTACTTCCCCGGACTCCAGTACGCTGGACCTACCCATTGCATGTTGTTGTACCTTTGTTTCCAAAATCTACTATATTACAAATTTGTATCAACCCCAAGGTACCCCAAGGTGCGCCGCCCCAACCCACCTCTTGTCAAGTTCCCTTCTTGATCTTGTTGTCTGTCATGCTGGTCTCTTCGAAAAAAGTGCGGAAAAAATGGCGAAAATAGAACTTTGTGATGGGTGGGCCCTGTAGCCAAGCTTCGAGTGCGAACCATAGACAAACTGCATGGGGCCCGCACCAAGGCGGATGATCAGATGATGCCTGTGCGACATCGCAGCTGCGACTGCGCCATGGGCTGGCGTGGATTCTGACGGTTTCTTGGGCGGAATGATGGGACACGATGACAAACACAGGAGGTTGAGTAGGTTGACGTGCGGGGGCTGCTCAGTCAGTCTAGGTGTTCAACCAGCATGCTCTGAGCTGGACTTTCGGTTCAGCTAAAGCGTCATCATGATTCAAATGAATGTTTCTTGTTTGCTGTCGATCAGAACGGAGTTTCAAGTTTCAAGATGGTTCACAATGGTTTTCATGAGGAAGAAGTTGCTGCACCGTCGCATAGGCGTGCTGGCGCGGGTGTATGAGCATTTTTCTGCGGTGAGTGTGGTGTACACTAAACAGGTGTCCTTGGCACCATTGCATGCAGGTGAATTAGTCCATCTGGATTCTTCGGGCCTTCCAGGTGTCTCGTCCTGACCCCTGGGCTCACATCGAGTACCCAGTGTGCAGTATGTGCGTGCGTGTGTGTATATACACACGCATATACACACGTACACTCCCACCCGCGTCAAAATAAAGAACACACAAGCCAACGCCCCTACCGAGAGGATGGAGGCTGAGCAAAAAAGAAAAAAAAAATAAGATTTTTTGGTGCCTAGCACGAAAAAAACCCAGCCCGGGCCAGATGGCTCAAACGCCTTGGGCTGGCACGGGCGAATCCGTGGGCTGATTTCGTCGTTATCGGTGTTCAACTCTGTTCAAATATCACAGCAATCTTTCTATGTGTGGCACTTTCTTACAAAAATCGATCCATCTTCCGGTTAATCGCGGATTACTGGCGACCCCAAAAGAGATCTACGATTTGAATCTGAGTGCAGTTACTCGGAGCATTTGGACATTTCGAACTCCAACATCGATTTTTGGTACGAAAGAATTTTACAATCCTGTTATTTTTTTGCTTCAGCCTCCATTCCCTCCCCTAACCCGTCCTTCTAACAAAATCTGCCCCCGGACTTTCCCAGATTAGCACTAGCATGAGCCCAAACTCTGCCAAGCGTCCTGAAATGCACACCACTCGCTTCTTTTCGCGTGCCCGCCAGCGCAGGACAATCAAGCTTAAGTCGTCGAGGACGCAAAATGCACACTATATAAACAAAGAGATCCGGGGTGCAGATACGGTAACAATATGAACAAGCGAAAAGGCGGCAGATTCCAATCACATCGCAATGGTCTTGCTTGTTGTGCGGGGGCTATTGCGATCTTGATGTGTATGCCCGGTGTCGACGGGAAAAATTACATTCTGCACTCCAAAAAATTGCCAAGTGAATGTCTGATTCATCAAGAAACTGTATTGAATAACTCCACGCAATATGGGATTTGTCGAGAAGCCTTTACAAGATTGGAACATGTCCATATGGCAAACACTGTCGACAAATAACGACCCACGTTTCGACAACACCAAAATTACCCTGCTGCCGGGGGAAAGTGCCCTGTACAGTACAATTAATTATACCACAAGTGTGCGGCTTCCAGAAATTCTCAAAAAAATCACCAACATCGACCTCTCGATCCAGGTGTCGAACAAAGTTTTTATTGCCAACAACAAATTACACGCGTTCGTCGACATACAAAAAGTACTAATGGTGAGATTCATCAAGATTTCCACCATACTCGGTGTGATGGAGACCAACATTATTTTGGCGAGACATTTGAAATCTCACGGTGGTGTTCTTTGGTTTGCTCGGTGGGCTACCGACCTTCTCAAAAAACAAATTGTGCAGAGCGTCGACGAGTATGACGAAGTTTCGATCCGAATGTATTGTCAACAACAGGGCCTAGAAGAAAAACACCTGACCACATCGTAAACAGCCATACCTTAATCCGCTCTCTCAGTCTCTTGCTCCCTCTCTCAGTCTCTCACGTCCGAGGATCGTTTCTCTCTCTCTCAATTTTCTCACTCCAAGTTTCGATCCTCAAATCCCACAATTTCGTGTCGTATGCCATAAAACCTATTCTTCAGGCACAAATTTGTCCGGGAGAATGAGGTTCAGAATGTACAAAACATCCACAACGAGCAGTGATATGCTGACAATAATCATCGAAATGGGAGGAGTGGTGGAGTACTTGTACATTCGCCGAACAATTGTATCCAAGAAATCAAACTCCAAGACCAGAATAAGGCCCAGGAATGTGTGGTAATTTATCATGTTGTCTCGACATACGATATCGAGCAACAATCGAATAATGCTTATGCACGATACCCTTGTTACTTTTTTTGCCCGATTTCTGATACCCTTGTTACTTTTTTTGCCCGATTTCTGTAACGAAGACTGTGTGAGAAGCGCGCAATGCAGCAAAATACCCCAAAAAGGAAGATCGTGACGCATTATGTTTGAGAATGCAACGTTTTCCCCGTCCATGGTCTACTTTAATATGATTTTTTTGTCGGTGTTTCTTTTATAGCAATTTAACAATATCGCAAAATCAAACACACAAATACTCGAGTCATCATCGAAAATGGTGCATAATCACTCGGCAAACAATTTTTGCACAAATGACTTGACTTCCCCGTGGTCTGATCCTGATTCCAACACAAATGGCCGCGCCCTTTTTTTCTTACTCTGTCCCCAATTCGTTTTGTTTTTCGTGTTTCGATCCCGAAACGTTGTGTTTTTTGTTTTCGGGACAAAATTTGTCGATCCCAGCGAAACTTCCCACCCCCCATGTCGAGGGGATCGAAGAGCTCGAGGCACTGCAGGGAAGCGAGCAAGGCTGCAGGTTAGCCCACAAATATTTATCTTGTCACCAGCGGGTCGAGGGTTTAGAAACGAACCTAAACCTGGTACATGGTACAATATACGGGCACCGAATTTGTACCTTCAAGGGGATGGTGCCACTTTTTTTGAGGATGGCGCAACCCACACCGAGGATGAGATGCGCCCAATTTTTGTACCAGTAAAAAGTGCCCCTATCTCAGGCTCCTCAAGAAAAGTGCCCTTCGCCGCCAGATTGACACCCACCCACCCCCTTCTCGGAACTTGCAAAATGTTGGAATGCAATGCCCTTGGTACCTTCGGGATACCAATCAGCTAGCAAACGAGAACCTCACAGTGAATGGAATCCCAGAATCTCCTGACACGAGAGATAGGCGTTGTGTTAGATTTGAATGTTTTGTGGTATTTGCAAAAAACACGTAGAGGTAGCAATTTAATAAACAAAGTGGAGTACATGGAAAGAAAGCTGGCAATCTTGAACACAGTTGAAAATGGATTGCAATTGGCAAATGCTGCCCGTGGCAGTGTAAACATCGGATTTCGCCGAGCTCTCAGCGGGTCCGTTGATAAGCAGCGGTCCGGACCGGGCCATGTTTTGGGACGAAGTCGGATTCCTGTCCTCCACCAGGGTCGAGGTATGGGAGACGATCCAAAACCTGGTACAAAATCAAACATACGGGTACCAAATTTGTAACTTCGAAATGTCAATCAATCACCATTGACTCACCAAATTGATCGACGTTGCTTTTATTACTTTTGGATTTGAATGTTTTGGAGTATCTACAAAAAATACGTGGAGGTAGCAATTGGATCAACGAAGTGTAGTTTATGGAAAGAAAGCTGGCAATCTTGAACACAGTTGAACATAGATGACAACTGGCAATGATTGTCTGCCATGCTGCCCATGGCAGTGTCAACATCAGATGTCGACCTTTTCATCTCCGAGCCCTCAGCGGGTCTGCTAATAAGTAGCGATGATCCAGACAGGACCAGTTTCTTGGGTGCTACATGACAAAGTCGGGTTTTCTACCCCAAAGAAAGAAAGAAAATGACGTCACGTGACCGTGACAATGTCTGTCTCAGGCTTCCGCAAACAAAGTTCAAACGACAGAAAGAAAGAATAAATCCCTCTATATGGGATAGAGCAAGACATTCGTCACGGTGTTTCTTCTGTATGTGGTCCGGTCTCTGTCGTCATGTGAGCTGGTCTGTGATCTAGGTCTCTGTCATCATGTGAGCTGGTCCGTGAACTAGGTCTCTGTCATCTTGCGAGCTGGTCTGTGATCTGCTGCCAAGGCAATTGTTTTGGGGGGATTACACAATAGCGCATTGCCTGTAGAGAATCTCATTTCACAATCTGAACGTGCTCTCCTTGAAGGACACCCGGGCTGGCCCTATGTTGCTTTTCATTCCCTAGTGAGGGGACACCATTACGAGGGGGCGCTACGTCACTTGGTACTACTAGTAGTTAGGGAGACCTAATTGTTGAAGGTTGTTAGCCCGAGGATGCCTGCCAGCCCACAAACATGGTAGACTGTTCTTACCCACTGGCGGGTCGGCCATAAACTAGGTCAGCAACGGTCCACGACAGTCTCTTGGGAATAGCTTGGGAAACAATCGCTTAATTGGGTTTCACCACCCACTTAGTCCAGTGATTAAGTTGGGTTTTCAATAAACGAGCAAATGAATAAACGAGAGAAAACGGTCCTGATACCGGGAAAACTGAAGAAAGCCGAGAATGAAAGAAAAAAAAATTCTCCAATTATTACTAACTTATGCACGCATGCATGCACGCATGCATGCACGCACGCATGCACGCACGCATGCACGCATGCATGCACGCATGCACGCATGCACACACTTACGCACTTACGCACGAACGCACGCATGCACGCACGCACCACCCTGTCCCTTTCTCATACACACAAATAATCTCTCCTTTTCACTCATTCACACATGCACACGTATATATGATAGTTGGAGCCTTAGTCACCTGGGCTATTTATACCCAGGGACAACTCCTGTTATGATCAAGCTTGATTAAAAGCATTCACGGCCTAGCGGTAAAAATACCAGCCAACCACCGTGAAATCCCGGGTTCGACTCCCGGGAGATATAATCTCCAGATTGAGATTACATCAAAATCTTGATCCTGTGGACTGTAGACTCCGAGTCTCGTAGAAGCATGTCATGCGGCATTTTACTCTTTTTCCCCATCGTCGCTGCAGGCATCACCGCCGCACACGTCATGCAGGACTCGGTCCTGTTCATGCGGGTTCGTTGACCTGGGGTCGGTCGGCTTCCGCTACGTGGGGTATCCAGGCTATTGACTACTCCTGGGCAAACCTGATGAACACCAAACCGCACAAACTTCATCCGCAAGGATTCAGGATGTTGATGTAATCTCAATCTGGAGATTACATCTCCCGGGAGTCGAACCCGGGATTTCACGGTGGTTGGCTGGTATTTTTACCGCTAGGCCGTGAATGCTTTTCATGAAGCTTGATCACAACAGGAGTTTTCCCTGGGTATAAATAGCCCAGGTGACTAAGGCTCCAACTATCATAACAAAGGTTCCGCGATCGGTTCCCGGTAGTACACGAGTGATCACCCACCGGGGGG
>Ga0335398_10011312_pt1 | contig 10050 bp, 13 predicted proteins | sample BON03_FD_205742 | JGI IMG/M metagenome (GOLD analysis project Ga0335398, IMG submission 205742) | Freshwater microbial communities from Lake Bonney liftoff mats and glacier meltwater in Antarctica - BON-03 (spades assembly) (version 2) | ecosystem: Environmental > Aquatic > Freshwater > Ice >... | reverse complement strand
ATATATATATATATATATATATATATATATATATATATATATATATATATATATATATATATGTATATATATATATATATATATATATATATATATATATATTTATTTATATAAATGTATATATATAAATATATGTATATGTGTGTGTGTATACATGTGTATACATGTATATATGTATATGTATAACTCCCTGGCGTGTATTGAGTATACATTGGCGCGCGCTGTGGACGCTGTCGCGCTTAAATCTCGCTGCGAGGCGGTGTCAGACACCTACCCCAACCAGGTACTATATATATGTTTGATATTTATATATATGTATATATATATAGAGAGAGAGAGATAGACATGTATAGATAAAAAGAAAGATAGATAGATAGATAGATATATAGATATAGCTATATGTATATAACTCACTTGCGCGAGTGGAATACACGCTAGCGCGCGCTGTGGACGCTGTCGCGCGCTGAAATCTTGCTGCGAGGCGGTGTCAGACACATACGCGAACCAGGTGTTACATAGATGTTTATATATATATAGATATATGGATATAGCTATATATATATGTATATATATGTACGTATATATGTGTAGATTCCTGGCTCGTGTTGAATATACATTCGTGGACGCTGTCGCGCTGAAATCTCGCTGCGAGGCGGTGTCAGACACATACGCGAACCAGGTATTACATAGATGGTTATATATATATATAGATATATGGATATAGCTATAGATATATGTATATATATATATATGTACGTATATATGTGTAGATTCCTGGCTCGTGTTGAATATACATTGGCGCGCGCCGTGGACGCTGTCGCGCTCAAATCGCGCTGCGCTGCCGTCTCAGACACATACGCGAACCAGGTACTACATATACGCATATATCTATATATCTATGTAATGTATATATGCACATGTATATAGATCCTTCTATATATGTTTCTGTTAATGTTTGTGTGTACTGTATTGGTCTAGTGACAGAAATGTAGCGTGCCTAAAACCTCGCTGCTCGGCGGTCTCAGACACATACGCGAATCACGTACCACATATACATGTATAAATATTGGTATGCTAGATATATATATATATATAGACGTGTATACATATGTGCAATGCATAACTTCCTCGCGCGGGTCGAATTAAAAGTGCCCTGCAGCTTCTAAATTACCGCTATGGTTAAATTCGCTTTGCTCATGTACATGAGTGAGTTTCGACTTAGAGTTTCATCGTTGTGGTTATAGAAAACTCAGATGTGAATCACTCAGCCGCACAGGGCACCTTTAACCAGCGCGCAGGGACCATCTTTCTGTTCACATCGACACTCTCCGGCCTCTGGGTTATAATTAGGATTAAAAGTTCACCCTAACCTGAGATAAATAAATAAATAAATATAAATATATTTCAAATTAACCCATAACACAATAAATATATACTTAACTACTCTATTATACTACCAAAAAACGCGCGCAGGGGCCATCCTACTATTCACACCCGCGCGTTCGGGCCTCTGGGTTATGGTTAGGGTTAAGAGTTCACCCTAACCTGAGATGGATAGATGGATAGATAAAAGTATATTTCGGGTGAACCCGTAACGCGATAGATATATACTTGACTACTCTATTGTGTCGCTGCCAGGGAGCGCGCGCTGGGACCATCCTACTATTCACACTAGCGCGGTCGGGCCTCTGGGTTGGGGTTAGGGTTAAGGATCAACTCTAACCCGAGATGGATAGATAGATGGGTAGATAGATATAAATATCTAACTACTAAGGTTAGAATAGGTAGGGGCTATCTATGGGGAAGTTTTCTTATTGCTGCCGCAGCGCTCAAAACACCCACGAGAAATGGTCACCGTCTTCTTAACTCGTGGATTGATAGATACATAGATGGATGGATGGATAGATAGACAGATAGATATGTATTTAACCCTTTACCTGCATTGCTGCCCCCGGGAGCGCGCGCGGGGGCCATCGTTCCATTCGGGTCAACCCTTCACCCTAGATAGATGGATAGACAGATAGAAAGATCGGTATGTAGATGGATAAATTGATTGATACATGGAAAGACCGATATATAGATACTTGACTCTTTATCTTCATCGCTGCCAGGGAGCGCGCGGGGGCCATCTTTCCATTCACATCAGCCCTTTCGGGCCTTTGCGCCGCCGTCACTGTCGCCGTCGTCACCGCTAGATTACTACCCTAGTAGTTGTGCAGTGTAGATAGATAATTAGATGGATGACTGAATGAATCGATAGATAGATATATACGCGACCCCTCTATTCCCTCGCTGCCAGGGAGCGCGCGCGGGGGCTCAGGGTTAACCCTAACCCGAGATATATACTTGACCCCTCTGTTCTGTCGCTCAGGGTTGCGGGTATACCTGAGATATATACGTGACTCCTCATTCCCATTGCTGCCAGGGAGCGCGCCTGGGGGCCATTCTTCCGTTTACTTCAGCGCTCTCCGGTCTCTGCGCCGCCGTCACCGTCTGCTTAACCCGTGGATTGATAGATACATAGATGGTTGGATGGATAGATAGACAGATAGATATGTATTTGACCCTTCATCTGCATTGCTGCCAGGGGGCGCGCGCGGGGGCCATCCTTCCATTCGGGTTAATTCTTAAGTCTAGATCTATTGATAGATGGATAGGTCGATAGATAGATAGATACACGAATGAATGAATGGATAGACAGATGTACACACGACCCTTCTTCTCCGTCGCTGCCAGGGAGCGCGTGCGGGGGCCATCCTTCCCTTCACATCGGCCCTTTCGGGCCTTTGCGCCGCCGTCACCGTTGCCGTCGTCGAGCTGCTGACCATCGATTGATAGACATACATACATATAGGCATGTACGTGACCACTCTTTTCTGACGTTGCCAGGGAGCGCGCGCGGGGGCCATCCTTCCATTCACATCGGCGCTTTCCGGTCTCTGCGCCGCCGTCACTGTCGCCGTCGTCACCGCTAGGTTACAAGCTTAGTAGTTGTGCAGTGTTGATAGATAGATGAATGAATGAATGGATGGATATACGTGACTAGATATATATAGATCGGGTTAAGGGGTAAAAGGTTAACCTAGATAGATAGATAGATACGCATCTACATTATTCCGATGTTGCCAGGGAGCGCGCGCGGGGGCCATCCTTCCATTCGGGTCAACCCCTAACCCTAGATAGGTTGCTGGACAGAGAGATTTATAAATAGATAGATGGCTAGATAGATAAATGGAAAGATCGATATATATACACCTGAATATATACCTGACTCGTTATCTGCATTGCTGCCAGGGAGCGCGCGCGGGGGCTATTCTCCCGTTCACTTCAGCGCTCTCCGGCCTTTGCGCCGCCGTCACCGTCGCTGTCGTCGAGCTGCTGCCTTTCATCCACTACCCAATCCTACAATCGGCAACCTGCATCACGTTTCCGGGCATCGGCGCTCTGATCGCCGCCGCAGCGTCTGTTTCCAAGGCACGGTGCGAGGTCGACGCATCCGCCGCCACTGCTGCCGCAGCGCAGATAGCGATGAACAGCGACGATGCGGCAATGACGGAATTGTCGCCCGTGCGGTCTGTGATTGAGCTGATTCGATCACTGCTCAAGCCCAGCGCCCAGGTATATGCCATGTTTAGTATCTTACTCTACATATATATATGAATACTTTAGATATATATATACAGTTTCCGCCGCTGCGCAAATTGCGATGAACAGCGACGATGCGGCAATGACGGAATTGTCACCCGTGCGGTCTGTGATCGAGCTGATTCGCTCACTGCTCAAGCCCAGCACCCAGGTATATGCCATGTTTCGTATGTAACTCTACATATATATATGAATACTTTAGATATATATATACAGCGGCCGCTGCTCAGATTGCGATGAACAGCGACGATGCGGCAATGACGGAATTGTCGCCCCTGCGGTCTGTGATCGAGCTGATTCGCTCACTGCTCAAGCCCAGCGCGCAGGTATATGCCATGTTTCGTATCTTACTCTACATATATATATGAATACTTTAGATATATATATACAGCGGCCGCTGCTGAGATTGCGATGAGCAGCGACGATGCGGCAATGACGGAATTGTCACCCGTGCGGTCGGTGATTGAGCTGATTCGATCACTGCTCAAGCCCAGCGCCCAGGTATATGCCATGTTTCGTATCTTACTCTACATACATATATGAATACTTTAGATATATGTACACAGCGGCCGCTGCTCAGATTGCGATCAACAGCGACGATGCGGCCATGCCGTATTTTTTTTCATGCGGCCGGTGATTGAGCTGATTCGCTCGCTGCTAAAGCCAAGCGCCCAGGTATATGACGTATATAAGGTTTACCCGATATACATATATTTGGGCATAAACACATATATGTATACATAGATATGCATATATATACATATATATATATATATGTATATATATATATATATATATATATATATATATGTATATATATATATATATACATATATATATATATATATATATATATATATATATATATATATATATATATATATATATATGTATATATATATATATATATTTATATACACACATATATATAGTGCTGTGTTCGAGCTTATTTGCTCACTGCGAAAGCCGAGCGCGTAGGTATATATATATATATGTTTATATGCATATATATACATATACCTGCATACATACATATGTACATATATGCATATATATGTATATATGACCACTCTATATATATATATATATCTTTATATGCATATATATACATATACCTACATACATACATATGTACCTATATGCATAATATTTATATATGTATTTATATCTATATATGTATGCATATATATAAGCCCGTGATCGAGCTTATTCGATCGCTGCTCAAGCCCAGCGCCCGGGTATATAACAAGTTTTTACCTACAGATATATATGTATATACGTATCGATACCGATATACATAAATATAGATATTTACATATATCTATGTATATATATATATATGTCCGTGATCGAGCTGATTCGATCGCTACTCAAGCCAAGGGCGCAGGTATATGACATATATAGAGTTAACCAGATATATATATATATGTATATATATATATATATATATATATATATATATATATATATATATATATATATATATATATATATATATATATATGACATATATACATACATATATATACATATGTATGTAAATCGTGAGAGAGAGATCTGTATACATATGTATTCATATTTATATATATATGTATATACATATACATATATATACATATAGATAATTTCATGTATACGTAAATACTGAATTTCCTTGTTTTTGCAGCGTTTTCTCTCAACTTGGCGGCGTGCTCGCTGGCGCTTTTTTACCACGGAGCGAAAGCTGATTTTGGCGAAGGAAGATCTCGAGTGGCGATTTGAGCGTTATGACGCCAACCAGGATGGGAAACTCGATGAGGACGAAATTCGTCAAGTCATAGGTAACATAATATGTATAACGTATACATATAAAGGCACGGGTTAACCACGGTTAACCTGAAGAACTGGAAAAGTACGAAATCCGCCAAGTTAAAGGAGTTCTTTTACTGTATATAAGGTATACATGTAAATTCACACAGGCATCAATTGCACCCGTATACCTGCATATACGTACAAGTATATATACTCAATATATACATTTATACGTATATGCATATAATGGTATGGAAACTGGATGAGAAGGAAATCCACCAAGTTATAGGTAACATAATAGATGTAAATTTGTTTCACTTGTGTATCTACATGAGAGTATCATATACATACAGTATATCACAGTATATACATAAATACGTATATACATATGATCGAGTGGCGATTCGAGCGTTATGACGCCAACGAGGACGGGAAACTCAATGAGGACGAAATTCGCCAAGTTATAGGTAAGAGAGTATATGTAATAAAGGCACACAAGCATCAATTGCACCCTTATACCTGCATATACGTGCATGCATATACATTCAGTACACACATATATCGAGTCAAGGGTTAACCTCTTAACCCAACATTGAATGTGTATACAGGGTTAGGGTTAAGGGTCTGGGTGAACGCGATATGCATAGGATCTGGATTGGCGCGGTTAACCCATGGGAAACTGGACGAGGACGAAATCCGCCAAGTTATAGGTAAAATGCACTTGTTTATCTGCGTAAACGTATATGCATATACATGCAGTATCGGTTTATAACACGAAACCTTATCTATAGCATCTCGCTCGATCATCGGATGAACCCGAAGGTAGCAAAGCGTTCGCCCTAACTTGGTACCGTGCTCCCGCTGAGCCCCCCGCGCACGCATTTCGAGACCTGGAAAGCTGTCGGCACGCGAGGGAGGGGCTCCCTTGCTGCCCGGTAACAAGCAGCGGGTCGTCCAGCGCAGCAAACGGCCGTGCTGGCGTATGCTGGCAAAGAGTACCAAGTTGAAGCACAGTACCAAGTTAGGACGAACGCTTTGCTATATACAAAGGCACCAGGGCATCCATTGTACGTGGTTATCTGCGTAAACATATATGCATATATATGCAGTATAATACGTGTATGCGTATTTACATATGATCGAGCAAGATACGATTTACAAGGTTAAAGGCACAAGGACATCACCCTGTTTATCTGCATGAACGTATATGCACATAAGTGCAGTATATACGTAAATGTGTATATGCATATGATCTGAAGTGGAGATTCGAGCGTTATGACGCGAATGAGGATGGGAAACTGGATGAGGACGAAATTTGCCAAGTTATAGGTGAAACAATATATATTTAATATACATATAAAGGCGCACAGGCATCAATTTCACCCATGGACCTCCATATAGGTAGATGCATATACATGCAGTATAATATGTATATACACATATGCATATGATCGAGCAAGATTATATATATCAGGTTTACATATAAAGGCACCAGGGCATAAATTGTACGTGTGCATCTGCGTAAAAGTATATGCATATATATGCAGTATATACATAAATACGTATATGCGTATCTAATGAGTGGCGGTTTGAGCGTTGACCCAATCAGGATGGGAAACTGGATGAGGACGAAATCCGCCAAGTTGTAGGTAAGAGAATGTATATAACGTAAACATATCAAGGTTCGGGTTAACCCCCCTAACCCCTATACAAAGGGGACACGAGCACACACGCACAGGGTTAACCCCCTAACCCCTATACAAAGGGGACACGAGCACACACGCACAGGGAACTGATCCGAGAGTGGCCTTGGGAGCCGAAGGGGGGCTCCCTTGGATATATGGGACATCGATTTTACTTGTGTATCTGCATACATGTACATGCATACACGTGCAGTACATACGTATGAACGTATATGCCCATGGTCAGGGTAAGGGTTAACCCTTCACCCGCGAGGATAAATCCGAGATATATTTATGTATTCATTGATTTATGTATATATGTATGTATTTATTCATGTATTCGTGTATATAGCCCCGAACGGGTTATGAGGGTCTGCCTGCGGCTAGAAACTGAGCATAAATATGTATACAGACGGTCCTATAGTTAGCTGTTTTGGCTCATTTCACACAGGACACGGCTGGGCACGAAGGGTGTGTTTTCTTTTGGGTTAAAGGTGCTCTGTGTGCCTAAGTAATTCGAAACAGCTTTTTCATAATCAAACTGTACTAATGACTTCTCATTACTTTGACTTTGATGCTGTGACGCATAGCATAAAAGACGTTTCAGTTTCGACCATGAATCGCTTGCTTCTTCCGAATTGTTCCGGATTTATGGGTAAATCGCGGATAAATTGCTGTCAGAACTTGAAACCGAACTTCGCTCAGGTTTCTGAGCAAAGCGATTTTACATATGGCGGTTACTTAGTAGCTGCAGAGCACCTTTAACCCGGCTGGAGACAGTTTGGATTATAACCCGAAACCGGTCGTGGCGGTATCAAGTAAAAGCGAACGCTTTGCTCGCTCATTTCACAGAAACACAGAAACAAAGCCCTACCACTGGCGCACGCGCAAACAATACACTACACAAGTAACTAGGCTACCCCATAGGGGAGCCTGCTAAGCAGAGTGGGTGCGAAGCGCGCCCTCAGACACGCCACGCACCGCTAGCCGCATACGCGGCTCCGGTTGTCGAAGACGGGCAGGACACAGCACACACAAACTGAGCACAACCGATTTCCATTGTTTTTGCAGGCACCGTTGCGGATAGCCCCGCGCGAGCCGATCGCGTGCGGTTCGAGTCCGACCTGATACTCGAGAAAAACGGCACAGTCTCGCTGGCACAGGTAAATAGAGATATAGAGATATAGAGATATAGAGATATAGATATAGATATATAGTCTAGAGATAGATATAAAGATAGATCGATAGATCGATACTCGAGAAAAACGGCACAGTCTCTCTGGCACAGGCAATACATAGATATAGACATATAGATTGATATAGATTGATGAGTAGATAGATAATAACTTGAGAAAACGGCACACTTTCCCTGGCGCAGGTGAAACAACAAAGGTCGATGCTATACACATATATCGAGAGAGAGAGACTAGGAGAAAAACAGCGAGAGAGAGATAGATACCCGAGAAAAACGGCACGGTCTCCCTGGCACAGGTAAGATAAACGATGTGTATAAATATATATCTATATATAGAGAGAGAGATAGAGAGACGAGCGAGAGAAAAATAGAGCGACGAGTGAGAGAGATACTCGAGAAAAACGGCACGGTCTCCCTGGAACAGGTAAGATAAACGATGTGTATAAATATATATATATATATATATAGAGAGAGAGAGAGAGAGAGAAGAGCGAGAGAGAAATAGAGCGACGAGAGAGAGAGATACTCGAGAAAAACGGCGCTGTCTCCCTGGCGCAGGTAAGATAAACGATGTGTATAAATATACATCTATATATATATAGAGAGAGAGAGAGAAGAGCGAGAGAGAAATAGAGCGACGAGAGAGAGATACTCGAGAAAAGCGGCGCTGTCTCCCTGGCGCAGGTAAGATAAACGATGTGTATAAATATATATATATATATATATAGAGAGAGAGAGAGAGAGAAGAGCGAGAGAGAAATAGAGCGACGAGAGAGAGAGATACTCGAGAAAAACGGCGCTGTCTCCCTGGCGCAGGTAAAAAAACAGAGGTTTATGCTCTACCCGGTATAACTATGCATCGATAGATAGAAAGATATAGATAGATAGATATGGATAGATAGATTGATACTCGAGCAAACCGGCACAGTCTCCCTGGCACAGATAATACAACAGAGGCATCATGTATATATGTATATACAGTTTTGTGTATATATATATATATATATATAAATATATATATATATATGTATGTATATATATATAATATATATATATATATATATATATATATATATATATATATATATATATATATATATATATATATAGTTTTATATATATATATATATATATATATAAATATATATATATATATATATATATATATATATAATATATATATATATATATATATATATATATATATATATATATATATATATATATATGTATATGTATATAAAGATATATATCGATATAGTTAGATAGATAGATAGATACTCGAGAGGAACGGCGCAGTCTCCCTGTCATAGGTAAAGTGGTTACAAGTCAAAGGTCAATCTCCTCACCGTCCTACCCAACCCCTAACCGTCCTAACCCGACCCCTAACCGTCCTACCCCTTACAGTCGTAACCCCACACCTAACCGTGCTAACCCGACCCCTAACCGTCCTAACCCGACCCCTAACTTTCCTAACCCGACCCCTAACCGTCCTAACCCGGCCTCTAACCGTCCTAACCCGACCCCTAACCGTCCTAGCCCGACCTCTAACCATCCTAACCCGACCCCTAGCCGTCCTGACCCGACCCCTAACCGTCCTAACCCGCTTGCTAACCGTCCTAACCCGACCCCTAACCGTCCTAACCCGCTTGCTAACCGTCCTAACCCGACCCCTAACCGTCCTAGCCCGACCTCTAACCGTCCTAACCCGACCCCTAGCCGTCCTAACCCGACCCC
>Ga0335398_10011307_pt1 | contig 10053 bp, 2 predicted proteins | sample BON03_FD_205742 | JGI IMG/M metagenome (GOLD analysis project Ga0335398, IMG submission 205742) | Freshwater microbial communities from Lake Bonney liftoff mats and glacier meltwater in Antarctica - BON-03 (spades assembly) (version 2) | ecosystem: Environmental > Aquatic > Freshwater > Ice >... | reverse complement strand
CCGCCCCTCCCAACCCCTTGTGCTTGCCGACTTTATGTACAGCAACCGTTTTCCCTCCCGCGTTCTCTCTCTCGCTCTCTCTTTCGCGCAGGTGTCGGCCCCTTTGTTTTCCGGAAAAAAACCTCCCGCTTCCCACCCCTCACGCTCCCCTCCCCTTTTTTTGGCCGCCGAGAAGGCGGCTCGCCGCCGCGCTGGCGCCGCCCCTGGTTTGCCCGCCCATCTTCCATCGCCGCCCGACTGTCGTTTATGAATCCGGCGGCCGGACTTTTCCACGCGCGTATCCAGCTCGTCACCACGCACCCCGACTGCAAGGCCCCGCCCGGACACAGCAACGACGGGTCGGGCGAGGATCAAGGCGCGCCACCTTCGCCCTACATTTGTGCCGCGCCTTGATCCTCGCCCGCCCGCCCCAAAACTCCCCCTCCCCCTCCCCCCCCGTTTTTCCCCCCTTGAAGCCAAGGATGCACCGTAATGCCGCCGCCCGAAATGCGGCCCCCTCACGCTTGTACGCACTCCTCGCACGATGGTTTTGCCGGTCTGTATGCGAGCTCATTTAGTTGAGCCCCTCTCCTCTCCGCGCGCGCCCACGCCCAACAACACCAAGCCGATTCGCGGGTTCATCGGAGCAGCAGGGGGGCGCCACTCCCCCCCCCTTACTAACTCAAAAACTGTGCGCAGAGGCACCGTATTTATGAAGAATGGTCTCTCCTTGTGACTCCCCGTCTCGCCCGTGTCGCAAACGCTCCCCGACGTCGACGCCGACCGTCCTCATCGGCGTCCTTACTTGACGCTGCGCGAACAATCCAAGGACAAAACGAGCGGGAAAATCGAGCTGCGTCCAGGGGGGGCGTCGCCTGTTTACAAAATCAAGCGGAAAGGAGAGGGCGCGCACGGGCAAACGGGCACCGCCCGCGCCCCACGATGGCTGCCGACCGACAACCGACCGCCGAAATTCATTGTCCTACTGGATGCTGCGCGAATGAGTGCACCGACGATTTGCCGGCAGCGATCGAGCGTGCATCAATCGGACCGCGCATTCGCCCCCGACACAAAAAATCTAGGCAAAAAAAAGACGCCTGCCTGCGCATCGACGACGTTGGCGCGCGCCGTCTTTCCCCGTCCGTCGCAGACGCCAACCCGACCGCCGCCGGTCTTCGGCACCCCGGCAAGAGCGAGCCTCGGAGGAGGGTTGAATAGTTTCACTTGATGCTCCTGCTGTAGTACTCGACGACGTAGCGGGCAAAGTCATTGTTGCCGAGCTTCATCGTCAGGCCGACGCTCTCGCGCGGCGCCACGGCGGCGACGACGGCGACGGTCGGCTTGATGTAGACCAGGTGCGCCGGCTTGGGCAGCTCGAGGTACTGGTCGAACTGGGGCACCTCCTCGCGGTCGCCGCCGCCGCGGCCGCCGCGGCCCCCGCGGCCCCCTCGGCCGCCGCGGCCACCGCGGCCGCCCTCTGCGCGCGCGGCGACGGCCGGCCGCCGCGACGCAGCGGCGGCGGCGGCGGCAGCTGCGGCGGGCGCTGTTGTTTGTTGCGATTGTTTGTTTGTTTGTTGCGTTGGCGGGCGGGAGGGAGGGTTGATGAGCGTCCGGACGGGGAAGGGGACAACCGAGATCTCGGCGGCCGTGCGCTGCGGCGGCGGCAGCATTCGTGGCCCCGGAAAAAAACGGGGCACCGCAGGCGGGCGAAAAGACGCCGCTTCCCGCCGCGCGGCGCAGCGGTGTTGCTGCGGCCCTGCGACAAGGCCTTGCTCCTGGCTTGCCGCTGGCCCGCGCGCTTTGAGGCAACCGTGGTGCGCGTGGGCGAGTCCACATGCCGCCAGAACCGCCGAGCAGGCGTGAGCCTCGACAGCGCCAGCAGCCGCATCGATCGGCCGCCGCCGCCGCCCCTGCTCGTGCCGGGCGAGGGGGGAGCTTTCTTCCCCCCCCCTCTCCACACACACCAACGGAGCCGGCTCAACCCGCGACGCCGATGGCCGCGCCGAGCGGTCCACAAGGTAGAGTCGGTTCGAAAGCGCCGCTGCGGCGCGCCGGGTGGATCGAGGGCGGCCGCGCCTCAGAGAGAGGGGGCGGGCGGCGCGAAGAGAGGAGAGGTGGGATTCCCCTGTCCGCGCGTTTTCCGTCGGCGCCTCTTCTGTTGTCGCGACCGCAAACGCCCCTCCATTAGATGAATATGCACGCCCACGCGCAGCGAATCGCAGCGCCGCGAGTCCCATCGCGCCTCACCTGCGAACGCCAGAGCAGCCATGCTTTTTGTGCTGCTGTGGAGGAAAGCCTCTCTCTCTCGCCTTTGGGGTCTCTCTTCCTGGCGTGTTGTGGCTCCCGGGTTGATGGAGAGGAGGTCTTTGTAAGTGAGAGGTGTGAAATGAAGTGGTGTGGGGTGTAAGGAGGGACGTCACGAGTTCCTGTGATTGTCCAAACGCGGCGGCGGCGGCGGCGGCGAGCGGGCGACGAGGTCGGACCAAAGCGCGACGACGGATGAAACGCCGCGGCCGTCCCCTCCTTGCCTCAGATGACCGCCTTGACCCCTCGACCGGCTTGCTTTCCCATATCGCACCGATATAATCCTCCATCTTTCAGCTGCAAGCAGCCGCCAGCTTGCCCCCACCACCTCTCTCTCTTGTTCCTTTCGTCTCCAAGTCCCCCCAATAAACCATCATGCCCGCGGCAGCATCAGCGCCAGCGTGCCCGCGCGCGCGGGGCGATTGAGCGCGCGCGATATCGACGATGATGGTGAGTGTGCTGGCGGGACGGAGCCGTGAGGCGGGGCGGCGAACACAATCGTGAAGGAGGGAGGAGGAAGGAACGACGACCCAACTCAACCGCCCGTGAGCTCCCCATCCAACACACGCGCCACACGCAACACACCCACACCCACACAGGATCGGCAACAAGGGCAGCCGCCTCGCGGCCGTCGGCGAAGGCGAAGCGGGCCCGTGCAGCTGCTGCTCGCGCTCGTCGCGCTCGTCGCGCTCGTCGCCGACGCCGACGCCAGCGAGCGTCCGGGCAGCGACTGTCCTCCCTCCTCCCAGCAGCTCGCCCCTCTGTCGGCCTCGCTGCTGTCGCCCGCCGAGCTCCCCCTCCTGTCGTCCGGGTCCGGCAGCGCGACCTTTGCCGTCAACGCCACGGACGCCGCGCGGCTGCTGGCGGCGCGCGGCGTGGACCTGTGCGCCGCCGCCGCCGCCGCCGCCGCCGCGCCTTCCTCCTCCTCCTCCTTGTCGGCGGCAGCAGCCCCGCCACCACCGCCGCCGCCGCCGCCCTGCTGACCGTGCAGCTGCTGGTCCGGACCGCGGACGGGCCCGACCCGGTCGTGCTCAACGGCGCGATCTCTGGCGCGTCGCGCTGCACGCGCGAGCACGCGGCGCTCGAGGCGGCGTTTGCGCTTGGCGACGCGCTGGCCCTCTGCCGCGCGGCGCGGGTCGCCGTCGGCGAGGGCGGCGGCGGCGACAGCGGCGGTGACGCGGTCGAGGCCAGGCTGCGCCTGCTGCTGCCTGCGTACCTCGCGGACCCGTCCCCGCCCTCGCCACTGGCCTGGGACGACCCGGCGGCCGGCGAGGCGGCGGGCGAGGCGGCTGCGGCGGCGGCGGCGGCTGCGGCGCAGACCCCAGTCGCCCAGACACCCTCGGCGCTTCGGCTGCCCGTGGAGGCGCCGCCGCCGCTCGTGGGCTTTGCGGCTCCGTCTCGGTGGGGCGGCGCCGCCGATCCCGCGTGCCCGCCGTCCGGCGGCGGCGGCCTCGTGCTGTACCCGCTGGCGGCGGAGCCGGGGGCCTCTGCCGCCGTCACGCTGCGGCTGCTGCCCGGACGGGGCGGGGCGGCGGGCGGCGGCGGCGGCGGCGGCGGCGGGGGCTACGGCGGGGCCGACGGCTCTACCGTCTTTGCGCGCGTGTCGCTCCTCGAGCCGCCCTCCTCGGGCGCAGGAGGCGCAGGAGGCGCAGGCGTCAACGCCTCGGCCGCCCTGTGGCCGCAGGAGCTCCTCTTCTCGTGGCCTGGCGGCGGCGGCGGCGGCAACAGCGGCGGCGGCAACGGCAACGGCAACGGCAACGGCAACGGCGGAGGCAGCACGAGGACGGCGACGCTGGCGCTCCGCGGCCCTCCCCCGGGCGGCGGGCGCGTGCCGCTGCGCCTCGACGTGTGGGGCGGCGGCGCCCGCGCGGACCCGCGCGCCCGCGACGCGGCCCTCCAGCCGGCCTCGCCGTTCCTGGTGCCCGTGCAGGATGCACGGCCTCGTTTCTACGGAGGGCGGCCGGCGGGCGGTGAGGGCGGCGGCGGCGGCGGCGGCGAGGCGCGCGAAACATCCGCCGCCGCCGCCGCCGCCGCCGCCGCGTCGTCGTCGTCGCTGCTGCTGCGGCTGCCGCCTTCGGTCGTCCTCGCGCCCCCCGCGCTGCAGCTGCGCCTGGAGGGGCCCCGCAGCTCCTGGCCGGCCGAGGTCGCGTACGAGACGTACCTGCTGCCCGGAAGCCGCCCCGAGCCGGGCTCGCCGGGCGCGTGTGCGTCGGCGGACGGGCGCGCGCCCCCGCCGTCGCCGCCGTCGCCGCCGTCGGTGCCGCCGCGCCTCTCGTTTGCCGACGAGGCCGTCGGCGCGCCGGAATCTCCTGACCCGCCGTCCTTGGACGAGGGTTCGGCCGCCGACGCCGACGACTGCGCCGCCCGCCGCGCGCTGCTGGTGCGCGGCGTCGCCCGCTTCGCGGCCGGGGCGCGGCCAGCGGGCGCCGGCGCCGGCGCCGGCGGCGGCGGCGCCGCGGTGGCGTCGTTCCCGCTGGCGCTCAACCGCTCGCGCGTTCCGGCAGGCGCCGAGTACCTGGTCGGTGTGCGCCTGCGGCCCTTGTTGAACGCGCGCGTGCATGAGGCCGACGCCGCCGCCGCTGTGGACGGGGCGGCGGCAGGAGGCGCGGGCGAGCAGGGGGGCGGCGGCGGCGACGGGGCCTCGGCCCTCGCTCGCCCGGAAGCGGCGGCGGCCGCTGCGGCCGCCGACGCGCCGCCGACGCCGACGCTCGTCGCGGCCGTCTTTGGCACGGCCGCTGGGCAGTGTCCTCCGGGCACCTCGCGCGCGCCCGCGCTCCTTGGCGCCGGCCCGGACGCGCCGCGCTTCCTTGAGACGGCCGCGCTACAGGAGCTCGCGCTCGAGGTGCCGCCGCCGCCGCCGCTGCCGCAAGCGCAGCCGCCGGCAGCGCCTGCGGAGGCAGGGCGGCCCGGCGGCGGCGACCTCGGGCGGCGTCGGCGCCTGAGCGCGGCTTCTCCTGACGCGACCCAGACGACGCAAGGCAGCATGACCCGCAGCAGCAGCAGCAGCAGCATTAGCAGCAACGCTCACGTCAACAACAACAGCAGCAGCAGCAGCAACGCTTTCTGCGACAAGAGCGACGGCGGCGGCGGCAAGGCCCCCTGCACCGCCGCCGCCGCCGCCGCCAAAAAACGCGGCAGCGACGCCCGCCCGCCTCCGCGCCGCCAGACCCAGCTGCGCGACCTGGACCCGCCCTTCCGGCCGCTGCAGGCGGACTACACCGCGCTGCTCCCGCACCGGAGCTGGGCCGCCCCTCTGGCGGCCCCCCCCAGCAGCAGCAACGGCAGCAGCAGCAGCAGCAGCAGCAGCAGCAGCAGCGCAAACAGCGGCGACGGCGCTGGCGCCGGCGGAGCCGCTGCGGGCGCGGCCCTCGTGCTGGCGTCGTCGCGGCGCGGAGACGTGGTCGCGGTCGACGCCGGCGGGTGCTCGGACTTGATCAGCACTAACTGGACCGTCGGATGGCCCACGCCCGATCAGTGGCGCAAGCGGCAGCTGCAGCAGCAGCAGCAGCAGCAACGGGGCGCGGGAAGAGACGCCGGCACGGCGGCGGCGGCGGCGGCGGCGGCGGCGGCGGCGGCCTCGTCGCCGCCCTCGATGTGGCGAGCCCGCTACCCGCTCGCCGGCCAGCGGCTGCCGTGCTGGCTGCGCATTTTTGTCTACACGCCCATTGGTGGCCTCGCGTCTCCCGCATCGACGTCGCAGGAGCCTTGGCTGCTGGCGGACGCGGCAACGGCGGCGCTGCAGCCGGAGCAGGAGCAGCCGGCGCCGGGGCCGCCGACGACGACGGCGACGACGACGGCGACATCGCCGCCGCCGCCGCCGCCCGCCCCGCAGCCGCAGCCGCAGGCGCTCTCCTTGTACCGCTCCTACTCGGTGCGCGTGCGCCCCCTGAGCCCTCCGCAGGCGCTCGAGCTGCGGTCGCTCGCCTTTGCCAACGCCACGCACGTCTACGTGGCGTGCGGCGTGCCGGGGGCGCTCGAGGGCGTGCTCGTGCCGTCGCCGCCGGCTGTTGAGCGCGCGCCGCTGCCACCAGCGGTCGTCAGCCGCGGGGCGGCGGCCGCCGCCGCCGCCGCTGCCGCGAGAGCAGCAGCCGCCACCGCCGCCTCTCCCGCCTCCCCGGCCCCCGCGCGCCTGCAGCTCTCCGGCGAGTACGCGCACCCGGCCTCCGTCACCACGCGCCGCCTGCCGGACGGCGGCAGCCTGCTGTGGACGTTCGACCCGCAGGCCGCGGCGCGAGAGGAGACGCGACCGTCCTCGTCGCCGGCCGCCGACGAAGGCGGCCCGGGCGCCGCCGCCGCCGCCGCCGCCCGGGCGCCGCCGCGCCTCGTGATGTGGGGACCGCACTCGCGCGCCTCGTGCTCGGCGGACGCGCACCTGATCGCCCCCCTCGCCGCGCTGGACGCGTCCATGTCGGTGTTCCCGGAGCTGGCGCACCCCGAGCTCGCGGCGGGCGGAGCGGGGGCGCGCGTCCGCGTCGCGCCGGGCGCGGCGGCGGCCGTGGCGGCGGCGGCGGCGGCGGGCGCGCCCGGCGGCGAGGCTGCCGGCGGGGCGGCGGCGGCTCGAGGCGAGGACGACGCCGGTAGCGCCGCCGCCCTCGCGTCAAGGGACGACGCCGAGGAGGCAACGTCGTCGGTGTCGGCGCGGCTGGCGCGCTCGGGCGCGCTCGAGCGCGTGAGCGCGGCGGCGGCGGCTGCGACGGCGGCGGCGACCGCGGCCGACGGCGGCCAAGGCCGGCCGCGCTCGCGCCGCCAACCGGCCGCGCCGCCGCCGCCGCCGCCGCCGCCGCCGCCGCGCGCCGTCGAGCTGCCGCTGATCGTGACCGCCGACGACGGCGCCTCGAGCGCGACCTACACGGCCGTGCTGTACTCGGGCGGTCCCGCCGCCGCAGCCGCGCTGTGGGCCGCGCCCGTCACGGCCGTTGGAGGAGGCAGCGGCGCCAAGGGCGTCGAAACGCAGGCGGCGGCGAAAAGGGAGCCGGAGCGGCGAGGGCGCCGCCGGCGGCGGGTCTCGTCGGCCCCGCCGCCGTCGCCGGCCGGGCCGGCCGACGAGGGGCAAGACGGCCAAGACGGCGACGGCGGCGAGGACGACGACGACGACGACGACCCCGCCGCCCTCGCGCGCCGCCTCTTCGCCCGCCGCCCGCCCTCCTGGCCCCCCTCGCCCGCCCAGGACCCCGCGCGCTGCCGCGTGTGCGCGGGCGGCCTGTACAGCGGCGCCCCGGACGCCGCCGCGTGCCAGGCCTGCCCCCCAGGGAAATTCTCCCGCCCGCTCTGGCAGGGCTGCGCGCGCTGCCCCGCGGGCACCTTTTCGCCGCAGTGGGGCGCGCCGCACTGCCGCCGCTGCCTGCCCGGGTCGCGCGCCGCGCGCGCGGGGGCCCTGCACTGCGACGTGTGCCCCGAGGGCCTGACGACCGCGGGCGAGGGCGCGGCCGCGTGCGACGTGGCGGTGGCGCCCGGCGCCGCGCTGGCGCTCGCGGGCGGGCTGTCCTCGCCGGCGTCCGGGTCCTCGCTCGCTTCCTCTGGCGCTCCCGGCGCCGCCGACGGCGGCGGGTGGTGGTGGCTGCCCTCTTCCTTCTGGCAGTCGTCGTCGTCGTCCTCCCCGCCGTCGTCGACGCAGCAGTGGTGGTGGGAGGACCCCGCCCAGCAGCAGCCGGAGCAGCAGCAGCAGCAGTTGCTGCAGCCGCAGCAGCTGCAGCAGCGGCAGCGGCCCTCGCACGCGCTGTTGCTGTCGTTTGGCCTGCTGCTAAACGGCACGTCGCTGGACGCCGCGACGCCCGCGTCGACGGGGGTGGCGGGGTCGCCCGAGGGCGTGGTGGCGGTGCTGGTGGCGAGCGACGCGGCGCGCGCGCTGCGCGTGCCCGCGCGGGCCGTGCGGGTGGCGGGCGTGAGGGCGGTCGCGCGCCGCGCCCTGCTCGTGAGCGTCGAGGCGGCGCTGCCCGCCGGCGGAGGCGGCGGCAGCGGCGAGGACGGCGACAATGGCGACGGGGCCTCTGGGGCGTGGTCGGCGGACGCTGCCGCGGAGGCCGTGGAGGCCTCGAACGCGGCGGCGGGAGGCCTGCCCCTGCCCCTGCCCGCCCTCCTGCCCCTGCTGGAGGCGGCGGCCGCTTCCAAGGCGTCTGCCTCTGCGCCTCCCGAGCCTGGCGCCGCGGCCCCCGCCGGCGCCGCCGACGACGACGCCAGCGCCGGCGCCGCCGCCGACGGCAAGCGCCGCGCGCGCCAGGAGCGCCTGCGCGACCTCGCGGCCGACGCGCTCGTGCAGAGGCTGGTCGAGGACCCGGGCGGCGCCTTCACCGGCACGGCGCGCGCCCTGGGCGCGGCCTCGGCGTCCGTCACGGCCGTGCGCGCGCGGCGGCTGGCCCTCGGCGGCGGCGCCCCGCTCGGCCTGCACCGGGCGCTGTGGCCGGCGCTGGCCGGCGCCCTGCTCGTCGGCGCGGGCGCGGGCGGCGCGTGCTACCTGTGGGGCTGCCGCGGCCGCCGCCGCCGCGGCGGTCGCCGCGCTGGGCCGGCGCCGCCGCGGGGCCAGTGGTGGCGGCGGCAGCAGCAGCAGCAGCAGCAGCAGCAGCGGGAGCAGCAGGAGCAGGCGTGGGACGAGGGCGGCGGCGGCAAGGAGGGCGCGGCCGCCGACTGTGGCCTCCCCTCGCTCGTCGTCGGCGTCCTCGTGCCGCCGTCGTCTGCCGCGCTCGGCGGCGGCGGCGACGGCAGCCCCGAGGACGCGCGCCGGTGGCGGCGCCGCCTCCGCCGCTGGACGATGATGCTGCCCCCCTCCGCCTCGGGCGGCCGTCCCGCCGCGGCCCCGTCCTCCTCGGGCGACGCCGGCGAGAACGCGTCCGAGAGCGGGTCGTCGTCCTCCGCGGGGGGGGCCTTGGTTTTGATCGGCGTCGGCGTCGGCGTCGGCGACGGCGTCGGCGACGGCGCAAAGAGGACGGGCGGCGGTGGGCGCAAGGGTTCCGGCGGCGGCGCCGACAGCCCCGACATCTGACACGCAGGTGAAACGAACCGGCTTGCTTTTCGATCGTTGTTATAGTGGCCTTTCGAACCCCTTCGAAGGGCTGTTTCTAACCCGTTCGAACCTTAGGTTTGGGAAGTTTGCAAAGTCTGGGAAAAAGCGTGTGTTGGGCGCGCACGATGCCCTCGGGCGACCCCCTTGATTTGGAAGGGAGGGGGAGGGAGCAAGCCGTCGTTTGGCCGTTTTTTACGACCGTCGTCGTCGTCGTCGTCGCGGTCGCTCGCGTTTCGTCGGCTCGTCGGCAATTACCTAATCAACGACGGCCGTCGTCTGGCCGCATGGTGCTTACAACTCTATCCGGCACGCATGGTGCCAGCGAGCTCGTCGGCAATAGACCGTGCTGATCCAGGGAGAGAGAGGGGGGAAGATGCGCCAGCGCCGCGTCGCGCGTGTCGCTCCTCCAGCCGTCAAAGGGGGGGAGGGGGGGAGAGGGCGGTCTAAACTCGCTTGACGGCGCACGCCGACCAGCCAGGGCGCGACGCCGGTGTGCCAACAGTCGAGCGCGCGAGGAGGAGGGGGGGCTGGATGAAGTGAAGGCGGCCAAGCAGGAGAGCGCGCAGAGCGCCGGAACGACGACGACGACCGACGCCGCCTTTGCTCCTCATCTGCAAATCAGAAGAAAAGAAACGAAAAAGGGGGGGGGCGGTCTAAACTCGCTTGACGGCGCGCGCCGACCAGCCAGGGCGCGACGCCGGTGTGCCAACAGTCGAGCGCGCGAGGAGGAGGGGGGGCTGGGTGCAACCGCGGATGTTTTACAGGTTGAGCTT
>Ga0335398_10011303_pt1 | contig 10055 bp, 8 predicted proteins | sample BON03_FD_205742 | JGI IMG/M metagenome (GOLD analysis project Ga0335398, IMG submission 205742) | Freshwater microbial communities from Lake Bonney liftoff mats and glacier meltwater in Antarctica - BON-03 (spades assembly) (version 2) | ecosystem: Environmental > Aquatic > Freshwater > Ice >... | reverse complement strand
CGATGCAACTGCTTTGCGCGCGCCGATCCGCCCCGCGCGCTGGCCCAGGCGCTTGACGCCGAGTGGTCAGGCGGCGCTTGACGCCGGGTGGTCAGGCGGCGCTTGACGCCGGGCGCCAATCCCGGCCACGACAGGGCCATGCACAGCAACCCCCTCCTCGCCCCCTGGACCGCCCCGTTCGGCGCGCCGCCCTTCGACGCAATCCGCCCCGCGCATTTCGCCCCGGCCTTCGAACAGGCGATGGCCGCCCACCTGGCCGAAATCGACGCGATCGCCGCCAACCCGGCCCCGCCCAGCTTCGCCAACACCATCGCGGCGATGGAGCGCGGCGGCCGCGCCCTGGGCCGCGTGGCCGCGGTGTTCGGCAACCTCGCCGCCAGCAACGGCAGCGACGCGCTGCGCGAAGTGGAACGCGAGATGGCGCCCCGCCTCGCCGCGCATGGCAGCGCCGTGTCGCTCAACCCCGCCCTGTTCGCCCGCGTGGCAGCCCTGCACGAGCGGCGGGAGGCCCTGGGCCTGGACGCCGACCAGCTTCGCCTGCTGGAACGCAGCCATCTCGGCTTCGTGCGCGCCGGCGCGGCGCTGGACGCGGCCGGGCGCGCCCGCATGGCCGAGATTTCCAGCTGCTTGGCCACCCTGCACACCCTGTTCGGCCAGAACGTGCTGCACGACGAAAAGGAGTGGGTGCTGCCGCTCGCCGCGGCCGACCTCGACGGCCTGCCCGGCTTCGTGCGCGAGGGCGCCGCCGCGGCGGCTGCCGAACGCGGCATGGCCGGCCATGTCGTCACCCTGTCGCGCTCGCTGATCGAGCCGTTCCTCACCTTCTCCCCGCACCGCGACCTGCGCCAGGCCGCCTGGCGCGCCTGGGTGTCGCGCGGCATGCACGAAGGTGCCCACGACAACCGGCCGTTGATCCCCGAGATCCTGGCCCTGCGCGGCGAACGCGCCCGGCTGCTCGGCTTTTCCCACTTCGCCGCCTTCCGCCTGGCCGACACCATGGCCGGCACCCCCGAAGCCGTCGCCCGGCTGACCGACGAGGTGTGGCAGGCCGGACGGCGCCGGGCCGGCGAGGAGGCGGCGCGCCTGCTTTCGGTCGCCCGCGCCGACGGCATCAACGACCGGCTGGCGCCGTGGGACTGGCGCCATTACGCCGAAAAGGTACGCCAGGCCGAATACGACCTCGATGAGGCACAGCTGAAGCCGTATTTCGAGCTGGGCCGCATCCAGCAAGCCGCCTTCGATACCGCTGGCCGCCTGTTCGGCCTGTCCTTCATCCGGCGCGACGACGTGCCGGTCTATCACCCCGACGTGCGCGCCTATGAGGTGCGCGACGCAAATGGCCATGTCGGCCTGTTCCTTGCCGACCACTTCGCCCGGCCGGACAAGCGCAGCGGCGCCTGGATGAGCAGCTACCGCGACCAGGAGCACATGGGCGAGCCAGGGGACGCACCGGTCGCGCCGATTATCGTCAACAACAACAACTTCGCCCGCGGCACCCCGGCGCTACTCAGCTTCGACGACGCCAGCACCCTGTTCCACGAATTCGGCCACGCCCTGCACGGCCTGCTCAGCCGGGTGCGCTACCCCAGCCAGTCCGGCACCTCGGTGCGCCGCGACTTCGTGGAGTTCCCCTCGCAGATCTACGAGCATTGGCTGGAATCGCCGCAGACCCTGCGCGAATACGCCCGCCACCACGAAACCGGCGAAGCCATCCCCGACGACCTGGTCGAGCGCCTGCTCGCTGCCCGCAGCTTCAACCAGGGCTTCGCCACCGTCGAGTTCCTGGCCTCGGCGATCCTCGACATGGAACTGCACCTGCACCCCGCGCCGCACAGCCTCGACATCGAGGCCTTCGAGGCCGAGGTGCTGGCGCGCCTGGACATGCCGGCCGAGATCGGCGCGCGCCACCGCCCGGCGCATTTCCAGCATTTGTTCGCCGGCGGCGGCTACGCGGCCGGATACTACTCCTACCTGTGGGCCGAAGTGCTGGACGCCGACGGCTTCGACGCCTTCACGGAAGCCGGCGACCCGTTCCACGCCGATACCGCCGCCCGCCTCCGGCGCGTGCTGGAAGCCGGCGACACGCGCGACCCGATGGAGCTTTACGTCGAATTCCGCGGGCGCCCGCCGGGCACGGCGGCGCTGCTGCGCATGCGGGGGCTGGTATAGAAAGGAAGGAGGTTCTTTTTTGAAAAAAAGAACCAAAAAACTTTTTTCCATTCGCCAGATCAGGCGGCGGTTCTGCGCGAACTGAAAACGGATGAAAGTCTTTTTGCTTCTTTTTCTACAGAAAAAGAAGGCCTTCCTTGCCTGGCGACGCTACCGCGGCAGTCCCGTTCCCATGCCCGCTTCTGCCGCCAGGGTACGTTGCACTGCGGGGCGGGCCATCATGCGGTCGTGGTGGTCCGACAGCTTGGGCAGGCTGGCGGCTTCGGGTGTGCCGGCGCGGAAGCGCCAGAACAGGCGGAACAGGTGGATGTCCACCACCGAGTAGTCGCCCAGCGCCCAGGCGTTGTGCCCGAGCCGGGTCTCGGTGCGTTGCCAGATTGCCGCTGCTTCCTCGGGCCCGGCGCGGCGGGCCGGGTGGACGGTGCCGGCCAGGAAGCCCATCCAGGAGATGGCGTGGGCCTGTGCCTCGATGTCGTCGGGCAGCAGGCGGGCGGCGGGGTAGGCGCGCGCCACCCAGTAGAGGATGGCCGCCACCTCGTGCAGCGGGCGGCCGTCGATCAGCAGCAGCGGCACCTTGCCTTCCGGGTTCAGCGCCCGGAAGGCGGGGGTGGCGGTGTCGATGTTGCCCAGCGCCAGGGCATGCGCGCGGAAGTCGGCGCCGGCTTCCTGCAGGGCGATATGCGCCGCCATGGAGCTGGAGCCGGGGGCGAGATAGAGGTCCAGGGCTGGCATGGCGGTTGTTACCTTCGAGCCTTGCGCGCGGCGTAGCGGGCGTCGCGGGCGGCTTTCTGTTCGGCGGCGACCTGCAGCTGGCGGGCGCGATCCTGGATGGCGGCGAGGCGGGCTTCCTCGGCCAGCCTGGCATCCTCGATGGCGCGCAGGCGGGCGGCCTCGGCTTCCTGGGCGGCCTGTTCGGCGCGCTGGCGGGCACGATCGGCGTTGCGCACTTCGCGCGCCTCGGCGATTGCCTTGCGATCGGCGGCGAGTGCGAGCACGCGTGGGTCGTCCGGCTTGGGGGCGGCTTTGAAGCGCTCGGCTAGTTTCTTGCGGGCGTCGGCCGCGGCGGTGGCTCGGTCGCGGAAATTGTCGCCTTTGAAGGCCATCAGTTACTGCTCATCCAATTGTTGGGATGTGCCAGATAGCGCAAAACGCCGCCCGCTCCAATGCGCCTGAACGCAGGGCACGGTGGAAAGTTTGTCGGCCCAGCCCCGCCGCGCGCCGCGCGGCCTGTCATAGCCCCGCCGCGCGCCGCGCGGCCTGCTACAGTCCCGCCGCGCGCGGCGCTTCAGGCGGGGCCGACATGGCGGGCGAAGGTGGCCAGGTCGGTGTTGCTGCCGCACAGCAGCACGCCCACGCGGCGGCCGGCCAGGCGGTCGCGCAGCGGGCCGAGGGCGGCCGCGGTGGCCGCGGCGCAGGCTGGTTCCACCGCCAGCTTCAACTCGGCGAACAGCAGGCGCATGGCGGCGCGCAAGGCGTCGTCGTCCACCGTCACCAGGTCGTCGATGGCGCGGCGGCACAGGCCGTAGCTGTAGGCCTCGGTGTGCGGCGCCATCAGGCTGTCGGCGATGGACTGCATCGCCCCCATCTTCACCGGGCCGCCGGTGGCGAAGCTCTGCGCCATGCCGGTGGCGCCGGCCGGCTCCACGCCATAGATGGCAACGCCCGGCATCAGCAGCTTCAACGCGGTGGCGACCCCGGCGGCCAGCCCGCCGCCGCCGATCGGCAGCACCACGGCATCCAGCCCGCCCGATTGTTCGGCCCACTCCGCGCCGAGCGTGGCGGTGCCGAGCACGGTGCGCAGGCCGTTGAACGGGTGGACGAAGAATTTTCCTTCGGTGGCCTGAATGTCATGCACCATCGCAAACCCGGCGGCCCCGTCGGCGGCCAGCAGAACCTCCGCCCCGCAGGCCCGCGCCAGGGCAAGGCGGGCGGGGTTGGCGCTGGCCAGCATCACCACCTTGGCCGGCACGCCCAGCTTCTGCGCCGCGTAGGCCACCGCGATGGCGTGGTTGCCGGCCGAGATCGCCGTGACCCCGCGGGCCTTCTGGGCGTCGTCCAGGGCCAGGATGTTGGCGAAGGCGCCGCGCGCCTTGAAGGTGCCGGCGTTCTGCAGCAGCTCGAACTTGAATTGCAGCGTGGCTCCCGCCGGCGCGCCCGGCAGGTCGGCGCGCGCGAACACCGGCGTGGTGGCGATCCAGGGCGCCAACTCGGCACGGGCGGCGTCGATCATGGCGGCGGTGGGCACGGCGATGCCGTCGATGGTGTCGATATCGGTCATGGGCTCTCTCCGGCCGCGTGCTGGTCGCTCCAGCCGGGCGGCGTCCAGTCGATCAGGGTGGGCTCGTCGGCGGGCGCGGGTGCGGGTGCGGGGTCCGCCAGCCCCAGCGCGGGGGCCAAGGCGGCGTCGATCGCGGCGGCCTGGTAGTGGGCGGCGACATGGGTGCGCGCGGCCGCACCCAGGCGATCCGCCGCGGCGGGCTGGGCGTGCAGGCGCAGGATGGTGCGCGCCATGTCCGCCGCCTCGTCCTGCACCAGGGCGGCGAGCGCGCCCGGCAGGTCGATGCCCTCGGCGGCGATGCTGGTGCAGACGCAGGGGATGCCGGCGGCCAGGCTGTCCAGCACCTTGCCCTTGATGCCGGCGCCGAAGCGCAGCGGCGCGCACGACACCAGGGCGCGCGACCACAATTCGTCCAGCCGCGCCACCTGGCCCAGCACCGCCACCGGCCCCGCGGCGGCGGCGGCGGCTTCGCGCAGGTCGGCGGGCATGGAACTGCCGGCGAGCAGGAACGGGACGGTGGGGTCCTCGGCCCAGACCAGCGGCATCACCACCTCCAGCAGGTGCCAGGCGGCGTCGCGGTTCGGCGCGTGGCCGAAGCTGCCGACGAAGGCCACGCCGCGGCGGTTGGCGGCCGGCGGCGGCGGGTCGGGCAGTGCCACCTCCCACGGCACCACATGCACCGCCACGCCCGGCAGCAGGGTGGCGAGGCGGGCCTGCTCCACGGCGGAATGGGTGATCGGCGCATCGGCGGCGCGGATGGCGGCCAACTCAGCGTCGCGCAGGTTGGCGATGTCGGGGTTGGCGTCGCCCACGGCGAACAGCGCCTGTTCGCGCTCGGCGCGCAAATGGTGCAGGTCGGCCACGCAATAGACCAGCCGCGCGCCCGGGCACCAGCGGCGGATCAGCGCGCCGTATTTCAGCATCACCGCCAGGCGGTGGACATAGACCACCCCGTAGCCGTCGCCACCGCGCCGCAGCACCTCCTCCACCGAGCCGACCCAGGGGGCGAGCCAGGGCTGGAACCCGGCGGCTTGCAGCCGCGCCGCCGCCTCCGGGGCGGCCTGCATGCTGTAGGCGGGCACGAATTCCACCGCGAAGCCCAGCCGCCGCAGCGCGTGCATGTGCGACAGGATCGCCGAGGAACCGGCGTCGCGGCCCGGATCAGGGATCGATTCGTCGATCACCAAGGCGCGCCTGGCATCCTGCGGTGGCGGCGGCGCGGTCTCCGCCCCCCAGCGTTCCAGCAGGGCGGCGTGGTGCGGGGCGGGGTGCGGCAGGCGGGCGACCATGGCGCGGACGAGTTCGCGCAGCAGCGCCTCCAGCGCCGGGGCATCCGCACCCTGGGCGGCGGCCTGCACCGCGTCGGTCAGTTCGCGCCGTGCCGCCTCGCCCGCCAGCACTTCGCGCTTCAGCACCACCGGGGAGCCGAGCAGCGCCACCCCGTCGGCGGCGCGGCGCAGCACCAGCACGCGGTCCTGGGACAGCGACAGCCCGCCGGGGATCTGCACGATGAAGGCGTGGTGGCCGGTGCCGATGCCGGCGGCCTCCAGGTCGGCGCGATGGCGCTCGGCGCGGAAACGGCCCAGCACGGCACCGTCCAGCAACAGCTCCAGCTCCACCGGCGCGCCCGGCCGCGACGGATCGGCCGCCCAGCCCGACAGCTTGTGGCGGTCGGCATGGTCGATGCGGCCCTTCAGCGGGGCGGGCGGGATGGGTTTCGTTTCGGACATGCGGGGTTCCGGGCCTGCGCCGCAGTCATGACCCAGGGGGGCGCCCAGGGCAAGGCGGAGTCGGGATGAGGGAAAAACAAGGAAGATCTTCTTTTTCTGGAGAAAAAGAAGCAAAAAGACTTTTATCCGTTTTGGCCGGGCTTTGGAAACGAGCGCCCAATCAAACGGATGAAAGTTTTTTGGTTCTTTTTTTCAAAAAAGAACATCTCGCTGCCTAGCCGTCCAGCCGCGCCCCCGGGTGGAAATGCGCGTACACTCGCCGGGCGATTTCGCGCGACACGCCGGGTGCGGCTTCCAGGTCGTGCAGCCCGGCCTGTTTCACGCCGCGGGCCGAGCCGAAATGGTTGAGCAGGGCGCGTTTGCGGCCGGGGCCGATGCCGGCGATCTCGTCGAGTTCGCTGGTGACCAGGGCTTTCGAGCGGCTGGCGCGGTGGGTGGTGATGGCGAAGCGGTGGGCTTCGTCGCGCAGGCGCTGCAGGAAATACAGCACCGGGTCGCGCGGCGGCAGCTGGAAGGCGGGCTTGGAGGTGCGGTGGAACCATTCGCGCCCGGCGTCGCGGTCCGGTCCTTTGCTGATGGCCACCAGCAGCACGTCGTCGATGCCCAGCTCGTCCAGGATCGCCTGCGCGGCGGAAAGCTGGCCCTGGCCGCCGTCGATCAGCACCAGGTCGGGCCATTCCGGCGTCTCGCCCGCCTCCTCCTCCTTGATGGCGCGCCCGAAGCGGCGGGTGAGCACCTCGCGCATCATGGCGAAGTCGTCGCCGGGGGTGATGGCGCCTTTGATGGCGAACTTGCGGTAGGCCTGCTTGCGGAACCCCTCCGGCCCGGCGACGACCATCACGCCATAGGCATTGGCGCCGCTGATGTGGCTGTTGTCGTAGATTTCGATGCGCTCGGGCGGGGCGGGCAGGTCGAACAGGGTGGCGGTGGCCTCCAGCAGCTTGGCCTGGCCGGCGGTCTCGGCGAGCTTGCGCTCCAGCGCCTCGCGGGCGTTGATTTCGGCATGGGCCACCACGGCGGCCTTCTCGCCGCGCTGGGGCACCGCGATCTCGACCTTCTTTCCAGCCCCGAAGCTGTTGGCCTTGATGCTCAGCGCCTCGGCGATCAGCGCCTGTTCGGCGAGCGGGTGGTTCAGCAGCAGCAGCGGCGGCGGCGGCTTGTCGTCGTAGAACTGGGCGATGAAGGCGGCGAGCACCTCGGGCGGCTCCTCGCCCCTGGTATGGGTGGGGTAGTAGGCGCGGTTGCCGTTGTTGCGCCCGCCGCGCACGAAGAACACCTGCACGCAGGTTTGCCCGGCGATCTGCCAGGCGGCGATCACGTCGGCGTCGGCCAGGCTGGCGGGGTTGATCACGTCCGTGCCCTGCACCGTGGTGAGGGCGCGGATGCGGTCGCGGATGGCCGCGGCACGCTCGAACTCCAGGGTTTCGGCGGCGGCCTCCATCTCGGTGGCGAGGTTCTTCTGCACGCTGGAGGCGCCGCCGGCCAGGAAGGCGCGCGCTTGGTCGACCAGCCCGGCATAGTCGGCCACGCTGATGCGGGCCACGCAGGGCGCCGAGCAGCGCTTGATCTGGTGCAGCAGGCAGGGGCGGGTGCGGTTGCGGAACACCGTGTCGCGGCAGGAGCGCAGCAGGAACACGCGCTGCATGGCGGTGACGGTCTGGTTCACCGCCCAGGCCGAGGCGAAGGGGCCGTAGTAGCTGCCCTTGCGGGTGCGCGCGCCGCGGTGCTTGGCGATCTGCGGGTAGTCGTGGTCCTCGGTGAGCACCAGCCACGGATAGGATTTGTCGTCGCGCAGCACGATGTTGTAGCGCGGCTTGAGGCGCTTGATCAGGTTGGCCTCGAGCAGCAGCGCCTCGGCCTCGGTGTGGGTGGTGACGATCTCCATCGCCACGGTCTCGTTGACCATGCGCCGCAGCCGCTCGGGCAGGCGGGCGAGCTGGGCGTAGCTGGCCACCCGCTTCTTCAGCGAGCGGGCCTTGCCCACATAGAGGGCATCGCCGCTGGCCGCGAGCATGCGATAGACGCCGGGCGACAGCGGCATGGTCTCCAGCGCCGTCTCGATCACCGCCACCCCGCGCGGGGCGGGCGGTGGAGGCGGTGGATCGGCGGGCGGAGAGGGGGCGGCGGGGCTGCCGGCGGGCTGGTCTGGCGCGGTCATGGGTGCAGTTTTAGGCGGATGGGCCGGCTGGCTCAAGCCTTCGGCGGGAGGAGCGAAATTCATCCACCGTTCCTGTGGACAACTCTGTGGGCAAGCCGCGCCGAGGTGCGGCAAATGTCGAAGAATCAGCGGCTCAGTCGAATTGCCTGTAAATTGGGCATGCCACATAAGTCATTGAAATCGTTGAAGTCAAACATTAAATTGGGTTTACGCATTGAGCAAGGGCCGGCAGATCGCTGTAACTGCACGTGAACCGGCGGCCACGTGGACAATATCAGGAACGTGTGCGCTCAACCACCACGCCAACGCTGCCGGCATCGGGAAAAACGTCGAGCTTTTCGACACTTATCCGGACCGATATCACGCGTTCGTCATCGAAACAGGCGGCGGCGATACGCTCGGCCAGCGTCTCCGCCAGGCGCACGTGGCCGGCTGTTACAATGGCGCGCACCGCGGCGGCGATGGCCTGGTAGTCGACCACCCGCGAAAGCTCGTCCGGTCCCACCGCCTGGGCCGGGTCCTGTGCGCCAGGGTCGGCGACGGCGAGGTCGACATTGATGCGCACGCGCTGCGGTCCGCCCTGTTCATGGGCGTGCACGCCGATGCGCGCGGCCAGCACCATGTCGCGCACGAACACGTGGCGCAGGCCGGCGGCGGCGGAGGCGTAGGTGGGAGGAACGGCGGTCATTCTTCCGGTGCCTGGCCGTGCGAGGGCGCCCATTGCAGGTGCTGCCCGCCGTCCAGCGCCAGCATCTGCCCGGTGACGGAGGGCAGGGCGAGCAGGGCCAGTGCGGCATGAGCCACTTCGTCCGGCGAGGTGCCGCGGCCGAGCGGGGTGGCGGCGCATTGCCGGTCGAACTGCGCCGGGCTCTGGCGCGGGCTGGGCAGGGCGGGACCGGGGCCGATGCCGTTCACCCGGATGCGCGGCGCCAAGGCGAGGGCGAGCGTGCGGGTGAGCGTCCATAGCGCAGCCTTGGACACGGTGTAGGAGACGAAATGCGGGGTGAGCGACCACACCCGCTGGTCGAGCAGGTTCAGCACCATGCCCTCGGCCCCCTCCGGCAGGGCCTGGGCGAAAAGCTGCGCCAGCACGAAGGGCGCGCGCAGGTTCGGCTCGATGTGCCGGTCCCAGGAATCGCGGGTGGCGTCGTGCCATTCGTCGCGCTCGAAGATGCTGGCGTTGTTCACCAGCACGCCGAGCGGGCCGAGGGCGGCGGTGGCGGCGGGGACCAGCGCGCGCACCTCGTCCTCGCGCGCCAGGTCGGCCGGCAGCACGATGGCCGAGACGCCCAGGGCGCGGGCGGCGGCGGCGGTCTCCTCGGCGGCGTCGCGGCTGGCGTGGCAGTGGATGGCGACGGAAAACCCCTGTCCGGCCAGTGCGAGCGCGATCGCGCGGCCCAGCCGCTGCGCCCCCCCGGTGACCAGGGCGGCGCGCGGGATGGCGCGCGGGATGGCGGGGGAGATCGGCAGGGGCGTGGCGGGGGCGTGGGGCATGGGGGCGCTTGGTAGCACGCGGCGACTGGATTGTGCAGCCGCGCGATCCACGCCCGGTCACGCAACCACGGCGCCGCTTGCGGATTTTCCATGCCCGCCGCACATGCCCGCCTTGAGTTGGCGCGGCCAGGCCCCATACTCGCCGGGTTGCACCCAGGAGACCGCATGCCACCGCAGATCACCGTCGGCCCGCCGCAACTGCGGGTGCACCACGACCAGACTGTAT